>ULNK01010403.1_pt1 | contig 13793 bp, 10 predicted proteins | sample 1951911 | NCBI WGS metagenome assembly ULNK01 (sample SAMEA4835576, study PRJEB28245) | human gut metagenome | biome: gut microbiome; material: fecal sample | place: Denmark | collected 2008 | reverse complement strand
GTGCCGGAATCAATACCGGTTACTATTATTCTCGTGGTGCAATGAATCCGTCTTTTCATCAGCAGTTTAAAAACAATATGCAGAAAAGCGTTTATTTCACATTAAGCGTCCCTCTTTTTGACCGCTTCTCTACCAGGAATCAGGTAAAAATGGCGCGTTTGGAAGAGAATAATGCCCGCTTGTCATTGGAAAATGAAAAGAAAAGCCTTTATAAGGATATTGAGAAAGCGTATATGGATGCGCTGGCAGCTTTTGAGAAATACGAATCTACTACCAAAGCGGTAGCTGCCAATCGGGAGGCGCATCGGTATGCGTTAGAGAAGTATATGGCTGGAAAGTCGACTGTATATGAGTATAATGAGATAAAAATGAAATTGGCAGATGCATTGTCCCAACAATCACAAGCTAAATATACCTATTTACTGAAAGAACGGATATTGGCATTTTATTCATGCCACTCTTTAGCGAACTTAGAAACTGTTTTGAATTAGCAACATCAAAGTCCCAAGTTCTATAGACACACAATTAACATAAAGATAACAATCCAATAACACAGAGTTTGGGAAGAGCGATTTACCTTTGTGATATTAACATAAACAAAATTTATTAACTAATTAAAAATTTATAAGTATGAAAATTTATTCTGTTTATTTATTAGCTGTGTGTATAGGGATTTTTTTATTTTCTTGTTCTCAAGAAGAAGTTTCTGACGTTGATGTAAAATCAATGCAGAGTTTGCCAGATGCCCAAGTTTATATTACTGAGGCTAGTATTACGTTTGACGCTGTAATTTCTAGAAATTGTGGATTGAAAAATGAACATATTTGCTTTCATGATTCAATTTCCGGAAAAACTTATGATTATGATTTGATAACTTATTCAGATAATGAGTATGCTGCTGATTTCAATAAAGATGGTATTCCTGATTTGAAAATGATTATTGATGGAAATACAATAGTTGGGCAAATAGGAGAATATACTGACTTATTAAAAATTCAAAAAGAGATAAAAGATAATTATGTTTTTTATACTTTTGAACATACAGGGCTATCAAGAAGTGTTTCTTATACTCATATTTCATGGTGGGAATGTGTTGGCCGTTTAGTCTCAACACCCGAAGTAGGAGTTTTATCAATGTTCACAGGTCCTGTGATGGCGGGTGCTTTAGCAGTAATTTGTTTGGATGATAATAATCGTTGGGAGGTTAGTCAATGAAAAAAAGAAAAGCTATAGGATGGGGGCTATGGGTGTTATACGCCTTTTCTTTATTTTTTTCATTTCATTTTGATTGGGTATCACAATATAGAGATTTCTTTGCTGTCTATTTTTTAGTCGCTTCTTCTGTTGTGTGGTATCTGATTTTTAAGAAGTAAAATAGCGGCTATACATTTCATTAGTCAGATTAAGCGTTTTCATCCTTTAGATTAAGCCCTTCTATAAGTAAGATTACTACAGTCTCCCACAGCGAACCGTACAGTCTGCTGCAATGGACTGTACGGTCTGCTATAATGGACTGTACAGTCCATTGCCGTAGTCTGTAATAATCTTACGTTTAAAAGACCTTGGCTGACAGTAAGAAACAGCTTAGTCTTCCCTTTGTCCGTGGTATTATATAGGGAGATAAAAATAATTGTTTTCTCCGTACGCTCATAAACTAAAAATCACCCTCGCCACAGGCAGCTGTAGCGAGGGTGATTTCGATAAAAGGGAAGTTTTGACACATTCCCGACTTTTAGTTAATGAGAGTTTCGGCACCTTCATTTATCAATAAATAATCTCTTTCAGTCGGGCAGCCCGATTTTATTTCTCTACGATGGCTTTGGCTTTTTCAAGAGCTACATTGATATTGGGACAAATGTTGTCTTCGCCGAGCAAATCATAAAAACCGGCTTTCTCCAATACTTTATGCACCTTTTCGTTTACACCCGAAAGTACGATATGGATGTTTTCTTTCTTAGACATTTCACAAAGATTAGTGAGGTTGTGAATGCCGGTAGAATCAATGAATGGCACTTTACGCATACGGATGATACGTACTTTAGGGCGGTCGCCCAGTTCAGACATGATTTCTTCGAATTTGGTGGCGATACCGAAGAAATACGGGCCGTTGATTTCGTATACTTCTACACCTGCAGGGACAAGTAAATGTTCTTCGTGCACATTGGCGTCTGTCTCCGTGTTGGGGTCAATCTCATCTTTGATAACCGAAATATCGGTGGTTTCCATAACACGTTTCATAAACAGCACGCAGGCAATCAGCAACCCTACTTCAATAGCGACTGTCAAGTCGAAAATGACTGTCAGGAAGAAAGTAATCAATAACACTGTCACGTCCGATTTCGGATTCTTGAGTAATGCCTTAAAGGTGCGCCAGCCACTCATGTTATAAGATACAATGACTAACACGCCGGCCAGACAAGCCATCGGGATATATTGTGCCAACGGCATCAGGAAGAGCAGGATGAGCAGTAATACGACAGCATGAATAATGCCGGCTACCGGAGATTTACCGCCGTTGTTGATATTGGTCATGGTACGCGCAATGGCACCGGTAGCAGGGATGCCTCCGAAAAGAGGAGCAACGATATTGGCTGCACCTTGGGCTATCAGCTCTGTGTTTGAATCATGACGGTCGCCGATTACACCGTCGGCAACGGCAGCCGAAAGTAATGATTCGATGGCACCCAATACGGCAATTGTTATGGCTACGGGAAACAGGTTCTTGATTGCTTCCCAATTCAATTCGGGTACCACTGCATCGGGAAGTTGTGATTGGATGGTGAATCGGTCGCCAATCGTATCAATGCAGGTAATCCCTCCGTAAGTCTTCATCAGATAGACTGCAATTGTTACTACGATGATGGATATTAACGAACCGGGAATCTTTTTTGAGAATTTAGGAGTGATGGCAATGATGAATACACTGACCACACTGACAATGGCATTCCACCAATTCACTGTATCAAAGTGGCGGAAATAAATCATCCATTTGCCGATAAAGTCTCCGGGGACTTTCTCTCCCCCAAAGTTGAGGCCGAAGATATCAGCTATCTGTGTAGTGAAGATAGTAACGGCAATACCACTGGTAAAGCCGACAATGATGGGATAAGGAATGAATTTGATGACAGCCCCCAGTTTAAACACTCCTAATAGAATAAGGAGTATACCTGCCATCAGGGTTGCCACTGTCAGCCCGCTGATGCCATACTCTTGGATGATGCCGTAAATGATAACGATAAACGCGCCTGTCGGCCCACCGATTTGTACTTTGCTTCCTCCCAATAAAGAAATGATAAAGCCTGCAACAATAGCAGTGATAATACCTTTTTCGGGAGATACTCCTGAAGCAATACCAAATGCAATAGCCAGGGGAAGTGCAACGATACCTACGATAATGCCGGCCATGAGGTCGGCCATGAAGCTCTCTTTCGAATAATCTTTTAATGTAGTGAAGAGCTTTGGTCTGAATTCAAATGCTTTCATTTGTTAACTACTTTATACTATGATTTTAAACGAATTGCAAAAGTAGATAAAATTAATGTATTATTATATTCAAATTCTTATTTTTGTTATTTATAGGGTGTTTTGTTGATAGTAATGGTGCGTTGGGCGGTGGAATCATTTGTGATGCTGGTTACATCTCCTCTCGTAGTGAAGTAGACATAATTTCCTTTATCGTAAAAACGATATACCTTGCAACCATCATGTTCGAACAGGTAGCTGACGGTGTAAGTGGAGTTATTTTCAGATTCTCCGACCTTTAACGGCACAGATGCGCACGAATTAAATCCTATTATAGACAGGAAGGAAAGGGTGAATAATTTGATGATGGTCTTCATAGTGAAAAATGTTAATGTTGTTGTGAACACAAATATAGGTGTTATTGTTCACTTTATATAAAGTGAATATTTAATTAAGTATAAATTTATAATTGTAATAAATACAATTTTGAAATATAATATATATCTTTGCATCATCTAACAAGGATGATAGAAAGAATAACTAACTAATAAAACTAATAATTATGGCTAAGAGCATTAAAGGTACACAGACAGAGAAACACTTGCTGACTTCATTTGCAGGTGAATCACAAGCTAGAATGCGTTATACTTACTTTGCAAGTGTTGCAAAGAAAGAAGGTTATGAACAAATCGCTGCTATTTTCACTGAAACAGCCGACCAGGAAAAGGAACATGCAAAACGTATGTTTAAGTGGTTGGAAGGTGGTATGGTAGAAATTACTGCCAGCTATCCTGCAGGTATAATCGGCACTACAATGGAAAATTTGAAAGCTGCCGCTGCCGGAGAAAATGAAGAATGGACGACTGATTATCCTCATTTTGCTGATGTAGCCGATGAAGAAGGTTTTCCGGCTATCGCTACTATGTATCGCAGAATTGCTGAAGCAGAAAAGGGTCATGAAGAAAGATACTTGGCTTTGTTGAAGAATGTAGAAGAAGGTACAGTATTCAAAAAGGCAGAAGAGACTGTATGGCAGTGCCGTAACTGTGGTTACATTTATGTAGGTACAGAAGCTCCTGAAGTATGTCCGGCATGTTTGCATCCGCAGGCTTACTTCGAAGTAAAGAAGAACAATTATTAATTGAGATAGAATTATCCGTTTACGGTGGGAGATGTGTAAAACTCTCCTTTTATCGAAGGAGTTGTGTCAAAACGTGGATAATGCTGTCGTTTCGTTCGTAGGGGCGAGGTTCGCTCGCCCGAAAACAGTTTACTTTGTGTCTTCGGGCAGGCAAATCCTGCCCCTACAGCTGACGATGGGATAGACCGGTTTAGTTTTGACACACTTTCGTCTTATTTCAGGAGATTGGCCGGTAAAGTCAGTTTGTTTTCTTTTTGGCTTCGGAAGATAACCATGGTTTGCGGTTGCTTTAAATCTGCTGCCTGAACTGCTTTCTGCAAGTCGTCCAAGTTGTTCACGGATTTTCCGCCCAGCTCCAAAATCACATCGTTGGGGCGGATATAGTCACGCAGCACACCACCCAGTGCATTGACCGAAATGACATACACACCGCGTTCCGTATCCATACCGGTAGCAGAACGTTCGCCCAAGGTATCCAAGTTTTTGATTCGCAGTCCTTTCCATTCGATAGTGGCATGTGCTTTTCCTTCTTCCATGAAAATGGGTTTGGGAAATGCGGGAGTCTTGGCCAGTGCTTTCAGCCGGGGTGAGACAACTCCGAATCTATCCATGTCAAAGTTGCGGAAGCCACAACGGAAAATGGCATCCGAACGGTTGTCAATTCGATAATCTCCCCGGTCGGGGTTAAGGAAGGCGGGAGTGCATACAATGGAGTGTGCATCGGTATTCAGCTGGCGGGCTTTTTGGTAGGCAGTGCTGTCGGTGAAGATATTATAATCCACTTCCAGCCCCCAGTGGCGGACTTGAATCGGTCGGTAGGAAGACATCACAATATTACGGGTGAACACATCGCCGCTGTTCTTGAACCATACGTGAGGATGGAAAGAGTTATTAATCATGATATTGTTTTCTACCACCCGATAGAAGCCTTCGCGCAGTTTGATGCCTCCGTTCAGGCACAGATTGTTATAAATGTGGTAATTGCTGGAGCCGTCGTCCAAGTCAATGTCCCAACCTCTGTCGCAGCGAAAACGATTATACCGCAATACGATGGGCGAAGTGACGTCTGCCAGAATCAGTGAGGGTTCGGCATTTACCAACGAATCCATTACTTGGCGGTGAGGATGCCAGAAACGGTCACGTCCCCAAGAATTGAAGGAACCATGGTCACCGGTTTCTTTTACAGTGTCAAACACATCGTTGAATTCGATGATATGCCCGCCCCAAGTTCCTTCGCTGACGTTGATACCGGCACGCGGAGTATCATAGATGCTGTTGTGGCTGACAGTGATGTGCCGGCACATGGATAGCTCCACTCCCGTAATCTGTTTCTCAAACAGGCCGATAGAATGAATCAGGTTGTCATATACCAGGCAATGAGCCGGATAGTTATTTCCTATAGGACCGGGCGTACGATTCAGTTTCTCGGCCGATACAGACTCATTGTATTCAAAACTTGGAGAGCGGACAGCATTCGGGTCGCCTACAAAGCAAACGGCACTGGCTCCGATACGGGTGAAATGAGAACCCGATACGGTGGAGCGGCGGTTATAACAGGAGAAGAAGACTGCGTTTCCTCCCAAATTATGAAGATAGCAATCTTTCAGCGAACAGTCTTCCGTCCCCTCAAACACTACGGCGCCTCCCCGATAGACCATCCAGTCGGAGCGGAGCAACGGTTCGTACTTATCCATAAAAGTACGCAATGTTTGTGTCAGTTCGATTCCCTGTATCGTGATGTGAGTGACCGGCTGTTGTTCCGAGCCGCGGAATTCAATCAGATGCTTGAGTATGGGAGTCTCGAAAACGGCTGTTTCCACGTTCTCGTCCGGCATGGGATAATAATATAAGGTAGAAGATTCCGCCTGATAGAACCATTCGCCCGGAGCATCCAGCTCTTCGAATATATTTTCTACCATCCGGTTCTTGGCGTGCAGTCCTGATTGGCGGTTGTTCTGCCACCCGCCTTCCAATATCAGTTTTCCGGCTTTGTCTTTACCGGTGATGCGGTAGTGGAAATCCCCCCAGTCGCTTATGTGCATGGCATGGAGGTATCCTCCTTCGGGATGTTTCCAGCTTTTTACCCGCCGGGGAGCGGTGGCATCGGCTGAGGTACCGTTGAAACGCACTGCTGTGGAGTCGAAATTGGGATAACGTGCCATGTGGCGGATGTTTCCGTTACTCAACAGCATATCCGGATGATGTATTTCTTCTTGGAGAACTGCTGTCAGGATACCTTTTTTATAAGGTTTCCATGCAGGATGCAACACTTTTCCGCCGGACAATGTTACCTGTTCGTTTCGGAAGGCACGTATGGATAATGGTTTCTCTTTTCCACCGTCTTCGGGAGTGAAGATTATAGGACGCTCCAACCGATAGATACCTTTACGCAAATAGATGGTTGTTTCGCCCTGAGCTTTTCGAGCTTTCAATTGTGCCCGCTCAATGGTTCGGAAAGGTTTTTGGAGGCTTCCGTCGTGACTGTCATTCCCATCGGGAGCCACATAATATTGATTCTGTGCCCACAGGAACAATACTTGTACCAGTAGGCATAGAGTCAAAATACTTTTTTTCATTCTATTATTTCTTTTCTGCTTCGGCATGCGGATAATCAATCGTGTAGTGCAGGCCGCGGCTTTCTTTGCGTTCCATTGCCTGACGCGTAATCAGGTAACCAATGTTAATCATGTTGCGCAATTCACACAGTTCGCGTGATGCCTTGCAGCGCTTAAACAGTCGTTCGGTTTCTTCATATAGAATGTCCAAACGGTTCCAGGCACGAATCAGGCGAGTATTACTGCGCACGATACCCACATAGGCTTCCATAATCTGGTTCACTTCCTTCATGCTCTGTGTAATCAGCACACGTTCTTCATTATTCATCGTGCCGTCATCGTTCCATTCGGGAATGTCCTCATTGTAATCATAACGGTCGAGTACACTCAAGGCATGTTTGGCCGCAGCATCGGCGTAGACCACTGCTTCAATCAGTGAGTTGGATGCCAGACGGTTGCCGCCGTGCAGTCCCGTACAGGAACATTCGCCGATGGCGTACAAGCGGTTGATACTGGACTGTCCGTCCAAATCCACCTTAATGCCTCCGCACAGATAGTGAGCAGCCGGTGCAACAGGAATGTAGTCTTTGGTAATATCGATACCCAGACTGAGACATTTCTTATAAATATTGGGAAAATGCTTCTTTGTTTCTTCCGGGTTTTTGTGGGTGACATCCAGATAAACATGGTCTTCACCGCGTTGTTTCATTTCGCTGTCGATGGCACGTGCCACGATGTCGCGCGGAGCAAGCGACAGACGCGGATCATATTTCTGCATAAATTCCTCACCGCTTTGGTTTTTCAACACGGCACCGTAACCGCGCATAGCCTCAGTGATGAGGAAGCTGGGACGGTCGCCCGGATGAAAGAGGGCAGTGGGATGGAACTGAATGAACTCCATATCTTTCACTGCGCCTTTGGCACGATATACCATGGCGATACCGTCGCCGGTGGCTACCAGCGGATTGGTGGTATTGCGGTAAACGGCTTCACAACCTCCAGTAGCCATAATAGTCACTTTTGACAGGAAAGTATCCACTTCTCCGGTGCTTTCGTTCAGCACATACGCACCAAAACATTTAATGCCCGGAGTGTGGCGGGTCACAATGATGCCCAAATGATGCTGGGTAATGATTTCAACTGCATAATGGTCAGTGAAAATCGTAATATTGGGGTGGGCTTTTACAGTCTCGATGAGGCTTGTCTGTATCTCTGCGCCGGTATTGTCTTTGTGGTGCAGGATACGGAATTCGGAATGTCCTCCTTCTTTATGTAAGTCAAACTCTCCGTTTTCTTTTTTATCAAACTCTACTCCCCATTTTATCAACTCTTGAATCTGCGATGGAGCTTCGCGCACAACTTTTTCCACGGCTGCACGGTCACTAATCCAGTCACCGGCAATCATTGTATCTTCAATGTGCTTTTCGAAATTGTCTACTTTCAGGTTGGTAACAGATGAGATACCTCCCTGAGCAAAATAGGTATTGGCTTCTTCCAGCCCGGCTTTACAAATGAGGGCAACCTTGCCTTTGTGAGCCACTTTCAGTGCGAAACTCATTCCGGCAATTCCGGAGCCGATCACAAGGAAATCGAATTTTCTAACCATGATAATGTGATTTATGGTTGCAAAGGTAAAGAAAACCTCTTTTCATTGTACATTTTAATGCTGTTATTTACTGCCTTTTTTGAAAGATATGATATTTAGTTGGTTGTTTTATGGTCGCGGGAATCTTGTTCCATGATTGTGGGGATGGAATAAAAACAATCAAGTCTTTTAAAATAATTGAGAACAAATGATTAACTTGCGCCAAAATTTTAAATTATGATGAATCGAACTTTCCATGTGAAGATTTCAGGGACAACTCATTTGTTTCTTATTCTGTTTACTTTGATTATGCTGGTTGCCTTTTGGTACAAAGGGGCGGCATTGATAGGGCTGTTTTTCGCTATGATTGTCATTATCAATATAGAGCGTATCATCCATTCTACCTATACATTGACGGCAGACGGAAACTTGGTGATTTATAACGGACGTTTCCAAAAGGAGAAGACCATTCCGCTTTCACGGATTACAGATGTAGAATTGAAGCGTCTCTTCGGGTTGAAACATCTGAGATTTACCCGATATGTATTGGTGCATTATGACAATGACAAGGTTATAGACCTGCTGCCGGAGAAGCCTGAAGAATTTATGAATGCATTGGTCAGGCGGTTGGAACATAAAGAAGAGGGCGAAGATACTTTCTGAAGAAAATATGTAGCGGGAAACCGGTTATTTTAGTATCTTTCGGACATACAACCTTTTATGTCCCGGCCTGGCGGTCGAAGGTTTTGAATTGATAAAGAACTGATTAATTTTAATAAATACCATGAAATATCAAATTGCGATTATCGGTGGAGGGCCTGCCGGCTATACTGCTGCCGAAGTTGCCGGAAAAGCCGGCCTCAGTGTTGTGTTGTTTGAAAAGAGAAGTCTGGGGGGCGTGTGCCTGAATGAAGGTTGCATCCCCACAAAGACATTGCTTTATTCTGCCAAAGTGTATGATTATGCCAAGCATGCTTCCAAATATGCGGTCACTGTGCCCGAAGCTTCTTTTGACTTGGGCAAGATTGTTGCCCGGAAATCAAAGGTGGTGCGTAAACTGGTGTTGGGCATCAAGGCGAAACTGACTGCCCATCAGGTGAATATAGTAACAGGAGAGGCTACTGTCATAGATAAGAACACGGTGAAATGCGGTGAGGAGATTTACGAATGTGAGAACTTGTTACTTTGTACCGGTAGCGATACATTTATTCCTCCCATTCCGGGAGTGGATGGTGTGGATTATTGGACACACCGTGATGCATTAGACAATAAGGAAGTGCCTGCTTCACTGGCTATTGTCGGCGGTGGTGTAATCGGAATGGAGTTTGCTTCTTTCTTCAATAGTTTGGGCGTACAGGTTACTGTGGTCGAGATGATGGATGAAATTTTAGGTGGAATGGATAAGGAACTTTCGGCGATGCTGCGTGCCGAGTATGCCAAGAAGGGAATTAAGTTCCTGCTGAGTACCAAGGTGGTAGGAGTGGCAAAAGAGGAGAATGGAGTAACGGTCTCTTACGAAAATGCAGAAGGGGCGGGAAGTGTTACGGCCGAAAAGTTACTGATGAGTGTAGGCCGTCGCCCTGTAATGAAAGGTTTCGGATTAGAGAATTTGAATTTGGAACTGACGGAACGTAAGTGCGTCAAGGTGGACGAACACATGCAGTCTTCGGTTCCCGGTGTCTATGTGTGCGGAGACTTGAACGGCGTTTCATTGTTGGCACATACGGCCGTGCGCGAAGCGGAAGTGGCTGTTCATCATATTCTAGGAAAAGAAGATGCGATGAGTTACCGTGCCATTCCGGGGGTAGTCTATACCAATCCTGAGATAGCAGGGGCAGGTATGAGTGAAGAAGCTCTGCAGGCTGCCGGCATTGCTTATCATACAATAAAACTACCGATGGCATATTCCGGTCGCTTTGTGGCGGAGAATGAGGGAGTAAATGGAGTTTGTAAAGTATTGGCTGCCGAAGACGGAACGGTATTGGGTGCCCACATGCTGGGTAATCCTGCTTCCGAACTGATTGTATTGGCAGGCATGGCCATCGAAGACCGCAAGAAAGTGGATGATTGGAAACGATATGTGTTCCCTCACCCCACAGTAGGAGAAATCTTCAGAGAACTGTAAACATTCTCAAAGAGTATCCTGCCTAGCATTCCACCACCCGGTACACATTTATGCACTCGCTCGAACAACTGGGTGGCGGAAAGGCTCAGCACCTCCTGCGGTTCTCAACTGCTTAATACCTTCTTATGGTATCCTGCTCTATAAAAAACACTCTTTGGTTTACTATCCGTTCAGGCAAAGTCAGCCAATATAATGCATTTTCTGGTATCTGTTCGTATGTTTGCGTAGAGTCTGTTGAGCTTTTGCAAGGAATGGATACAAATGATTTCCTATCAACATCCCAATAGTGCAATGTATAATCCCTACTTCTTTTTTTCTTATCGAATGTATAACTGAACTTTTGCTCTGGTCGGGGTATAAACAAATGCACTTCACCATTTGGGCTCACGTAAAAAGGAGCGGTCAGGTAACGTAAAGCACCATTGTCTGTTACATCGGCTACCATAAAGATATTATCACCCACCACATTTTTAAAAGAACACATCCCGTTTTCTAAATATGAGCCAACTGCCAACGGCTTCCATTCATAATAATTATGTACGCACAAATAGACCTTGCCGTGAAGATTGTTTTTTTCCTTGTCCCAGACAGGTACTTCAATCTCGATTGTCTTATCAAGGTATTCATGGGTTACATCACGCCATAAAGGAGTATTGAGGAATGTCTGATAACCGCCCGTCGAAGAAATCTTGCCGTAATGTAACGGATTGAATTGGTAACGGTAAACTTTTGCAGGCCTTCTGTGACGTTTTTGCGAAAACATTCTTGCATGGACTTCCGGCTGGTCTTCTCCGGGGCCAAAGCTGTAAAATCGTCTGTTATTCCAAACCGCGCACCAGCTATGTCCCAAATCCATTTTCGGCCAAATAGTAAAATCAACGGCGACAGGTATGCCTACCGCACGCATGATATATGTACCCAAATTGCAAATGCCGTCACAGCGGCTTATTCCTGACCGATAAGTCTCTTCGATGGTCGGATAGAAAGGCAGGCCGGTATCTTGGTATCTTACAACCGATTTTAAATGTTCATTCAATGCCACGCAAGCTTCCAGCGGTGTCTTTACTCCTGCGGAATCCAGTAAAGGTAGAAACCGCTTCATCATCTCTTCACGCAAAGAAGATATTTGCTCCGTTTGCACCCTGTAAGGAAGTATATACGTGCAAAACACGTCAAAAGGCACACCCCTTGCCCAAGGCTTTTTCCATGCCATGAAAGCCAAATCTATATTCTTAATCAGAAAAGAGCTGTCAACAGAGAGGACATCATATATCATATCATGTTTTTCCAGATACCCACACCGTGTCAATGAGTCGCAATGCATTCCCAGTTCTTCCTTGTTCTTGAACTTGCATATATCAGGCCTGTATTTTTCCCCTTCCGGCGATAAATAATAGTCTTCCTGCGAATAATGATAAGGCATATTCTTGATAAGGAAGCAGGCTGCCCGGTATTTTAAAGAATCATGCTTGTAATGGTCAAGAACTGCCTCTAACGCATTACGGTTTTCTCCTGACAGCTTCAAGGCTTGCTCAAGTTCACCACCGCTACGGTTTTGCGAACAAGCAGCCATAAAGCACGATAATATTATATAGGTTATAATTCTCATCACACTACTCTATTCTTTTAAATACTCTGTTCCAACGTATCTTTCCCGTATCACGGCTGCGCGAAGTAATGACAAAGCCGGCCTTTCCTACAATAAAGTCTTCAGGTATCAATCCCCAAAAACGCGAATCTACGGAATTCATGCTATTGTCCCCACTCATGAAATAATAATTGCTCTTAAAACGATATCCGTCCAATTCTTTATTGCCCAAATAAACTTTTCCATCCTGAAACAGCACTTCCTCACTCTGTTCCCACGCTATTATTTTTTTGTACAGAAGGTAGTTTGTTCTGTTCATTGGAATGGAATCGTTCTTTCCCGGTATATAAAAAGGACCAAACTCCCTGATGTTCCATCGGACAATGCTGTCGAAAGGAAGCGTGTAATATTGGTCGTCAGGAATATTATCAGGATTAAATTTCATGATTCGCTTTTGAGATCCAATATTACCGGCCAATACATTCCCATCACCAATCATATAGATTCCGTCATGGATAAACAGAGTATCTCCGGGGACAGCCACACAACGCTTTACATAATAGTTCGATATGTTCATTTTCATATTCTCATCCCATTGATTCCACTCCGAATAAGGAAAATTAAAAACCAAGACATCATCCCTTCTGACCTTAGAAAAGCCATACAATCTGTACACGTCAACCTCTTCGCCTTTCAGAGCAGCCCAAATGTTAAATATCCGTGCGCCTAAAGCCGGTTTACAGACAGATATGACATCCCCTTCTATCAATGTAGGCTCCATCGAGTCACTGGGAATTTTGAATGTAGCGAACAATAATATTTGCGCCAAAACATACAGCACCAACAGCACGGCCAAACCAAAGATAGCATTAACTGCCTTATTCATCCATTTTCGAGCCCTCTTCATGGTTATAGTTATTTGACAGGTTTACCTATAATTTCATCCCAATAAGATTTTTCCATCTGAGGGCTGGAGACAGGATTGCCAACTAAAACAACCCGGTTATGCTCATCCAATAGGAAATATTTATCAGAAGAAAATTCATTCAATCTGCCAATTCGATTATCCGCATCAATACAGACCGGATAGTCGGGTAAATCACAGTCCAGCATAAATTTCATCTCTTCCACGTCATTAGGAAACAAGAAGAAAGCAAATGAAACTGATTCGCTTAATGACTCGTCCGCCTTGATTTTAGCAATCAAATCGCTCCATCTGTCCAGATACAATTTACACCCCATGCAGTCTGTTGTATCTGCATAAATAAAGAACTTCCATTTCGACTTGTCAAAATCAAAATAAATCGTATCCTTTCCGGCTTTTGTAAATACAATAT
>ULNK01007816.1_pt1 | contig 13816 bp, 9 predicted proteins | sample 1951911 | NCBI WGS metagenome assembly ULNK01 (sample SAMEA4835576, study PRJEB28245) | human gut metagenome | biome: gut microbiome; material: fecal sample | place: Denmark | collected 2008 | reverse complement strand
AAGATTCTGATAAACTCGATGGTATCAAAGGGCAAAAACATACCCGTGTATCTTTGGAAGCAGGATGACGAATATATCGGACTGTTCATGGAAAGCGAGGATGTCGTAAATTTCTTCCGGGCAAAAAAAGAATTTGAAGATTTACTCATCAAAGTAAATGGTCCTTACATTGAGGCAACAATAGAGTTGCAAAAATGGAAGAAGAAAATATTCAAGAGATAAGAAACAGGCTATAATAAGCTACTTTTAAATCACATGAAAATAAAAAAATATTTAACATAAAAATACATGCAACGCTATAAACCGATGACTTTCCTCCCAACACAGGATAAGAAGGGGAGAGGGAAAAAGCCTGTCGCCTCTCCGAAAGCGGCCCTCCACTGTTGCTGCACAAGGTCAGAAGGACAGCTGCGGCAAAAGCAGAATCAAACCTCGTAGCCCACACGCCCCCAACTGCATTCGATATTCACAAGGGAAGGGAACCTCTTTTTCCGCAATCTTTTATATCCGGAATGAAAGATCAGAAACGGATTCCGGCGAAATCCGTCTTTCAACGGATCGTCGATACGGCATCGAACTCTTCGGGAGCGTAAGTCCGCAAGGCGAGTTTTTTAACCCAAACGACGAAGATCCCCGTGAGTACCAAGTTCAGCACGAGGGTCAGCACCGAAATAACCAGTGCCGGACCGCCCAAGCTATATCCCAGCGCAATGAAGATAACGCCCGCCCCTACCTCGCCGCGGGTAAACATACCGATCGAAAGGGCCAGACGTTCGCTCAACTTCCGATCACGATAAAAAAACATCGGGAAAAGTTTGCCCAGGTTGGACAGCAACGAGACGATCACCACATGGAATGCGATCACGCCCCACGACATCATGGGCTGCGAACCGGTCACGGAAGAAGCAGCTTCCCCAGTCGCAGCAGTCATACCGATAAACAACGGCATGCTCAATCCGACCAAAAACATGAACAAGAAGGAGATGCCGGAAGCGGCCACCCGCTCCTCGCGAGATTCGATATGCCTGGTTTTCATCACCATACCCAATACGAAAGCGGGAAGCAGCACCTCGATATGAATACTGCCCTCCTCGCCGAAATAATATTTGGAAAGCAGGTAAACCAGTTGGGTAACACCGAAAACCACGACCGAATAGGCCAGAATCGCCCACCAATCCTGCCTCAACTCATACGTACTGAGTTTCTTCCATCCCAGCCACAACAGCAGGAAGACAATCACCACGACGACGAAAAGCTGCCAGCGCAGACCGATCATCAGGATTTGTAGAGGTATCATCAGCAGGATGGTATCCAGATCGTCGAAAATCGCCAGCACCTGAATTTTCCGATACATCCAACTTCGCTTGAGCCGCAGGGCCGCGAGCATCGTGAACAGGATGCCGGCCGAAGTCGGAGCGGCAAAACGGCTCAACAACAGATTCTCTTTCCAGGCGTCGCCATTGCCCCAAAACTCGGGCGGCAACAACACGAAAACATAGTACAGAGCGATGAGCAGCCAGGGTACGGCTGCCGTAGCCATGGCGATAAAATAGTCCTCGGCATAGGAGCGCCAACGTTTTTTATCGATCTCGAATTCCCGGCCGACATTGATCATGATGAACGACAGACAGACATAGAGAAAGGTCGTCGCCCCGGCCCGAAATGCAGGATAGCTCTCTCCGAGCATCCCCGGAAGAATCTGGGAAGCCACGAGGCCAAGGATGAGAAGCAGGGAAAATGAGAAAATCTTTTTCATCGGAGGTTTTCAATAGAATGTTCGCGCAGTCGGCACAAGGATTTATGTCGGCTAAATCGCGGGTACCGCCCGGAATTTTGGTACAAAGAAAATCAAAATCCCGGAATTTCCCCGCATCGTCCGCCAAAAAAGCACCGACTGCGCACCTCAACGCCACTTTTTCGTGCGGAAGAACAAATAGGTCACGAATCCGATGACGATCATCACGCCCCAGGCCAGGATATAACCGTGCTCCCACTCCAGTTCGGGCATGTTACGGAAATTCATCCCCCATACTCCGACCAGAAAAGTCAGCGGAATGAAGATGGTCGATACGACAGTCAGCCGTTTCATAATATCGTTCATCCGCAAATCGTTGTTCGAGATATACAAATCCATCAGCGACGAAAGGGTTTCACGGCAGATGTCGATATTTTGCGCCACGTTGAGCAGGTGATCGTTCACATCGTTGAAGAAGGGCCGATTGACCCGGTGCAACAAACTCGAATCGGAACGAAATAGCCGCGAATATTGTTCCTTGAGCGGCAGAACCGTCCGCTTGAGCTGCATGTAATCCCGCCGGAGCTCCTGCATCTGTACTCCGATGTCCCGGTCTCCGGTATCGGCCAGCAATGCAGATTCCAGCTCCTCCAACCCGTCGCTGATCGCCGCTGCAACCGACATATAACCGGTTATCAAGCCATTGAGCAACACCGAAAACAGGTAGTCCGACTGTCGGGTACGGATTTTCAGTACATTGTTACGGATGGCACGCATCACATCGTCGAAAAAATCGTTGTCCCGCTCCTGAAACGTCAGCACGAAATCAGCGCCCTGCACCAGACTGACCTGCATCGCTTCGCCACCCATAATCTGCTTGGCAATAATCACATTGTACTGATCGTGCTCCTCGACCTTGCTGGCATGGTCGGTATTGAGAATGTCCTGCATGACCAGAAAATCGATCCCGAAATGCGTACAAACCGTCTGCACGGCATCCGTATCTTCCAGTCCGTGAATCTGCAGCCAAGTGATGCCATCGGGCTGAAAGCGGGATTTCATCTCCTCGAAATCATCTCCCGCAGCCTCTTCGACCCGATCCACAGTATAACTGCACAGATGCAGATGAGTCCGTGTTTTCGTATCCCCGTTGTAGGCGAGCTTGTCGCTGAGCAGGTTATTTTTCATGGCTGTACGATTAAAATTCGACCGTGACGCCCAACGTCGGCACCAACGTACCGCTCGCCTGGCGGATATACTTCATCTTATAACGCTGCTCCGAAGGCGGAGCCGAAGGATTCTCGATCACGCCGGTACTCATCAGCACGTCGGGCTGACGGAGCTTGCTGAAGGTCACGTTCTGCAAATCGACATAGATACCCAGCATGCATTTACGGAAATAAAACACCTTATCGACGCGCACGTCCAACTGGGCGAAAGCGTCGAGCCTGCCGGTATTATACTTCGAATAGTCGTAATAGGGGCGCCCCGAAGCGTTCCACGCCTCGACGAGCGACGATTTCTCGACGTCGTACGGCGTATAAGGCGTTCCGCCGATAGCGCTCAGCTTCGCACCGACGCTCCACCCGCGAGAGAAATCATACGTACCGCTGATATTCGCCACGAAACGATTGTCCCAGGCAGAAGGAATATATTTCGCATCGTGCCGGCTGCGGTATTCGCTGCTGAAAACGGTCAGGGCGCCGACCAGATTGAAACGATCGGGAAGCTGCCAACGCACCATCAGCTCCAGACCGTAGGCACGTCCCTGGGCCGAAGAAACGAGCAATTCGTCGCCCGAGGTGCCGTAGTCGTTGCCTTTGCAGGTCAGCGGCACGTCGTCCGCCACCGAAAGCGGGATATCCGTATAATATTTGTAGAAACCTTCGAGCGAAACCACCAACCGGTCACGCAGACGCCAATTGACGCCGACGGCGCTTTGCAGGACCCGCATATACTCCAAGCCCCGATTGACCAACTCGCCCGTATTGTCCTTATAGCCGAGTGCCGTATAGGGCGGCAACTGGTAGAAAAGCCCTGCGCTACCGCTCACCGACCAACTGTCGCTCAAGGCATAGGAAGCCGACACACGGGGCGAAAGCTGCTTCCAGAAACGCTCCATCTCCGTCGAATAGTCGCATCCGTCGGCCCGCACGCCCATCGAAACCGTCAGCCGCTTGTCTGCGGAGGCATAGTCGGCCCCCACGAAAAAGCCCCAGCCGACAATCCCCAAATAAGTGCGATAGTCGAGCAGCTCGGCTTCCTGCTGATAAGTCCGCTGCAAAGTCTTGTTATGATAGGTAGAATAGTTCAATTCAGCACCTTCGCGCAGCGTCCACCGGCCCAGGTAGGAGCGATTTTCGAACCGCAGGGTCGTCTTCTGCTCCACGCCCCGCAAACGCAGGGTCAGATTATCCGGAGTCGATTCGTCGTTGTTGCGGTATTTGGTATTGCGGTTATTCAGGTAGTTGTGACTCAACGCCACCGACTGCACGTGCCGGCCGGCGAAATGGCGGTACACGGCACCCACAGTAAAGGTTTCCTGTTGGATACGAGGCAGGTAACTGAGCAGATATTCGTTCTCCTCGCCCTTCTCGTCGAGATTGAGCTTCATGTTGTCGATGCCCACCAGTCCGAGGAAAGTCAGCTCGTCCCGCTCCGAGAAACGGGTCTTGACCTTCAGTTGCCCGTCGATGTAATTGGGCAGGAAAGGAAGCCCCAGCAATTTGAAGAGGAACTGGAGATAGGATTGCCGCACGGAAAAGAGGTAAGTCGTCTTTTTGCCCACGTGTCCGCTGCCGCTGAGCGACACTTCGGAGGCACCGAGCGTCGCCTTGAAGGTCTGCCGTTCGAGATCGCCGTCCCGCAGCCGGAAATCCAGCACCGAACTGAGCGCCCCGGCACGGTCGGCGGGAAACGAACCCGTATAGAAATTGATCTCGCGCACCAGATCGGAATTCACGATGCTTACGGGACCGCCCGTGGCACCCTGCGTGGCGAAATGGTTGATGTTGGGAATTTCGATCCCGTCCATGAAGAAGCGGTTTTCAGAAGGTCCGCCGCCCCGCACGATCAGGTCGTTGCGATAACCGATGGGCGAAAACGACACGCCTGGATAGGAACGAACGATACGCGACACGTCACGATTGGAGCCGGGACTCTTCTCGATCTCCCGCATCCCGATCACCTGCATACTGACCGGGCTCTCGATCGTACGGCGGAAAGGCGAGGGACGAACGACGACTTCATTCAGATGCTCCGGCTCCTCCTCCATCTCGATTTCGATGAAAGGCGTCCGGGCCGACACCTGGTATTCGGGGGTCACGACCGTTCTGTAACCGATGAACGACGCCGTCAGGCTATAAATGCCGGGCTTCACCTGCAGGATCTCGAAACGTCCGAGCGAATCGGTCATGGCGCCCTTACCGGGCTGGCCGGTGATCGTAACGGCAGCATAGGCGACCGGTTCCCGGGAAAGACGGTCGATAACCCTGCCCCGCACAGGATACCCCGCTGCGGCCCAAACAGAAGGAATGTACAATGCCAGCAAAACGATTGCTGCCAGTAAGTTCTTTCTCATAATTCACAAAATCAACCGTCCGCAAATCTAATAAATTTACCGGCGTTTCGATCTTCCGGCCGTAAAGAATCGACCGAGGCGGACCGATTCGAGGCGAATCGGACGATTTACGGCATCGACACGATACCCCGAATCGCCCGCCGGCATACCGTAATAATCGAAAGAGATGCAAAAATCATGAAATCCGCCCCGGAAGGAATCGAAATTTATCCTATTTTTGTTTCCGATCAATCTCGACAATATATGCGTACACTGATCTCGATTCTCTGGATTTCGTTCTTTCCGCTTGCCGCAGCAGCGCAGGACGACGATCTGTCGTATCGGCTGAAAAAGGTGATAAAGGATAAAAAAGCCGAAATCGGTATTGCGGTCATCCTCGACGCACAAGATACGGTAACGGTCAATAACGACGACCGCTACCCCCTGATGAGCGTATTCAAATTCCACCAGGCCCTCGCCGTCGCAGATTACCTGGACCGAAACGGACTGACGCCCGACACGGAAATATTCATTCCGGAAGAAGAGCTCGTCCCCGACACGTACAGTCCCCTTCGGGAGGAATTTCCCGAAGGCGAAATCTCGCTTTCAGTCAGCCGTCTGTTGGAGTACAGCCTGCAGTTGAGCGACAACAACGCCTGCGACATCCTCTTCGAGCACACGGGCGGTCCGGCAGCGACAGACCGCTACGTCCGGTCGCTCGGACTGCACGATTTCGCGATCGCAGCAACGGAGCAGCAGATGCACGACGATCCGCAAACGTGCTACGAAAACTGGAGTACGCCGCTCGAAGCCGCCGCCCTGCTGGAACTGCTCGTAACGGAACAGATTCTCACTCCTACACTGCGGGAAATGATCCGGCAAAACCTGATAAGCTGTAAAACAGGTGCCGACCGTCTTCCGAAACCACTGTCGGGAACCGGCGCCGTCATCGGACACAAAACCGGCACGAGCGACCGCGACGAACGAGGCATCTTCGCCGGGACCAACGACCTGGGATTCGTCATCCTGCCGGACGGCACCCGCTATACCATCGCCGTCTTCATCAAAGATTCGGCGGAAAACCCGGAAACAAATGCCCGAATCATAGCGGATATCTCCGAAACTGTTTATCGATACGTTCACGACGAATACCGGGAAAACGACATCCGCCCCGGCAAAAAACACGTCGATAAAGGAGCCGGAATTGGATTCGAATCCGATTATTTTTATTAAATTTGGAAAGAAAACAGCGTAATTTGCACTGTTCTTGCACGGAATCAGAAAAACTTCAATACCCCAAGCATGAAAAAAATAGCGGCCTATCTCATTCCTGTTCTCGCCTGTTTCGCAGTAGGTATCTCGGCAAGTTTTTTCCAGGCTTCGTCCATCGCCGAATGGTATCCGACGCTGACCAAGCCGGCACTCACGCCGCCCAACATCGTATTTCCGATCGCCTGGAGCGTCCTGTACCTTTGCATGGGACTTTCGCTCGGGCGCCTCATCGTGCGTCGGCAGCACAAAGGAATCATCCGTCTGTGGATCTTGCAGCTCATCGCCAACTTCCTGTGGAGTATCCTGTTCTTCACGCTACGCAATCCGCTGGCCGGATTCATCGACATCGTACTGCTGAATATCCTCGTGGGACTCTACATCTTCGCTGCGAGCCGCAGGGACCGTGCTGCCGCCTGGCTCTTCGTACCTTACCTGCTCTGGACGCTCTTCGCCGCCTACCTCAACGGATATATCCTGCTGCACGGCACCCCGGCGGCGGCTCCGACGACAATTCAAACCGAATCTTTAACAATATCAAAACCTAAAACAGAAAGAATTATGGTTCACAAAATGCCCGAACTTCCGTATTCGACGGAAGCGCTCGCTCCGAAAATGAGCAAAGAAACTTTTGAATACCACTACGGCAAACACCTCCAGACCTACGTGGACAATCTCAACCGCCTGATTCCCGGCACGCCTTACGAGTCGATGTCCCTGCAGGAAATCGTCAAGAAAGCCGACGGTCCGATCTTCAACAATGCGGCCCAGGCCTGGAACCACACGTTCTTCTTCCTGATGCTGACCCCCGATCAGAAGCCGATGCCCCAAAAACTAGCGGATCGCATCGCCCGCGACTTCGGATCGGTCGAAGCCTTCAAGGAAGAGTTCTCCAAAGCCGCTACCAGACTTTTCGGCTCGGGCTGGACGTGGCTCGCAGCCGACAAGGACGGCAAATTGCAGATCATCTCGGAATCCAATGCCGGCAACCCCATGACCAAAGGCCTCAAGCCCGTCATGACGATCGACGTATGGGAACACGCCTACTATATCGACTACCGCAACCGCCGCGCGGATTTCATCAAATCGTACTGGGAGCTGATCGACTGGGACAAGGTGGCCGACCGCATATTCCCCCGCAAATACCACTGCACCGCCTGCGACTACGTATATGATCCGGCCAAGGGCGATCCCGAAAGCGGCATCGCACCCGGCACGGCATTCGAAGACATCCCGGACGACTGGGTATGCCCCGTTTGCGGACTCTACAAGGATTCCTTCAAGATCGTGGAAGAGAAATAGGCGATCAGGAAAATTGAAAAAAGCAGCGCATAAAGCGCTGCTTTTTTGTATCGGGAGAATCCGTCGCAGACACCCGACAGCCGTTTTTCCGCGCCCGAGGGAAGAAGCCGGGCAGCCCATTCCGTCCGACACCAGAAATAAAGAGATCGACCCGGCAACAGATCGACCTCTTTGTTTCAGTCCATACTAATCTCTACTTTATTACGACTGAAACCTTTATCGGCAAGACACTCTTCTTCTGCACAAACTCCGCACTTCGGCGTATGCCGTACAACGGTTTCGAAAAATATTTCATCAGGGAAACAGAGAGCCACCTCGCTTCAGGTTATCAATCCACCGAAAAGATGCCTCGCAGGTCTTTTCCGAAAGCTCCGTTCTCCGCAGACGCATATCATCCGAACTGTCCGTTCATCGGGCAGGCAAAGGCTGGTCTTCTGACTCGTCCCCGCCGCAACGCCTTCCCGACCCCGCAGGACCAGTGGCAAAAGAGTGTCGCGGTAATACACCCGGGCATCCGAAACGCCGCCCGCAAGCGGGCCGATCACCTCGGATCGTCGGGCAGGACTCACAGCAGCGGGAACTGTCGCAGACTTTCACTGCGTTCCCATTTAATCTGACGGGGCGTAACCCCTCGTGAACCGTTGCAGTGCAAATGTAAGAAAATATTTGCTATCTTTGCCCGGTAACCAAAAAATATTTTGACAGAAACTATGAAACACGCATACGTATTTCCGGGTCAGGGCGCTCAAGCCGTCGGCATGGGCAAAGACCTCTACGACAACGTTCCCGAAGCCAAGGCTCTCTTCGAGCAGGCCAACGAAATCCTCGGTTTCCGCATCACCGACATCATGTTCGCCGGTACGGACGAAGAGCTCAAACAGACTAAAGTCACCCAGCCGGCCGTATTCCTCCACTCGGTCATCATGGCCAAGGCGCTGGGCGTGAAGCCCGACGCGGTAGCCGGACACTCGCTCGGCGAATTTTCAGCCCTGGTGGTGGCCGGCGCTCTTTCGTTCGAAGACGGTCTGCGGCTCGTTTCCAAACGTGCGATGGCCATGCAGAAAGCCTGCGAAGCCGTACCCGGTACGATGGCGGCGATCCTGGGACTCGACGACGCCAAAGTAGAGGAAGCCTGCGCCTCGATCGACGGCGTGGTCGTGGCGGCGAACTACAACTGCCCCGGCCAACTGGTTATCTCGGGCAGCGTCGAAGCGGTCGATGCCGCCTGTGCCAAACTCAAGGAAGCGGGCGCCAAACGCGCACTGCGTCTGCCCGTAGGCGGTGCATTCCACTCGCCCCTGATGGAGCCGGCCAAGGTCGAACTCGAAAAAGCGATCAACGAAGCACCCTTCCAGGCTCCTGTCTGCCCCATCTACCAGAACGTCGATGCCAAACCCCAAACCGATCCGGCGACGATCAAGGCCAACCTGATCGCACAGCTCACCGCACCGGTACGCTGGACCTACATCGTCAAGAACATGCTTGCGGACGGCGTGACCGAATTTACGGAACTCGGTCCCGGCAATGTCCTGCAGGGTCTTATCAAAAAAGTGAATCCCGAAGCGGTCGTAGAGTCGAAATCGACGTTGTAACCCGCCTCCGAAAACAAAATAGAATCGATTGACAAGCAATCGATTCTATTTTGTTTATAATTTTTTTTCATATCACAAGATCAAATACGCCAAATTCGATTGAATTCTTTCTATATTTGCACAAAAATTACAGAAGACATCAAACGACATCAATAACTATGACATCGTTAACCGAATTTTTCAGCCGACAGGAAGATGACAATCTGAAAGGTATTTCGCACAAGAACAACCTCTTCAAGCGAAATATCATCGCACATATGGCGGTGAACGGGGAGTGTACGCTCTCGGAGCTTACCAAAGAGCTGCACATCAGCATACCGACCATCACCAAGCTCGTTCAGGAACTCGTTCAGGAGAACATCGTCACCGATCTGGGCAAGGTCGAAACTCCGGGCGGACGACGTCCCAACGTCTTCGGACTGGCCAGCTCGGCCATCTATTTCGCAGGCGTCAATATCGGCCGGGACAACATGTCGTTCCTCATCACGGACCTGCACAACAATATCGTCAAAGAGGAACTCCTGACCGACTTCGAACTGCAGGATCGCCCTCAATGCCTCGAAAAAATCTGCTCGAACATCGCACATTTCATCGATACGTGCGGTGTGGAACGCGCGAAAATCCTCGGAGTGGGTGTCAGCGTCAGCGGACGCGTCAATCCCACGACGGGACGCAGTTACCGCTATTTCACTTCGAGCGAACAGTCCCTGCGCGATATGATCGAACAACGCATCGGTATCCGCGTACTGCTCGAAAACGACACCCGGGCCCGATGCTATGCCGAATACACCAACAGCAAATCCAAAGACGAGATGGACGTACTCTACCTCCACCTCGGACGCGGCCTGGCCATCGGTATCGTCATGAACGGCAAACTCTACTACGGCAAGAGCGGCTTTGCCGGAGAGTTCGGGCACATTCCCTTCTTCGACAACGAAATCATCTGCTCCTGCGGTAAGAAAGGTTGCCTCGAAACCGAAGTTTCGGGAATCGCGATCGAACAGAAGTTCGGTCGGCTTATCAGCCAGGGAGTCAATACCATCCTGCGCGAAAAATACAACAAGCACGAAGCCATCCACGTCGATGAGATCATCGACGCAGCCAAGCACGACGACAATCTCTCGATCGAACTGATCGAGGAGGTCGGAGAAAAGGCGGGCAAGGCAGTCGCCTTCCTGATTAACACCTTCAATCCGGAAACGGTCATCGTAGGCGGCGAGCTGGCCGAAGCGGGCGACTACCTGATGCTGCCCCTCAAGTCGGCAACCAACAAATACTCGCTCAATCTGGTCTATAAGGACACCAAATTCCGCCTGTCGAAAATGGGCAAGACAGTCAGTGCCTGGGGTGCTGCCATGTTGATTCGCAATCAGGTGCTCGGACTTTGCTAATGATGCTCCGAGGACATATTTGCAGCCTGCGGGCCGTCGAACCTGAAGATCTCGAACTGCTTTGCCGGTGGGAAAACGACCCTTCGTTGTGGACAGTCAGCGGCACGATCGAACCGTTCTCGCACTATTCGATCGAACAATTCATCCAGGAGCAGCAGGCTGGTATTTACCGATGCGGACAACTGCGGTTGATGATCGACGACACAGCGGGGAAAACGATCGGAGCCATCGACTTGTTCGATTTCGAGCCGCAGCACGAACGGGCAGGCGTCGGCATTCTGGTTTACGATCCGGCACAGCGCGGGAAAGGATACGGGGCAGAGGCATTGGCTTTGCTCGAAGAGTATGCCCGCACGGTACTCCGGCTGCGGCAACTGTGGTGCAACGTACTCGCGGATAACGTCCCCAGTCTGACTCTCTTCGAAAGAGCCGGATTCCGCCGGGTCGGGGTTAAAAAGGAGTGGATCCGCACCCCCGAAGGGTATAAGGACGAAGTATTGCTCCAAAAGCTGCTTTAGACAATTTGAAATACAAATCTGCCGGAATTTTCCTGCCCGATAAGTGATCGGCGACGGAGCATCCCGGTAGATTTTTTTTATCGTATATCGGGAGGAAACTCGCATCTCCTCCTCCCGACATCCGGCTTTTTCAAGCACCCCTCGCACCGGTTACGCACCGCTGTCGTGCCGGGGCAATCCCGCCCCTGCCGAAGCTACTCTTCGTCCGGTAAATCGGCCGCCTGCAAAGTCCGGGCAGACTGTTGTTTCTTGGTCGGAATTCCCAGTTTGCGAAGCCGCTCCCCGCAGCGGACGATGTTGTCGTTACCGGTGCAAAGCCGCTTGTAGGCATCGTTGTACTTGTCCCGGGCGGCGTCGAGCGACTGTCCCACCCCTTCGAGCGAAGCGGTGAAAGCCACCAACTGCTCGTAGAGTTTCGTACCGTAAGTAACGATGTCGGCCGTATTCTTATTCTGTGCGTTCCGCTTCCAAAGATCGTCCACCAACTTCAGTAAAGCGAAAAGATTGGTCGGCGAAGAGATGATGACTTTCTTGTCGTAGGCATCGGCCCAGATGGAGCTGTCGTTTTGCAGCGCCGCCAGAAACGCCGGTTCGTTGGGAATGAACATAATGACGAAATCGGGCGAATCGAGCAATCGCTGGTACTCCTTGCGACCCAGTTCGACGACGTGCTGCCGCACCGACGCGACGTGCGACGCAAGATACTGGCGCCGGGTCGCCTCGTCCTCGGCCCCGACGTATCCGACGAATGCCGTGAGCGACACCTTCGAGTCGATGACGATCCGTTTGCCTTCGGGCAGATAAAGCACCACGTCGGGCCGCAGGTTGTTTCCCGCTTCGTCCTTGATATTGAGCTGCGTATCGTAATGTACGCCCCGGATCAGGTTCGAATTGTCGAGGATCGTTTCGAGGATCATCTCGCCCCAGTCGCCCTGCACTTTGGAATTGCCCTTGAGCGCGTTGGTCAGGTTGGTCGTTTCGGTGGTGATGCGGCGATTGAGTTCCATCAGGCGTTCAAGCTCGTTGCGCAACGCCCCCCGCTGTTCGTTCTCGGAGGAGTAGATCTTCTCGACCCGCTCGCGGAACTCCACGATGTTATCCCGGAAAGGTTTCAACAACACGTCGAGCGCTTCGCGGTTGGTCTCCTTGAAAGTGCGCGACTGTTCGCCCAGAATGTCATTGGCGAGGTTCTTGAATTGGGTCCGGAAAGTCTCCTCCATCTTTTCGCGTTCGGCACGTGCCTCGGCCATTCGCTGTTCGGCCGCCTCCAGACGGGCCTGCGCCAGCGTACTCCGCTCGACCAGGGTGCGGATTTCGATTTCGGCGGCAGCGGATTTCTCTTCGGACACCCGGCGCGACTCCTCGGCCAGGCGGCGAGCTTCATCCGCAGCAGCCCGTTCGTCCGACAAACGGGCGTTATCCCGACGCAGGGAGAGCAAAAGCAAGCCCAGCACGACGCAAACGACGCCGAGCGACAATAAAACGACAACGATTCCGGTATTCATGACAGACGGTGAAAAAGAAAAATGAACGAGCTTATACGGATCTGCAAGGAAATACGGCAATACAATCTCCCGACCGCCGAAAGCCGAAACAGGAGTGTCTCCCCCACGACCGCCGAACGTATTCCATCGTGCTACAAAAATAGGAAAATAATCCCTATGAACGGCGTCCGGCGAAATTAAATTTTCAAAAGGAAACTACGACCGGCCAAAAGATACCGCCCGGAATCCGACGCATTCGGTCCCTGTTGAAAATAAAAGCCAAATTATTGCCATTAACTCCCGGATTTCGTACTTTTGATCCACAAAAGTGCGAATCTAGTATATAGATCTGATAATCAGAACTGAATAATATCAAAGGTAATGATTTAGAGACAGAACCTTCTCTGTGCTTACATCGATATTCTCTTATCAAACAATTCTTGTTGCAAAGATAATAATAATCTATAACTAAGGCAAATATACTTTTCTCCGATATTTGTTGTATCGGCATACCCAACGATACTACCGTTCGGAAGTGATCATACCCAGTACATCGTTGGGCAACAAGATTCTATTCAAAAAGTCAGACATCGCGCGTATTCTACAAAACAATTTTACCGGTCCTTGCAAATGATGAATGACCTGCTTTTATGAATCTTTCCGGAATACAATGAGTTCCGGCAGGAAATGTTTCGCGCGATTCACTTGCCGGATACATCGATCGCGGTTCCTTGTCCGGCGATCGTCACAGAAAACATGGTAGTAGCGGTAGCGTGTAGAGCGCACGAGTGATGCGATTTGTCATTTGAAGTCGCTTTTCGTATAGTCGAGTTTCGACAGCGTGTCGTACGTCTGCTTCGCGTCGCCCTCGGCAGCAGGGCGCAGGCCGTAGTGTCGTTCCAGTGCATCGAGGATCTCCCGCGACCGTCGAGCCTCGAAGTCGTGCGCCAGCTTGCGGCCGTCGAG
>ULNK01008735.1_pt1 | contig 14103 bp, 9 predicted proteins | sample 1951911 | NCBI WGS metagenome assembly ULNK01 (sample SAMEA4835576, study PRJEB28245) | human gut metagenome | biome: gut microbiome; material: fecal sample | place: Denmark | collected 2008 | reverse complement strand
CGATTTGGGATATGGCGGAGTCGTCTGTCTTCGTTTTTTTGTCCGCCAAGTCGGTTCGCCCGTCGTGTGCCTGTATAGTGAAACGTTGGGCTTACTGCCTATGTAACACGATTATATAGCTTTATTGCGCCTGTGCTCGATACTCCCTGCCGGAAATCCTTTCCCGCTCTGGAGTTCGGTTTTCCTCCGACCGGAGAGAAGAGGGCGGATCGGATTCGCGCATACGCACGCCGATCGCAGACGGTTGCGAACAAGCCCGAAAAACAACGCGGAATCTCGCGTCGTTCCGGTATATAATCGTTTTTTTATGGGCGGCGAAGTCAGGTCCTTCCGTCCATGCTTTCCGCCGGATGCGTTTTACTTGACGGCGACAGCGTCGATCTCGACCTTCGCACCCATCGGCAGCTTGGATACCTGATAGCAGATGCGTGCGGGCATATCTTTCGTAAAGAATGTGGCATAGACGGCGTTCATCGCCGCGAAGTCGGCGATATCGGTGAGCAGAACCGTCGTTTTCACGATGTCGGCATGCGAGTAACCCGCCTCTTCGAGAATATGTCCCAGGTTGGTGAGCGACTGGCGCGTCTGATCTTCGATGCTTTCGGGCATCGCGCCGGTGGCGCCGTCGATCGGGAGCTGCCCCGAAATGTAGAGCGTGTCGCCGCACTTTACGGCCTGCGAATAGGGGCCCACCGCTTTGGGGGCTTTGGGAGATGCGATAATGGTTTTCATAGTGTCGTATTATTTTGATTCGTTAAAATTTATGGTTGAATTTTCTTTTTCGTTGCATTCGGTTCCCGTTTGATCGTAAAATAGGGTGCGTGCTTTTTCGGTTGCCGGGTATGTCGGCAGCCCCGTTTTCGCTCCGTTTCGCATGAATGTTCGATTTTGAGTTCTATTTTCCTGCGACCGGGCCGTTTTTGTCTTCGGGAACCGTGACGGAGTACAAAGTTACGATTATTTTGGTTATGTTTGCACATATTTTGCTGGATAAAGATTCAAAACCGATAGCTTATGACACGTTTTATGAAACTGGCGGCATTCGCCGCCCTCGTGATGCTCGTAGCCTCCTGCTGTCCCTGCCGTAAACACCGGAAAGGCGACAGCAAACCTTTTGTCGGCACCGAATGGCAGCTGGTGCAGCTCAACGGCCGTGCCGTACCGGTCGAAGGCGACCTTTTTACCGTCGTTTTCGGTGAGGACGGACGCCTTTCGGGGCTTGGAGCCTGCAACCGGCTTATGGGTTCGTATGAAACCACGGAAACGGGCGGACTGACCGTCGGCCAGATGGCTTCGACCCGGATGTTTTGTCCCGGTTTGGACCAGGAGCAGGCTTTCAGCGACGTTTTGTCCGGAGCGACCCACTACGAAGTGGACGGCGATATGCTGATGCTTCTTACCGACGGCGAACTGCGGGCTGTTTTGCAGGCCAGATAGCCGGATTATGCGGATTTTGCGACGGAGGAACCTTTCGGGGCTCCTCCGTCTGCATTTATGGAAGTTGCATTTCCTTTTTTGTTCGCAACCCTGCAGACCGGATCGGTTCGTTTCGGATTTTTCCGTGTTGTGAATTTTCTGTTACAAGCAGATAATGCGCGTTATATTTTTCTATATTTGTAACAATATAGGATGCGTTCGGGCGTCGTTGAGGTAGATTCGGCCCGGCGTTCGCTTTTCACTCGTTGCCACATGGCCGGACTTTATTTCCATATCCCTTTTTGCCGCAGGATTTGCGCCTATTGCGACTTTTTCAAAAGCGCCGAGGTGGGACGTGTCGATTCCGTACTGGAGGCGATGGAGCGCGAATTGGACGGAGCCGTCGATTGGCTCTCCGACCGTCGGATCCGTACTGTCTATTTCGGCGGCGGAACCCCGTCGCTCTGCGATCCCGCCCGGTTGCAGGGATTGGCGGACCGGGCGGCGGCGCTGCTGGATTGCAGCGGTGTGGAGGAGTTTACCGTCGAGGCCAATCCCGACGATATGACCGGAGAGTGGCTGGAGGCGCTGGCCCGTACGGGTGCGAACCGGTTGAGCGTGGGCGTGCAGTCTTTCGACGATGACGAGTTGCGGCTGATGAACCGGCGTCATACGGGGATGCAGGCCGTCGAAGCTGTCCGCCGGGCGCAGGCTGCGGGTTTTGCGAATCTGACGATCGACCTGATCTTTGGCGTGCCGGGTTTCGGCGGCGAAGTACTGCGCCGTAACCTCGACCGGGCTTTGGCGCTCGGCGTACAGCATATTTCGGCATACCATTTGACGATAGAGAAAAATACGGCCTTCGGGCGTCGCCTGGAGCGCGGGCGGTTCTCCGAGGTGGACGAACAGGTGAGCGAACGCGAATACCTGGAGGTGCACCGAACGCTGACCGGGGCTGGATTCGAGCATTACGAAGTGTCGAATTATGCGCTGCCCGGTTGCCGGGCCCGTCACAATGCCGCCTACTGGTCGGGCGACGAGTATTTGGGCATCGGGCCTGCAGCCCACTCCTTCAATGGGAAGTCGCGCCGCTGGGCCGCTGCGTCGATCGACGGCTACCTGGCCGGTGCCGGAACGGAGGCGATTTACGAACAGGAGCGGCTTACGGAGCGGGATCGCTACAATGAGTATCTGATGACCCGCCTGCGCACGGCCGAGGGACTCGAGCTGGCTGCGGTCGAAACTCGTTTCGGAAAAGAGCGGGCAGAGCGGCTGCTGCGGCAGGCGGAGCCTTTCATGGGGATCGGAGAGCTGTGTTTCGCGGCCGGCCGACTGGCGATTCCGGCGGAGAAGTTCCTGGTGTCGGATGCCGTGATCGGCGCGTTGTTCGAAGCGGACGACTGATTGTTGAATAATCAAATCATTGAAATATGAACGATATGAAACTGAAACCCGACTTTCTCTTCGAGATCAGTTGGGAAGTGTGCAATAAGGTGGGTGGTATCAATACCGTGATAGCGACCAAGGCCCGGACCGTGTGCGTAAAGTACGGCGACCGCTATTTTACGATCGGTCCCGATCTGGGGCAGGGGGCTGACCGGGAGTTCGAGGAGGATCCGGCGCTGCTCAAGGGGTGGCGGCAGACCCTGTATGAGAAGGGGATCCGTGTCCGTGTAGGACATTGGCGCATCGTCGGGCGGCCGCAGGTGATTTTGGTCGATTTTTCCTCGCTGATTCCCCGCAAGGACGACATCTTGAAGTTCCTTTGGGAGAGCTACCGTGTGGATTCGATTTCGGGCCAGTGGGATTACATCGAGCCGGTGTTGTTCGGCTATGCCGCCGGACTGGTCGTAGCTTCCTACGTCGAAACTTTCTGTAAGTCCGCAAACCGGGTCGCGGCTCATTTCCACGAGTGGATGACCGCCGCCGGAGGACTTTATCTGCGTCGGGAGTCGCCTTACGTGGCCACGTTGTTCACTACGCACGCTACCGTGCTGGGACGCAGCATCGCCGGAAACGGAATGCCGCTTTATAGGGATCTGACTACGTACAATGCGGACGACCTGGCCCGTCGTTTCGGCGTGACGGCCAAGCATTCGATCGAGAAGAAGGCGGCGGCCAACAGCGACGCTTTCCTGACCGTGAGCGGAATTACGGCTACCGAATGTCGCTATTTGCTGGGGCACGAGGTAGATGTCGTGACGCCCAACGGTTTTGAGGACGATTTCGTTTGGCAGGACGACGACTATCGGATCAAACGTGAAGAGGCTCGTGCGGCTCTGATCGCTGTGGCGGAGGCTTGCCTGGGCCGCAAGTTGCAGGATAATCCGCTGATCGTCGGCACGAGCGGCCGATACGAATTCCGCAATAAGGGGCTGGATGTGCTGCTGGAGGGTATGAAGCGGCTGGCCGGGCTGGAACGCCTGGATCGGGAGGTCGTGTTGTATGTCATGGTGCCTGCCGCCAACCGGGGAGCCCGTGCCGACTTGCAGAAGCACCTGCAGGATCCATCGCAGCCGATCGACGGCTCGCAATGGCCTTGGGCGACCCATTATCTGGAGAATATGCAGTGGGATCCGATCGTGCGGGCGATCGACGGCAGTCCGCTGGCCGATCCTGCATCCAAAGTGCATGTGATTTTCGTGCCTTCGTATTTGGATGACCGGGACGGTATTTTCGACAAGAGCTATTACGAGTTGCTCGTGGGCATGGATCTGACCCTGTTTCCGTCGTATTATGAACCCTGGGGCTATACACCGCTCGAGTCGATCGCCTTTTCCGTGCCGACCGTCACCACGACCCTCGCCGGATTCGGTCTTTGGATCGACCGGCGGGAGGAGCATCCCGGCGTAGCGGTACTTTGCCGCGAGGATGGCAACGACGACGAAGTGGCCTCTGCGCTGGCCGATGCCGTGCTGCGGTTTTCGCAGTTGGATGCCGCTCGTGTGGAGGAGATGCGTCGTGCTGCGGGCGTGCTGTCGAAAGAGGCGCTCTGGAGCCGGCTTTTCGAGGCGTACGAAGAGGCTTACGCGCTGGCGCTCGATAATGCCGACGTGCGGATGAACCATGTGGCTTCGAATGCGACGCCGCTGCCCGAGCAGCAGGTCAAGCTCGTGCATCAGGCGCTTCGTCCGGAGCGTCCGGAGTGGAACCGGATGATGGTGGAGAAGAACCTTCCCGAACGGCTCCGTCCGCTCGAGGAGCTGGCCCACAACCTTTGGTGGTGCTGGAATCCCGGCGCCCGGGATCTGTTCGAGGAGATCGATCCCGACCTTTGGAACCGAAGCGAACGTAATCCGATCGCTTTTCTCGATCTGCTGACCATAAACCGGCTGAAAGAGTTGGAGCGGGACGAGTCGTTCCTGGCTTCGCTTGATGCGGTATATGCGCAGTTCAAGAGCTACATGTCCGAAAAACCCGATCCGGCGACACCGAAGATCGCCTATTTCTCGATGGAATACGGCTTGCATGCTTCGCTGAAGATCTATTCGGGCGGTTTGGGCATCCTGGCCGGCGACTATCTGAAGGAGGCGTCCGACAAGAACGTGCCGATGGTCGCGGTCGGATTGCTGTACCGGTACGGTTATTTTACTCAAAAACTCTCCGCTCAGGGGGCTCAGCAGGCGACTTACGAAGCACAGAACTTCTCGAAGCTGCCGATCCAGCCCGTGCGCGATGCGGTGGGCAACTGGGCGACCGTGTCGATTCCCCTGCCGGGACGTACGCTCACGGCCCGCATCTGGCTTTGCCGGGTGGGACGTACCGACTTGTACCTGCTCGACGCCGATTACGAGGCCAATCTCGAGGAGGATCGCCGGGTGACGCATTACCTGTACGGCGGCGATTGGGAGAACCGGCTCAAACAGGAGATTCTGCTGGGTATCGGCGGTGTGCGGGCGCTCCAGTCGCTGCATATCGCGCAAGACGTTTCCCATTGCAACGAGGGTCATGCGGCATTTCTCGGGCTGGAGCGCATCCGCAACCTGGTGCTGCGCCGCCGCCTGACTTTCGCCGAAGCGCTGGAAGTGGTCCGCTCCTCCTCGCTGTTTACGACTCATACGCCCGTTCCGGCGGGACACGATGCGTTTCCCGAAGCGATGGTTCGGCAGTACCTGTCGCACTATCCCGGGGAACTGGGGATCGACTGGGCGCAGTTCATCGGTCTGGGACGTGTCGATCCGGAGGATCCGAACGAGAAATTCTCGATGTCGGTGCTCGCCTGCAACCTTTCGCAGGAGGTCAATGGGGTGTCGTGGCTGCACGGCGAGGTTTCCAAAGAAATTTTGGGGAATTTATGGCCGGGCTACTTCAAAAACGAGCTGCATATCGGTTACGTGACCAACGGTGTGCACTTCCCGACCTGGACGGCTATGCGCCTGCGTCGTCTGTATGCCCGCTATTTTCCCGAAGGGTTCGAGGGGCACGAATATCGTATTTCCGAGTGGAAGAAGGTGTACGACATCCCGGACGAAGACCTGTGGCGGGAACGTCTGGTGCTCAAGGAGAAACTCGTCCGCATGATCCGCCGTCGCTATTGTGATCCCGGCCATGTGCGCATGGATTCGCCCCATCAGGTCATGCAGGTACTCGAAGGGATCAGGCCCGACGTGCTGAAGATCGGTTTCGCACGCCGGTTCGCCACTTACAAACGAGCGTTGCTGCTCTTCACCGATTTGGATCGCCTGGCGGCCATTGTCAATAACAAGGAGCGTCCCGTGCAGTTTATCTTCGCGGGCAAGGCGCATCCCAACGACAAGCCGGGGCAGGATCTGATCAAGCGAATCATCGAAGTCGCAGCCATGCCGCAGTTCTCCGGCAAGATCATCTTCCTGCAGAATTACGATATGGAGCTGGCGCGTCGTCTGGTGCAGGGGGTGGACGTGTGGCTCAATACCCCGACTCGTCCGCTCGAGGCGTCGGGTACGTCGGGTGAAAAGTGCGTGATGAACGGCGTGCTGCAGTTTTCGGTGCTCGACGGCTGGTGGGTCGAGGGATATAAGGAGGGTGCCGGTTGGGCACTGCCGATGGAGACGGTCTTTTCCGATCCGCAGTATCAGAACGAACTCGACGCCGAGATGATTTACAATACGATCGAAGAGGAGATCGTGCCGAAATACTACGACCGGGATGCCGACGGTATTCCCCGTGCGTGGATGGCTTCGGTGAAAAAATGTATTGCCGAAATCGCTTCGAATTTCACGACCAACCGGATGCTGCGCGACTACGAGGTGCGTTTCTACAACCGGCTGGCGGCCCGCAAGCGGGAACTGTCGGAGAACGACTTCGCCGTTGCGCGCGAGATCGTCGCCTGGAAGCACAAGGTGCTGGCTGCGTGGCCTGCCGTGAAGATCGTGGACGTGCAGCGTGCCCGGGTCGGCGACAAGCCGATCTTCATAGGACGCAGTTACCATTTCGAGCTTACGCTCGACCTGGCCGGACTCGCTCCGGAGGACGTGGGGGCCGAACTGGTCGTGGCCCGTCCCGTGGAGCCGGACCGGGTCGTGGAGGTCATCCGCACCGTGCCGCTCAGCCAGGTGCAGGTTTCGGGCAGCCAGGTGACTTTCGCCTTGGACTATGTTCCCGAGCAGGCCGGGATGTTCGATATGGCGCTGCGCATTTTCCCGCAGAATCCGATGTTGCCGCATCGTATGGATTTCGCACTGGTGAAGTGGGCATGAAATGATTGTTGAAAAAAAGGTCGTTTTCTGATAATTTTTGATTTTTCGCACGGTTTGGACTTGATGGTCTGCGAAAAAAAGAGTATCTTTCAGAAAAGATCGTTCAAGCGGACCGGAACTTTTTCTGATCCGGTCGGCGGAGAAAACGAAATAAACGATTCGACGGGTCCGGCAGGAGTACGGGCTGATTTTGCCGTTCCGCTCTGTCGGAAATGAACATAAAGAACAAACAGTTATGTCGGTACTTACATTTGATAAGAAGGAACTGGGAAATCTGGAGTATTCGTTGCAGCGCGAAATGCTGGCTACGGATCGCAGAGGCGGCTATATGAGCACGACCATCGTTTGCTGCAACACGCGCAAGTATCATGGCCTGATGGTGGCACCCATCGACGACAGCGACCGCGCTTACGTGCTGCTCTCGTCGGTGGATGAAACCGTCGTGCACGACGGGCAATCCTTCAACCTGGCGCTACACCGTTTCCCGGGAACCTATGAACCTCGGGGGCATAAGTACATCACCGATTTCGAATATACGCCGACACCGACGATCACCTACCGCGTGGGAAGCATCGTGTTGCGGAAAGAGCTGCTCTGGATACACAACCGCACGCAGTTGATGATCCGCTATACGCTGCTGGAGGCGCCGTCCGATGTCCGGCTTAGGCTCCGGCCTTTCTTCGCCTTCCGGGACAAACATGCGCTCACGCATGCCAATATGGAGGCCGACGGACGTTCCCGGCCGATTCCGGGCGGGGTGAAGTGTCGGTTGTATTCCGATTTTCCCTGGCTGTACCTGCAAACCGATTGTCGGGATGCGGAGTTGTGCCGGCTCCCGACTGGTACTATAATTTCGAATACGCCAGAGAGATCGAGCGAGGATACGAGGGAGATGAGGATCTGCTTACGACGGGTTATTTCGAACTCAGTCTCGGTCGGCGGCAAAGCGTGATTTTCTCTGCGTCCGTCGAAGCCATTCCCGATCCTGCGGCCATCGGCGGAATGTTTGCGGAGGCTCTGAGCGCCCGCAGCCGCAAGGTCGATTTTCTGAGCTGCCTGCGCCACTCTGCCCGGCAGTTCGTCGTCCGCCGCCGGGACGGGCGGGCCGAGGTGCTGGCCGGGTATCCCTGGTATGGGCAGATCGGACGTCAGACGCTCGTAGCGCTGCCCGGCATCGCGCTGGAGCAGGGACGCACGGAGGATTGCCTGGATGTGCTCGATACGGTCGTGCGCGGACGCCGGGACGGTATGTTTACGGGTTCTTTCTCGGCTGCCGAGGCTGCGGATGCTCCGCTTTGGTTTTTCTGGGTGCTTCAGCAGTTGCAGCGGACGCTGGGTGAGGAGGAGATATGGAAGCGCTACGGTATCGTGATGAAAGAGCTGCTGGCGGCTTATCGCCGGGGCGTCGGCGGCGTGGCCGTGCACGATAACGGTTTGGTGTGGGCCTCGGCGCCCGACAAAGCCCTCACCTGGATGAATGCGCTGGCGGGTGGTGTCCCCGTCGTGTCGCGGGACGGGTATCCGGTCGAAATCAACGCACTTTGGTACAACGCCGTGTGTTATGCCCTTGAGCTGGCTTCCCGTTTCGGCGAGGAGGAGTTCGTCGGCGAGTGGAAAGCGTGGCCCGAGCGGATTCGGAACGCTTTTCGGGAGATGTTCTGGAGCGGCGACGACGGGTATCTGGCCGATTTCGTAGGTCCTGAAGGGCCGAATCGGTGGATTCGTCCGAATATGGTGGTGGCGTGCGGTTTGGATTACAAGATGCTCGATGAGGAGCAGCAGGCTTCGGTGCTTCGGATCGTGGGGCAGCATTTGCTGACACCCAAAGGGCTGCGTTCGCTTTCGCCCCGCAATCCTCGCTATAAGAACCGCTGCGAGGGCGATGAAGCCGTTCGTGCGGAGGCTTCGATGAACGGCTCCGTATGGGTTTGGCCGCTTTGGTTTTATGTCAAGGCTTCGTTCGACCTCGGTGGCCGTGAGTTTCTGCCTCGGGCGGAGGAGCTGCTCGCCCGTTTCGGCGAGGAGATTCAGAGTTACGGTATCGGATCGATCAACGAGCTGTTCGACGGCGATCCTCCGCATGCGCCTTGGGGCGCCGTGTCGCAGGCGTGGAGTGTCGGGGCGGTGTTGATGATCCGTGAAACGACCGAACGCTGGCGTCGTCGCCGGGGACACGGGTTGTTGCCGGGTCTTCGGAAAAAGCGCTAAAGGATGCGAAGGAAAAGAACTTGCCGCCGCGTAAGGTGTCCGAAATTTTTTCTGTCGGCCCGGGCAGGCCGGGATGGAGGTTGCCGGGAGGGGCGACCGGTGTTTCGCGAAGTCGAATAAGTTACGAAATGAAACGTGATTATATACTTTGAGTGTACCTTTTCGGGGGCGCAGTGTCCCAAATTCCCTCCGAGAAGCGGATTTAGGGGAAGGGTGCATGGCGGACACGGTTTCGGGCCGCGAATAAGCACTCCTTGGATTCGATGCTGCGACCGTCGGATAAGGGTACATGGAAAGATATAATTGTTAGAATAAAAAAATAGAATACAAATGAGAGTGTTGATGTTCGGCTGGGAGTTTCCTCCCCATATCGCCGGCGGGCTGGGTACGGCCTGCTACGGTATGACGCGCGGTCTTGCACGCAACGGCGTGGAGGTCGTTTTCGTCATGCCGCGTGCCTATGGCGACGAGGACCAGCGCTTCGTCCGCGTGGTGAATGCGAGCGACGTGGAAACGATCGGTACGCGCGATCATGAGTTTTCCGAAGAGCTGCTCGAGAAGGTTTCGTTCATCCACATTGATTCGAACATGTTGCCCTACATCTCTCCGGAGGAGTATGCCGCCTACCACGATGAGTTCGTTCGCAGCGGCCGGACACACGAGTGGACCGATGTATGGAAACAGCGCTACACCTTCTCCGGAAAATACGGCGCCAACCTGATGGAGGAGGTCGCCCGGTATGCGATGGTGGCGGCGCAGGTGGCCAAAGACCTCGAAGGGCAGTTCGACGTGATCCATGCCCACGACTGGCTGACTTATTTCGCCGGAATCGCGGCCAAGCGGGTTTCGGGCAAGCCGCTGGTGGTGCACATGCACGCCACGGAGTTCGACCGCAGCGGCGAGAATATCAACCGTCGGGTCTATGCCATCGAAAAGGCGGGTATGCAGGCTGCCGATCGGGTGATCGCGGTGTCGGAGCTGACGCGCCGCATCGTCATCGGCAAGTACGGCATTCCGGCCGAGAAGGTCGTGACAGTGCATAACGCCGTGCGTTTCGGCGAGTCGGAGGATGCTGTGCCGGAGCGGGCCGTCAAGGATAAGGTCGTCACCTTTCTGGGACGCATCACCTACCAGAAAGGTCCCGATTATTTCGTCGAGGCTGCGGCCAAGGTGCTGCAGCGGGTTCCGGACGTGCGTTTCGTCATGGCCGGCTCGGGCGATCTGATGAACCATGTGGTGCGGCGCGTGGCCCAGTTGGGGATCGCCGACCGCTTCCATTTCACGGGGTTCCTCAAGGGCGGGGAGGTGCAGCGGATGTTCCGTCTGTCGGATGTCTATGTCATGCCTTCGGTGTCGGAGCCGTTCGGTATTTCGCCGCTCGAGGCCATGCGTTCGGGCGTTCCCGTGATTATCTCGCGGCAAAGCGGTGTGGCGGAGGTGCTGGATTACGCCATTAAAGTGAATTACTGGGACGTGGATGCTCTGGCCGATGCCATTTACGGGCTTCTTACTTATCCGGCTCTGGGCAGGATGTTCGCTTCGAAAGGGCTGGAAGAGGTGACCGGACTCAAATGGACCAATGCCGCAGCGAAGATCAAGACGGTTTACGAAACTGTCGTCGCGGAGGCGAACAATTAAAATATTTGCGGAGTATGAAAACGATTTGTTTCTATTTTCAGGTACACCAGCCCTGGCGGCTGAAGCGTTACCGTTTCTTCGATATGGGCCGTGACCACAACTACCTGGACGACCTGACCAATCGCTCGATCATGCAGAAGGTCGCGCGTGAGTGCTATCTGCCGATGAATGCCTTGCTGTTCAATCTGATCCGGCAGAGCGAGGGGCGTTTCCGCTGTACCTTTTCGCTGACGGGGCTGGCCGTCGAACAGATGCGGGCGTATGCGCCCGAGGTGCTCGATTCGTTCCGCCGCCTGGCCCGGACGGGCTGCGTGGAGTTCCTGGCCGAAACTTACTCCCATTCGCTGGCTTCGCTTTCGTCGAAGGAGGATTTCATGCAGCAGGTTGCGCTCCATACCGAACTGATGAAAAAGGAGTTCGGCGTTGCGCCGACCGCCTTTCGCAATACCGAACTGATCTATTCCGACCGGATCGGCTCCGATGTGGCCGAGATGGGTTTCAAGACCATGTTGGCCGAGGGAGCCCGACACGTACTGGGATGGAAGTCGCCCGGCTATGTTTATGCCAATGCGCTCGACCAGCGCTTGAGGCTGTTGCTGCGCAATTACAAGCTCTCGGACGACATCGCGTTCCGTTTCTCCAACCGAGGGTGGGACCAATGGCCTCTCACGGCGGAAAAATACACGGGGTGGCTCGCTTCGGACGAGCTGGAGGGGGATGTGGTCAATCTCTTCATGGATTACGAAACCTTCGGCGAGCACCAGCGTGCCGATACGGGTATTTTCGACTTTATGAAGGCGCTCGTTCCGGCTGTTCTGAAGCGGGAGGGGTTGGAGTTCGCTACGGTGAGCGAAGCCGCTGCGAAATACCAGCCCGTCGCCGTACTCCATTGTCCGCACGTGATGTCTTGGGCGGACGAGGAACGTGACATCACGGCGTGGCTGGGCAACGAATTGCAGAACGAAGCTTTCGGAAAACTGTATGCCCTGCGGGATAAGATCGCCCGGCTGAAGGATCCCGATTTCGACCACGTGTGGAACTTCATGCAGGCTTCGGATCATTTCTATTATATGGCGACCAAGTGGTTGTCGGACGGGGACGTACATGCCTATTTCAATCCTTACGAATCGTCCTACGATGCCTTTATCAACTATATGAACGTGCTTTCGGATTTCGAGATCGAAGTGGAGAAGGCGTTCGACCGGAAGCCGCCGGTCCGCAAGACCAAACCGTCGCCGAGGAAAAAGGGTTCCGATCGGGAGAAAGCCGGGGTGCGATAACCTTTCGGTCGAAAAAGGCGGTGCGTCATAACAGGCAAACTGCTTCGTTATTATCGGTGTCATGGCTCGATCATGTGCGTCGGTACACACTCTTCGCCGTGAACCTCGATGCCTTGTATTTTACCTGTTTTTACATACCTGAAAAGGGATGCGCCGAATTTCTCGATTTGACACGTCCCTTTTTTATTCCGGGATGCCTCGGTCCGTCAGCTGCCCTTGCGCTTGAACCGCGACGGGCTGTAGCCCGTGTGCTGTTTGAAATATTTGCCGAAGAACGACTGGGTCGAGAAGTTGAGGTGATAGGCGATCTCCTGGATGCTCATGCCCGAATAGCGCAGCAGGCTTTTTGCCTCGAGGATCACCGCTTCGTCGATCCACCGGGCGGCGGTTTTGCCGCTCACGTCCTTGGAAACGGTCGAAAGGTATTTGGGGGTGATGTTGAGGCGGCGGGCATAGAACCGGACGTTCCTCTCCTGTTTGCTGTATTGCCGGACTAATTCCATGAACTCTTCGAAGATCACCTCGCCGCGCCCCAGCTTGACCGTGTTTTTCTGCTCGCGCATGTTCAGCTCGGTGATGATGTAGAAGACTGCGGTGAACAGGCAGCGGATGATCTCCTGTCTGTAATGTTCCTTGTCGCTGGCAAGAATCGTCTTGATGAGTTGGAACACCTGTCGGATCTCGTGCGTGTCCTGGGGTGTCACCCGCAGGCAGGGCTGTTTGCCGAAACGCATATAGACGGGCAGCGAGGCCGAAAGGTCTATCTGGATCTCGTTGATGAACGATTTGGAACAGGCGACGAAATAGGCCGCCGCATCGCTGGTGCTGGCTACCGTGCGGATCACGCGGTCGGGGCTGAAGAAGACGATCGTGTCGGGCACGACTTCGTACTCTTCCGTATCGATCGCTACGACGGCCGAACCGCTGGCCATGATGATCGCCGAGAAGCCGTCAATCAGGGCGGGGTAGTTACCCAGCGTATCGCGGTGGATGTCGAACGAAGCGATCACCAGGTCGTCCGACAGGTAATAAACGTCCCGCATCTCCTGCTTGATGCGGGAGATCGAAACTTTTTGCAGGGTTATCTCGTCCGCCACCATGCCAGTTTGCTGATCAGATTCTTGAAATAGGCGAACCGGCCCCGGCGGGGTGCCTCCGACAGCGGGCAGACGACGCGGAGCTCGTTGTGCAGACATTCGATGTGCAGCGGGAAATCGGCCCCCTTCTGTCCGTCCACGTCGGTAGGTTCGTTGATCGGCGAGGTGATGTCGAGCGTGCGGGCTCGGAAATGTTTTACCTGCGAGGGCCGACCGCCCAGCAGGTGACGGAGCATCGATACGACCGAGAAGAGCATGTTGCGCCTTTGCAGCAACAGACAGTCGAACATACCGTCCTTAATGCTCGAGCGGGGGGCAAGGTGGAATCCTCCGGCCGTTTCTCCGTTGAATATCAAGGCCATGAGCGATTCGAGGTCGAAGGCTTTGCCGTCGGCGAGAATTTGCAGCGGAATGCCGTGTACCGAGCGGAACTCCTTCACGCCCTCGATCAGGTAGGCCAGCTTGCCGATCTGGTGCTTGCGTTTGTCCGGCGTGCGCTGGGACGTGGTGGTGAAGATGCCGAAACTGAAGATATTAACGAAATAGTGGTCGTTCACGCGTCCGCAATCGACCCGCTCTTCCGTGCCGCCGAGGAGCTGCGCCGCCGCCTTGACCGGGTTTTTCTCCATGCCGAGCGCTCCGGCGAAGTCGTTGGCCGTACCTGCCGGGATGATGCCCAGCAGCAGGTCGAGGTGCTTCTCCTTCATCCGATTGACCACGTAATTGACCGTGCCGTCGCCGCCCGCCACGACCACCAGATCGACCGTTTCGTGTCCATTGAAAGGG
>ULNK01011299.1_pt1 | contig 14388 bp, 8 predicted proteins | sample 1951911 | NCBI WGS metagenome assembly ULNK01 (sample SAMEA4835576, study PRJEB28245) | human gut metagenome | biome: gut microbiome; material: fecal sample | place: Denmark | collected 2008 | reverse complement strand
TTACTTATTTTTTAACTAAGTCACTCGCACCATAAAAACGGATTAACTTTTTTGCTAGTCTGTTTTTTGTTTTACAAGTATGGTAATTTTTAGACTTATTATTACTAAATCTTTTCTGTAATAAAGGAGAATAATATGGGACTGTTTGATAAATTTAAAAAGAAAAATAACGAAGAATACATTGATGATGTAACCTTTATCAGAGATATAAAGCATATTCAATCAGGGCCTTGGCATCAATATGATGTGCTTTTGGCAGCGCAGGGCTATGGATGGGATTATATGATTAGCTCGGCTGATTATATGGCAGCCGCTGACTTGGAAAATATATCACAAGTAACGAGCGGTTTTATTGACTCAGAAGATACCGATATTACAGAATTATACAAAAAGAGCAACTGCAAATGCAGTGAAACAGAAGAATTAAAAAACGAAGCGGCAAGTCTTTCTGTTGCCGGAATAAGCAAAACTTTAAAAGCACCAATGAAAATAGTATGGTTTAATCAAACACAGGTTTTACGATTCTTTACAATAGTTGATGATGAAACACTTATTAAGAAATACATTGAAACTGTTATTCGTCGTACTTTTGGAACAAACGATGCTATGAAATTGGCAAAACCTATTCCGAAACAGTAAATTTTATTATTTAGCATAATGCATTAGAAAAACATTTATAAAAGTTTGATCAACCTTTTCAAAGGTTGTGAGTGTGGGCAAAGCCCACAAATACTTTTTGCTACCGCAATTTAATACACTAAACCATAATAGGGCTGACGCTTTGTCTGCCCTATTATTTTTGCAAAACCGCTAAACAGCACAACAGCCGGTGCAAAACGCATCGGCTGTTGTGTATGGAGAGATTAGAATGAATTATTTATATATAAACAGCAGCATTACCATCCAAACATCTGTGACCAAATAGAGTCGTCACCGGTTGAATTTTCGCTGTCTGATGTCGGAGTAGTGCTCTTTTGTGAGCCGTTAGTGATTTGAGAATTGCTTACCGCAGGTACATATTCTTCAAGTACAAATGAAATTGTCTTACTTGTTCCTCTGCGGCTTACAGTAAATGTAACTGTATCGCCTACTTCTGCTTTTTCAAGTGCAGTAGTAATGTCCGATGACGAAGAAACATCTGTATCGTTTACCTTTGTTACAAGGTCACCTCTTGTAACTCCTGCTTTTTCGGCATTTGAACCGGAATCAACAGAAAGAACATAGCAACCTGTCTGATTTACACCGTAATAGAAAGCTGTTTCGTCAGAAGTAATATCTGTAAAGTCAATACCAAGATCAACCTTACCTGTTACATAACCGTATTCTTTAAGGTCACTTAAAATATCAAGTACATTGTTAATCGGAATAGCAAAAGCAATACCCTCAACTTCGGTTGCACTCTGCTTTGCGTTTACGATACCGACAAGTTCACCGTTTGCATTAAAAAGTCCGCCGCCAGAATTACCCGGGTTTACCTGTGCATTTGTCTGCAAAAGTGTCATTTGTGTATCTTCAATAGTAACCTTTCTTGCAAGTGCACTGATGATACCGTCTGTAACTGTACCGCCAAGTTCACCGAGTGGATTGCCGATAGCAACTACATAGTCACCTACCGCAAGACTGTTGCTGTCACCGAAAGTTGCAGGCGAAAGTCCTGTTGCATTCACCTTTAACAAAGCAATATCATTATCTGAATCACTGCCTATGATTGTTGCATCGTACTCTGTGGAATCTCTAAGTCTTACCTTAACAGAATTTGCTCCGTTAATTACATGGTTATTTGTAAGAATATAACCGTCTTGAGAAATAATAACGCCTGAACCTGCACCCTGCTGAACATACTGTTGAGCAAATGAACCCGTTACAACGCTTTCTGTTGAAATTTCAACAACACTGTCGGCTGTCTTTTTAACAATTTCAGAGGTTGAATTTGCCGTAGATGTACTTGAAGCAGTTGTGGTTGTGCCGCTGTTGCTTGTTTTGGTAATATTTAAACTGCCGCTTGTACTGGTATTTACCTTATTTGCAAAATAACCGCCGCCAAAGCCAAGTCCGCAAGAGAACACCATTGTAACTGCAAGTGCTATTGCAATACCGCCTCTTGATATTGGTTTTCTCTGTTTTTTAGGCTTTTTAGCCTTAGGCGGTTTTGCGTTTGCCGAATGATTGGGAGCAGTACCGTACGGTTGAGAATTATATACATTCTGTGACTGTTGGTTCTGTGCAGTGTAACCGTTTGATTGGTAATTATCATAAGTGTTTGTATTTGGATTATTGTAATTATTGCTGTATCCCGAACTTGTATTCTGTGAAGAATATTGAGTAGGCTCATTATATCTGTTAGGATTATGCGAAGCATCTTTATTATTGCCGTTTACATATGAATAATGGTATTCTGTGCTGTCTGACTTGTTGTCGCTTTTATCGGAATTCCATTCATATGAAGCCTCTGCATTCTTCTGCGGAATGTCTGTGTTGCTTTCAGGTGTATTTTCAGCATTACCTGAATAAATATCATTGAATTCATTTGGATTTTTATTATCAAGCATTTTTTAGTCCTCCTTAAATGCTGTGTCTTTCGTATCTCTTACGATGTATATATAATAATTTTGCCAAGTGAAAACTATATGAACTCGTTTTGAAATAAATATGAAATAAATTGAAATAACAATGAAACCAAATTCACATTCTATTCTTAAAAATGCCGAACAGTCTTAGTCTGACCGTTCGGCATTGGTTTTTCTATATGCTGATATATGTATAGAAGGTATTTATTATACTAAGCCTTATTTTCGCTGTTTTCGTCAACAGGCTTTTCAACATACTCGACTATACGCTTTCTGACGGTAACTCCGTCATATTTCTTTTTAAAGGAAACTTTACCCGTAAACTTTCTTCCGCACTTTTTACACAAAAAGGGAGCAACAAAACTTTTGTTTTTTACTTTCCAATTTGCCTGTCTTGCAGCCTGCCTTCCGCAAGCATCGCAATTAAAGCGCATACTGCGTTTATCAATCTCCGGATTATTAATATCTGTAATAAAATGATTTTTATACAGCAGTCTGTCATAAAATTCGTGAGCCGTTGCATCTTTGATAAAATCGTCTATCGGATAATCCTCGACAAAATGTTTCATACACTTTAATGTAAGCTCTGCGTCGGCATATGCACGGTGCTGTTCTTCAACATCAAAGTTAATTGCGAGCATATCTGCGCATACGGATAATCCGAGTTGAGAAGATTTATCATTTACGGAAAGACATTTTTCACAATAATCCTGCACATTGCAATAGCTTGTGAGAAAAGGCAGCTCGGGCCTGTGAGCATAGTACATATAATTCTCAATCAATGCAAGAATGTCGCTTGTACCCCATGTCACCAAAACGCAATCGCCGCAGAATTTTTTAAATTCAGAAACAGCGTGCATAAATGTACAGCCGTTTTCTCTTAATTCTTCGTTGGTGATTTTGGTTAGCTTTTTAACCTTTGAACAAAGTTTTTTGCCTATCTGCGGAGAAATAAGCATTTCAAATCTGTCAATAATATTCAGATTATCGTCAGTTTTAACTGCCCCGAACTCAATTATCTCATTTACAAATCTGTGTTCTTTGCTGCTGTATGAACCGTTCCATTCAAGGTCTAATACTACAAAACTCATTATTTTTTATGGAATGCCTGTTTCATTCTCTGTTCCTTAGAAAGAATACGCTTACGCATACGGATATTTTCGGGAGTAACCTCTACAAGCTCATCATCTGCAATAAACTCAAGACACTGCTCAAGCGAAAGAATTGACGGCGGTGTAAGTTTAAGTGCATCATCAGAACCTGAAGCACGGGTATTTGTGATATGCTTTTTCTTACATACATTAACCGTAATATCTTCTGACTTAGGGCTTGCGCCTACAATCATACCCTCATATACAGGAACACCCGGGCCAACAAAGAGTCTGCCTCTCTCCTGTGCCGCATACAAACCGTAAGTTACTGTTTCGCCTGTTTCAAAAGCGATAAGCGAACCCTGATGACGGGTTACGATTTCACCCTTGTACGGCTCATATCCGTCAAACACATGGTTCATAATACCGTTACCGTTTGTATCTGTAAGGAATTCGGGACGGTAACCCATAAGACCTCTTGACGGAATACGGAACTCAATGTGAGTAGAACCGCCCTCACGGGTGCCCATATTAATAAGTTCTGCTTTTCTTGAACCGAGTTTTTCCATAACTGCACCAACATAAGCGTCAGGTACTTCAATAATGAGCATTTCCATAGGCTCGTTCAACTTACCGTCAATCATCTTTGTGATAACCTGTGGACGAGATACCTGGAACTCATAATTCTGGCGGCGCATTGTTTCAATAAGAATTGAAAGGTGAAGCTCGCCTCTGCCCGATACTTTAAATGTATCCGCACTGTCTGTTTCTTCTACTCTTAACGCAACATTGGTTTCAATTTCCTTGAAAAGTCTGTCACGAAGATTTCTTGATGTAACATACTTACCCTCTCTGCCGGCAAACGGAGAGTTATTTACAATAAAGTTCATTGAAACGGTCGGTTCGTCAATCTTAACAAACGGGAGCTGTTCAATATTTTCAGGGTCGCAAATTGTTTCACCGATATTAATATCCTGAATACCGCTTACGCAGATAAGATCACCCATTTCAGCAGTTTCGCTCTCAACTCTCTTAAGTCCCTCATACTGATAAATCTTACCGATTCTTGCGTTCTTTGTTACATTGCCGTCTGTATGACAGATTGCGACGCTCTGACCTGTTTTTACAGTGCCTCTCTCAACTCTGCCTACACCTATTCTACCCACAAACGGATCTGAATCTATATTTGAAATAAGAATCTGAAGTCCGCCCTCTGCATCTCCCTGCGGAGCAGGAATTTCATTTATAATAGCCTCAAAAAGAGGTTTCATATCTGTACCGGGCTGATGCGGATCAAGGCTTGCATAGCCGTCACGGCCCGATGCATATACTACAGGGAATTCAAGCTGATCCTCGTCAGCGCCAAGCTCGATAAATAGGTCGAGAACTTCGTCAACAACTTCTTCAGGTCTTGCACCCGGACGGTCAATTTTATTGACTACAACCAAAGGCTTTTTGCCAAGGCCCAAAGCCTTTTTAAGAACGAATCTTGTCTGCGGCATACAACCCTCGAAAGCGTCTACAAGAAGTACAACGCCGTCTACCATCATAAGTATACGCTCAACCTCACCGCCAAAGTCGGCATGACCGGGGGTGTCAACAATATTAATCTTAATGCCGTTGTACATTACAGCGGTGTTTTTAGAAAGGATTGTAATGCCTCTCTCTCTTTCAAGGTCGTTAGAATCCATTACTCTTTCAGCCACATTCTCATTTGCTCTGAAAACACCGCTCTGTTTTAAGAGCTGATCAACGAGAGTTGTTTTACCGTGGTCAACATGAGCGATAATAGCTATATTTCTCAAATTTTCTCTTGTTTCCATAAAATTATCCCCCTATAAAAATCTAAGTTCAAATATCCTACACATACTTTTTTATTATATCACCTAAATGTTGAAAATTCAATTTATTTTTAAAAATAAACAACAGATAGTGCCAAAATCGCAAATTTTCGTATTTACATCCATTTTTACTTTACATAAGAAGAAAAATGTTATATAATAGATACTAATAATTGCCTTATAATGGGCAATTAATGTACACGGGTTATTGCTTTTAATAATGCAAATACCACAAAATACTTTTTGCGGAGGTAATCAAATGGGCTACACAATTGCACAGAAAATTATTAAAGAGCATTTGGTATGCGGCGAAATGGTTGTCGGCAACGACATCGGCTTACGCATTGACCAGACTCTTACACAGGACGCAACAGGCACAATGGCTTACATAGAATACGAGGCTATGGGTATTCCGAGAGTCAAAACCGAAAAGAGCGTTGCATATATAGACCACAACACATTGCAGACAGGTTTTGAAAATGCCGACGACCACAGATTTATTCAGTCTGTATGTAAAAAGCACGGCATTTATTTTTCAAGACCGGGCAACGGTATTTGCCACCAGGTACACCTTGAAAGATTCGGTAAGCCGGGCAAAACATTAATCGGTTCCGACAGCCACACACCTACAGGCGGCGGTATCGGAATGCTTGCTATCGGTGCAGGCGGTCTTGATGTTGCTGTTGCTATGGGCGGCGGTGCATATTACATCACAATGCCTAAGATGGTAAGAGTTAATCTTACGGGTAAACTCAGCCCATGGGTTTCTGCAAAGGATATTATTCTTGCAGTATTAAGAGTTATGAGCGTTAAGGGCGGCGTCGGCAAAATTGTTGAGTACGGCGGCGAAGGTGTCAAAACACTTACAGTTCCGGAGCGTGCTACAATTACAAATATGGGTGCAGAGCTCGGTGCTACAACATCCGTATTCCCTTCTGATGAAATCACAAGAGAATTCCTTAAAGCTCAAGGCAGAGAAGAAGATTACACAGAGTTAAGCGCAGACGCAGACGCAGTTTACGATGAGGTTATTGAAATTAACCTTTCGGAGCTTGAACCGCTCGCCGCTTGCCCACATTCACCTGATAATGTTAAACCGATCAGCGAGCTTGAGGGCAAGAAGATTGACCAGGTATGTATCGGTTCTTGCACAAACTCAAGTTATCTTGACCTTATGAGAGTTGCCCATATCTTAAAGGGCAAAACAGTTGCAGACGGCGTTTCACTTGCTATTGCTCCGGGCAGTAAGCAGGTATTCAATATGCTTGCTATGAACGGCGCACTTGCCGATATGATTGCTGCCGGCGCAAGAATCCTTGAAAGTGCCTGCGGTCCATGTATCGGTATGGGACAGTCACCTAACAGCAAGGGTATTTCACTCCGTACTTTCAACCGTAACTTTGAGGGCAGAAGCGGTACAGCTGACGGTCAGATTTACCTCGTATCTCCTGAAACAGCTGCTGTTTCGGCACTTGCAGGTGTATTTACAGACCCAAGAAAACTTGGCCCTGCCGCAGAAATTGAACTTCCCGAGAAGTTCCTCATTAATGATAATATGGTTATTGCTCCTGCTCCTGTTGAGGAAATGGACAATGTTGAAATCTTAAGAGGACCAAACATTAAGGAATATCCTAAGACAAGCCCTCTTACAGATTCTATAGAGGCATCTTGCTCACTTAAGGTTGGCGACAACATTACAACCGACCACATTATGCCTGCCGGTGCAAAGATTCTTCCGCTCCGTTCAAATATTCCTGCTATTTCACAGCACTGCTTTACAGTATGCGATAAGGAATTTCCTGAAAGAGCAAAAACTCTCGGCAAGAGCATTATCGTAGGCGGCGAAAACTACGGTCAGGGTTCATCAAGAGAGCACGCAGCACTTGCTCCGCTCTTCCTCGGTGTTAAGGCAGTTCTTGTAAAGAGTTTTGCAAGAATTCATAAGAGTAACCTCATTAACGCAGGTATTCTTCCGCTTACTTTCCAAAATCCTGCAGATTACGATAAAATTAAACTTGGTGATATGCTTGAGCTTCCGAATGTTAAGAAAGAAATTGCAGACGGCTCTGCCGTAACGGTTGTAAACAAAACAACAGGCGAAACCGTTATTGCTGACTGTGAGCTTTCAGACAGAACAAGAGCAATCATTCTTGCAGGCGGTTTGCTTGACTATACAAAGGAGAACAGCTAATGGATAAAATTAAAATGACCACCCCCATCGTTGAGATGGACGGCGACGAAATGACAAGAGTTCTTTGGCAGAAAATCAAAGACATTCTTATTTACCCATACATTGATTTAAAGAGCGAGTATTATGACCTCGGTCTTGAAAACAGAAACAAAACAGATGACCAGGTTACTGTTGACAGTGCAGAGGCTACAAAGAAATACGGCGTTGCCGTAAAGTGTGCTACAATCACACCAAACGCTGCAAGAATGGACGAGTACAACCTCAAGCAGATGTGGAAATCACCAAATGGCACAATCCGTGCTATCCTTGACGGTACAGTATTCAGAAGCCCTATCCTTGTAAAGGGTATCACTCCATACATTCCTACATGGAAAAAGCCAATCTGTATTGCCCGTCACGCTTACGGTGATGTTTACAAAAATACAGAAATGGTTGTTAAGGCAGGCAGCAAGGCTGAACTTTGCGTTACCAAGCCTGACGGTACAGAAGAAAGAAGTACAATCTTTGATTTCAAGACAGACGGTATCATTCAGGGTATGCACAACCTTGACAAGAGTATTTCTTCATTTGCCCGTTCATGTTTTAACTATGCACTCGACCAGAAACTTGATGTATGGTTTGCTACAAAAGATACAATCAGCAAGAAGTACGACCACAGATTTAAGGATCTTTTTGCTGAAATCTTTGAAAACGAGTACAAAGAGAAATTTGAGCAGGCAGGCATTACATATTTCTACACACTTATTGATGACGCTGTAGCAAGAGTTATCAGAAGTGAGGGCGGCTATATGTGGGCTTGCAAAAACTATGACGGCGATGTAATGAGCGATATGATTGCTACTGCTTTCGGCTCACTTGCTATGATGACAAGCGTACTTGTTTCACCTGACGGTGTTTATGAGTATGAAGCTGCACACGGTACAGTTCAGCGCCATTATTATAAGTATCTTAAGGGCGAGGAAACTTCCACAAACTCTGTTGCAACTCTCTTTGCTTGGACAGGCGCTCTCAGAAAGCGCGGCGAGCTTGATAATCTTCCTGAACTTATGAACTTTGCGGACAAGCTTGAGAAAGCTACTATCGACACTATTGAAGACGGCATTATGACAGGCGACCTTTATGCTATTTCAACTCTTGAAAACAAGAAAAAGGTTAATTCAGAAGATTTCTTGCTTGCAATAAACGAGCATCTTGCCGCTTCACTTGCATAAGCAAACACAATTCGGTTAAAGGAGTAAGGTTAAAGTACAATGTCCAGAAATGACAACATTTCAATGTCTGTAATCAGAAGACTGCCCAGATATTATCGTTTCTTGTCTGAGCTTAACGAACAAAACATTGATAAAATTTCATCTACAAAACTGGCTGAAATTATGAATGTAACCGCTTCTCAGGTAAGGCAGGATCTTAACTGCTTTGGTGGATTCGGTCAACAGGGCTACGGTTACAGTGTTTCTCAGCTTAAGGAAGAAATACAAAATATTCTTGGTCTTAACAATAATTATAAAGCTATACTTATCGGTGCGGGCAACCTCGGTAAAGCGGTTGCCAAGCATATGAACTTTGAAAAGCTCGGCTTTGAACTTATCGCCTGTTTTGACTGTAACGAAGAAAAAGTTGGCAAAAAGCTGAATAATCTTACAATAATGCACGACAGTCTGCTTGACGAGTTCTGTCAGAACAACAAAATCAATACAGCGTTTTTGTGTATTCCGAGAGTATGTGTAGAAAATGTACTTGACAAACTTTATGGCTACGGCATAAAGAACTATTGGAATTTCAGTCACTATGACATTGCAAGAAAGTACAGCGACACCCTTGTTGAAAATGTACACCTAAGTGACAGTCTTATGACCTTATGTTACAAAATGAATAACCGAGATAAAATCTTATAATTAAATAAAGGCTGTTCCCTATCTTGCGGAACAGCCTTTTAATTATGGTTTAACTTAGTTTATCACAAAGTTAAAAGGTTCAATGTCAATAGTTGGGGTAATTTATGGTTTAGTGCACGAGTTAAGCAAAACAATAATTCACTCCAATTAATTTAATAAAAAAGCAACAATTAACTACCGCACTCCAATCGGAATGCGGTAGTTTTTATGAGAGGAAATCTATCTATTTATAAATTACTTTTTATCAAATGTATGAAGAAGTCTTGCAGCATAAAGTACGCAAAGTACGCTTACGCCTGTATCTGCTATTACAGACAACCACATCGGAGCGATACCGAGTATTGCAAGGATAATTACAATTGTCTTTACACCAAGTGCAAATGTAATGTTTGTCTTTACAGTAGCAACAACTTTCTTTGCTATTCTGACAGACAACGGTAACTGTTTTAAATTACCTGCCGCAAGCACAGCATCTGCCGCCTCAATAGCAGCCTCACTGCCGAATCCCATTGCAAAACCGCAATCGCTTGCAGTAAGAACAGGGGCATCATTGATACCGTCACCGATAAAGCATACAGACTTATGAGTTTTCTTTATATCTATAAGTTTTTCAAGTTTATCTGACGGCATAAGCTCTGCCGAATAAGAATCAAGTTTAAGTTCATTTGCAATATCCATTGCATTTTCTTTTTTATCACCCGTAAGCATTACACTGTCTTTAACACCGAGTTTTCTTAACTCTGCAATTACACTCTTTGCCTCCGGTCTTAATGTATCGCTAACAGAGATTGCACCGATTAATTCACCGTCGTAGATTACATATACAGATGCGGTTTTTTCTGCATTTTCCTTTTGTTTATCGCTTAAAACCTTTGTGCCGCCGCATACAAGAGCTTTGCCGTTATATACAGCTGTAACTCCCTGTCCCGCCTTTTCGCTGTAATCTGAAAGTTCAGGTAAGTTTTCCTTTTCTGCCTTATTTTTTATTGCCATAGCAATCGGATGTGAAGAATATCTTTCACAAGCGGCTGCAAGTGCAATAATTTCAGATGAAGTATGATTGCCGTAAGCAAAAACTTTGTTTACAGAAAGCTTACCTGTTGTAAGTGTACCTGTCTTGTCAAATACAAATGCGTCAGCCTTTGCAAGAGCTTCGATATACTTGCCGCCCTTAATAAGAACGCTGATTTTTGATGATGCGCCAAGGCCCGAATAATAAGAAAGCGGAACCGAAATTACGATTGCACAAGGGCAAGATGCAACAAGACAAACCAAAGCACGATAAATCCATATGCTGAAACTGCCAAGCCCCACAAGCGGAGGAACAATAGCAACTACAATAGAAATAAGTATAATAATCGGTGTGTAAACAGCTGCAAAACGGCTGATAAGCTTTTCACTCTGTCCCTTTGTAGCGGCTGCATCTTCAACAAGTTTAATAATTCTTGCCGCTGTACTGTCGCCAAATTCCTTAGTAGTTTTTATTTCTATAAGAGAATTGCCGTTAATCATACCGCTCATAACTTCACTGCCTGCCTCTGCATCGACAGGAACACTCTCACCTGTAAGTGCCGAAGTATCAAGAGTAGTATTTCCTTTAGTAATAACACCGTCAAGCGGTACTCTTTCGTGTGGTTTAACTACAATTGTACTGCCTATTTTAACATCCTCGGCGGCTTTTACAACTTCCTTGCCGTTTATAAGTACGGTTGCATTATCGGGACGAATCTGCGCAAGTTTTGCAATATCACTTCTCGATGCAGATACTGCTTTCTCTTCTACAATTTCGCCGACTGCAAAGAGAATAGTAACCATAGCCGCCTCTACAAACTCGCCTAACGCAAATGCCGCAATAACAGCAATTGTAAGCAATGTAGTTTCATCTATCTCTAATTTAAACACCGATTTTACGCCTTTAATAAATGTTCTCCAACCTGACAAAACAGTGGCAACAAGGCTTAGTCCGAGTAGAACAAACCAACCTACAGTACCGAATTCAGCATCAGGAAATACAGTAAGTTCAAGACCGAAAGCCGCTACACCAAGCACAGCCGCTGTAATAATAGAAATAAGTTCATTCTTTATTTCAACCTTTTTATCTTTCTTGGCTGAATTTACCTTTTCGGCAGTTACGGTGTTTTCTTTTACATTGTTATCAATAACTTCTACACCGTCTTCAATGCTGTCACAAACTGCCTGTATGTCCTGTGCCGTTACATCCTCTGCTGACTCAAACACAAGTTTTTTATTTGCAAAATTGAAATTAACATTCTCATAGCCGTCTGTTTCGGCTAATTTCTTCTCTATCTTTCCTGCACAGTGCGCACAGTTGAGATTTTCAAGTGTGAAAGTGTACTGCTTTAAATTCTTTCTCTTTGTATTATCAATAACTTCTACACCGTCTTCGATGCTGTCACAAACCGCCTGTATATCCTGTGCCGTTACATCATCTGAACACTCAAGTACGAGTTTTTTATTTGCAAAGTTGAAATTTACATTCTCATAACCGTCTGTTTCAGCTAATTTCTGCTCTATCTTTCCTGCACAATGCGCACAGTTAAGATTTTCAAGTGTAAAATTATATTTCATAAAAAACACCATCCTTACTCGAGAACGTGATCAAGTCCCATTTCAATAATTTTTTTAACATGGTCGTCATCAAGAGTATAATAAATTTGCTTCCCCTCTCTTCTGACCCTAACAAGTTTGTTTTGTCTTAATACTCTCAACTGATGGGAAATAGTGCTTTGCTCCATATTTAAAGCCTCTGCAATACTAAGCACCGACATCTCATTATCGGAAATTGCAAACATTATTCTGATTCTTGTCGAATCGCCGAATACTTTAAAAAGATCCGCTAAATCAAACAGCACTTCCAAATCAGGAATTTCTTTTTCTTTCTTTTCATTTAGTTCTGCCATATTCCTATCTCCGTTTATTAATCTGTTCATATGTTTATATGTTCATATGTTAACTTGAGTATAGCACATAAAAAAGTAATTGTCAATACAATTAAAAAAATTATTTGGTAAATATTTAAATATTTTTCAGAATTTCCTACATTATATATGCAATTATATCCTGAAAAATATTGCAAGATTTTAATTCCGTATTGCAATTATGACAGCAGTATTATTTTTTATAAGAATAATTACAAGTATGTAATCTTGCTTAGTCATAATAAGAATAAACTTGATTTCATTTATTTAATTTGAGTACATTTTAGATAAAAATATGTTACAATTCCAAATATGCGTTGACTTTACTACAATTTTGTAGTATCATTTTCTGTATAGGAATGTTAGTGTTACCTTGTTGTAATGCTACAAAATGTGTGTTTTAAGAAAATGTAATATATTTGTGGATATACTATTATCAGTTGAGTAATATGGCAGATACTCATTTTTACAGCAATCAATGTTGCTGTTTTTTGGCACGCACTTTTATTTAGATTTAGATTATGTAAACTCACATATTCGTTATTGTGAATGTACAGTATATGGAATTGGAGTGTAACGGTTTGGAAAAGTTTGTAGTAAACGGCGGTAAGCCGCTTTTTGGTGAAGTAAATATCAGCGGTGCAAAAAACGCCGCAGTAGCAATTATCCCGGCAGTAATCCTTTGTGACGAGCCTTGTCAGATTGAAAATATACCTAACATCAGCGATGTTTCACTTATCAGCAGAATTCTTCAGCAGATGGGTGCACAGGTAAGAAGAATTAATAAATCATCACTTTATATAGACCCGACGCATATATCAACTCACTCTGCAACAACAGAACTTGTAAGAGGTATGAGAGCATCTTATTACCTTCTCGGTGCTCTTCTGGGCAGATGCGGTAAAGCTCAGGTTGCTTTACCGGGTGGTTGTAACTTTGGTGTTCGTCCGATTGATCAGCATTTAAAAGGCTTTGAAGCTATGGGCGCAGTAACACAGCTTGTTGACGGCGCAATTATTGAGGCAGATGCTGATAATCTTCACGGTGAACATATTTACCTTGATGTAGTATCTGTAGGCGCAACAATGAATATTATGCTTGCGGCATCTAAAGCCGAGGGTATGACTATCATTGAAAATGCCGCAAGAGAACCGCATATTGTTGACCTCGCTAACTTTCTTAATTCAATGGGCGCAGATGTAAGAGGCGCAGGTACAGATGTTATTAAAATCCGTGGCGTAAAATATCTCCACGGCATAACATATTCGATTATTCCGGATCAGATTGAGGCAGGCACATATATGTGTGCGGCAGCCGCTACAAGAGGTTGCATTACAGTAAATAACATTACTCCAAAGCACCTTGAATCAATTACAGCTAAACTCCGTGAAATGGGTGTTGTAATTACCGAATACGATGAAGCTATCAAAATTGACGCTACAAAGAATCCTTTAAAGCGTTGTAATATTAAGACTATGCCGCATCCCGGTTTTCCTACTGACTGTCAGCCGCAATTTGCCGCACTTCTTGTAAGTGTACCGGGTACAAGCATTATAAATGAAAATGTATGGGATAACCGTTATCAGTATGTAAGTGAGCTTGTTAGAATGGGTGCACACATTTCTGTTGAGGGCAGACTTGCAATTATTGAGGGTGGATCTCCGCTTACAGCAGCTCCTGTAAAAGCTACCGATCTAAGAGCCGGTGCAGCAATGATTATTGCTGCACTTGAAATTAACGGTGTTACTGAAATTTCAAGTATCCAGTACATTGAGCGTGGCTATGAAGATGTAATTGAAAAATTCAGAGCATTGGGTGCTGACATCAAAAAAGTTTATTATGCAGGCGATAACGAAGATGAACT
>ULNK01016297.1_pt1 | contig 14583 bp, 9 predicted proteins | sample 1951911 | NCBI WGS metagenome assembly ULNK01 (sample SAMEA4835576, study PRJEB28245) | human gut metagenome | biome: gut microbiome; material: fecal sample | place: Denmark | collected 2008 | reverse complement strand
TGATGTCGATTACCTTATCAAGATTTTCAATGCCTTTTATACCCTTGTTTTTACCCGGGATAATCTTGGCTTTGTTTAAATCACGGGCAAGAGTTTTGTATAAAATCTCATTAATCAGTGAACTTTTTCCCGAACCCGAAACGCCCGTTACGCAAACAAGTTTGCCGAGCGGAATCTTTACATTTACATTTTTTAGATTGTTTTCGGCGGCACCGAGAATTTCAATAAATTTTCCGTTGCCCTCCCTGCGTTTTTCGGGAACAGGAATAACTCTTTTATGGCTTAGATACTGACCTGTAATTGATTTTTCGCAAGCCTTGATCTCATCAACATCGCCTACGCACACAATTTCTCCGCCGTGCACACCTGCACCGGGTCCGACATCAACAATACAGTCGGCAGCGTACATAGTATCCTCATCGTGCTCAACAACAATAACCGTATTGCCCAAGTCACGAAGTCTTTTAAGCGTGCTCAAAAGTTTTTCGTTGTCACGCTGGTGCAAACCGATACTCGGCTCATCAAGAATATAAAGCACACCCATAAGACTGCTGCCGATTTGAGTTGCAAGTCTTATACGCTGACTTTCACCGCCGCTAAGCGTTCCTGCAGAACGGGAAAGCGTAAGATAGCCAAGTCCGACACGCTGTAAAAAGTTAAGTCGTTCACGGATTTCCTTTACAATCTCGGCAGAAATAATCTTTTCTTTTTCGGTAAACTCAATTGTATCAAGAAATTCAAGCGCAGATACAACGGATTTTTTACAGAAATCCGCAATATTAATTCCGCCGACCGTTACGGCAAGGCTCTCTTTTGACAGTCTGTCGCCGTTACATTCGTCACAATGAATTTCAGACATATAATTTTGTATTTCTTCCTTAATCCAATTGCTTGATGTATCTTTATATCTTCTTTCGAGATTATTTATAATTCCCTCAAATTTATGCTCATAACTTCCGCTGCCGTAAACCGACTTGCGGTGTATTGTTATGGTTTCATCACCTGTACCGTAAAGCAATATATTAATAACCTCAGGCGAAAGCTCGCTGAGCGGTGCATCAAGCGAGAAATTGTATTTTTCAGCAAGTGCCTCAAAGTACATAGCCGCAATGGAACTGCCCTCCATTGCCCAGCCGCTTCCTTTTATAGCGCCCTGTCGCACACTTTTACTCATATCGGGAATAATTTTATTTTCGTCAATCTTAAGAAATACGCCCAAGCCCGTACATTTAGGGCAAGCACCGAACGGATTATTAAAAGAGAACATTCTCGGCGATAAATTTTCAATACTCACACCGTGGTCCGGGCATGAATACTTCTGTGAGAACATTACATCTTCTCCGCCGACAATATTCACAAGAATGATACCGTTTGAAAGTTTAGAGGCGGTTTCTATACTGTCCGAAAGTCTTGAAGTAATTTCAGGCTTTACTACAAGTCGGTCAACAATTACTTCTATATTATGTTTTTTATTTTTCTCAAGCGGAATTTTTTCTGATAAATCATACACAATTCCGTCTGCTCTTACTCTCGCAAAACCCGATTTTCTTGCACTTTCGAGTACCTTCACATGCTCGCCTTTTCTGCCACGCACAACAGGAGCCAAAACCTGAATTTTTGTGCCCTCGTCGTAAGACATAATTTTATCTACTATCTGGTCAACCGTCTGCTGTCTGATTTCTCTGCCGCAAACAGGGCAGTGCGGAATACCGACTCTTGCATAAAGCAAACGCAGGTAATCGTAAATTTCGGTTACGGTGCCGACGGTTGAACGAGGATTTTTCGATGTGGTCTTTTGGTCAATGGAAATAGCAGGTGACAATCCCTCAATGCTCTCTACATTCGGTTTGTCCATTTGTCCCAAAAACATTCTTGCATAAGAAGAAAGGCTTTCTACATATAGTCTTTGTCCCTCGGCGTAGATGGTATCAAAAGCAAGCGAGCTTTTGCCCGAACCCGAAAGACCTGTTATTACAACAAGTTTATTTCTCGGAATTTCAACATTGACATTTTTCAGATTATGCTCTTTAGCTCCTCTTACTATAATTTTGTCGTGTTCCATCTCTTTCCCCTTTTTCCTTTATTTAGCAATTATAGCCTCTCATAAAGAGAGGCTATAAAAATTATTATTCGTTATCTTTGTTTTCAGCAGTATTTGCATTATCTTCTTCGGATTCGGCATCTTCTACCTCAACAGGCTCAACATAAGTGCCGTTCATAACAGCCTCAAAGTCTTCGCCGCCCATTTTTTCATGCTTAATAAGGTAAGCTGCAACCTCATGAAGTTTATCAATATTATCCTTCAAAATGGTTTCTGCTCTGTCGTAAGCATTGTTGACAATCTCAAGAATAAGCTCATCAATCTTAGCGGCAGTTCTCTCTGAATAATCTTGAGTATGACCCATATCTCTGCCAAGGAATACGGCACTGTTGTCTTTGCCGTAACAAATACAGCCGAGTTCCTTAGTCATACCGTACTTTGTAACCATATCACGGGCAGTCTTTGTAGCCTTTTCAATATCGTTAGACGCACCGGTTGAAATATCATCAAGAATGATTGCCTCCGCAACTCTACCGCCAAGACATACTACGATGTCTTCAAGCATTTCTGTGCGTGAGTTGTAAGACTTATCTTCAGACGGCAACGGCATTGTATAACCGCCTGCCATACCTCTCGGAATAATAGAAATCTCGTGAACAGGGTCTTGTGTAGCAAGCTCGTGGAAACAGATTGCGTGACCTGCCTCGTGATAAGCGGTAAGTTTCTTTTCCTTGTCGCTCATAACTCTTGTCTTTTTCTCTGCACCGACTACAACCTTGATTGTAGCCTCTTCGATTTCTTCCATAGTAATGGCTTTTTTATTCTTTCTTGCAGCAAGCAAAGCAGCCTCGTTAAGGAGATTCTCAAGGTCTGCACCTGTGAATCCTGCTGTTGTCTTTGCAATAGTCTTGAGCTTAACATCAGGAGCAAGCGGCTTTTTGCGAGCGTGTACTTTAAGAATAGCCTCTCTGCCGTTGATATCAGGATAGCTTACAATTACCTGTCTGTCAAATCTGCCCGGACGCATAAGAGCCGGATCGAGAACATCGGGTCGGTTAGTAGCGGCAATAAGGATAACGCCCTCGTTTGCTCCGAAGCCGTCCATCTCTACAAGCAACTGGTTAAGTGTCTGCTCACGCTCATCGTGACCGCCGCCAAGACCTGCGCCTCTCTGGCGACCTACGGCATCAATCTCATCAATGAAGATGATACACGGTGAGTTCTTCTTAGCCTGTTCAAAGAGGTCACGAACTCTTGACGCACCGACGCCGACAAACATTTCTACAAAGTCGGAACCTGAAATTGAGAAGAACGGAACGCCTGCCTCGCCTGCAACAGCTCTTGCAAGCAATGTTTTACCTGTACCCGGAGGGCCTACAAGGAGTACACCCTTAGGGATTCTTGCGCCGAGTTTATTATACTTATCCGGAGCTTTAAGGAATTCAACGATTTCTTCAAGCTCTTCCTTTTCTTCGTCTGCGCCTGCAACATCTTCAAATGTAGTTTTGCGCTTTTCGTCATTTGTATTTTTGATTTTAGCCTTGCCGAAGTTCATTTCTTTTCCGCCAAGACCGCCGCCCATTTTCTTCATAATGAATATCCATACAACTACAAAGAGGATTCCCGTTACAAGTATAGGCAAAAATTCATATAAAAGTGTGTTGTCACTGCCTTTGATATAATCATAAGAAACAGCTTCGTCCGCCGATGCGGTGTAAACGGAAACATCGTCAATAAATCTTTCAATATCGGCAAGAGTACCTCTTACAACAACATTTTTTGCCGAGCTCTTGGCATTTTTTCCGTCAGGATCTGTAGCTGTGATATTATCATCCGTTGTATCCTGAATAATGCTGTCAGATGTAGCGATGTCCTTTGCGGGTTTAAGTTTTACACCCTCTTTAAGTGTAATTTCAATCGCACCTGTTCCGTAGTTGACGGTATAACTCTGAACCTTGTCCTCTTTAAAAAGATTTACCAGTTGAGAGGTTGTGTAACTTTCAGATGAATTTTTGGTCATCAAAAATGCCACACCGAGCACAACCATAACCGCAACAGTGATATAAATAATTATGTTACGCAGTTTTTTGTCCAATAGGAATCACTCCTTTTTATATTATGAATTTAAAAGCGTAATTTTATGTATCCTGTGAATAAACAGACTCCTTAAGAACGCCTACATAAGGGAGATTTCTGTAACGCTCCGCATAGTCAAGTCCGTAGCCTACAATAAATGCGTCGGGAATTACAGAACCGACATAAACAACATCAATATCTGTAACTCTTCTGTCAGGCTTGTTGAACAATGTGCAAATCTTTACAGACGCAGCATTTTTTGCATAAAGATACTGTGAAATAAAAGCAAGTGTTCTGCCCGAGTCCACAATATCCTCAACAATGAGAATATGCTTGCCGTCAACAGAAGTTGAAATATCTTTCTGAATATTAACTCTGCCCGAGCTTACGGTTGAGTTGCCGTAGCTTGAAACAGCAAGAAAATCTATGCTGAAATCAAGGTTTACTTCCCTCATTAAATCAACCATAAACGATACGCAGCCCTTAAGCAAGCCTACCATTATAAAGTCCTTGCCATTATAATCCTTTTCAATCTCTTTTGCAAGCCTTTTCACAATATTTTTAATATCCTGCTCGCTGTAAAGTATTTTTTCGATGTCCTTATGCACAAAAAGTCCTCCCTTGTTCACATATTATAATAAATTTTCTTTTTTCTGCACTATAAGATGTCTGAACCGAATTTATCCCATCACACCACAATATTTCATTATTCACTGCCACAAGCGGAAGTCTGTCCCTCAATTCAGACGGAATTTTAAATTCATTCATAGCCTTTCTTAAAGGCTTGGTAATATTTCTGTCCTTGAAAAAAATCTTATCGCCCTGTCTGCGTGTGCGTATCACGGCATTTTTCGTTTCTTTTTCGGACAAATAAATCGGATTATCGGTTAAATCGTCAAAATCTGTAATTTCTTTTACAAAATATTTTATATTATCAAATGTAAATTCTTTATTAATAACATCGGCAAATAATATTTCTTCACCGAAATTATTAACAGCTTCGGTATTTTCTATCCGCAGTATTCCTTGTTTTACCACAGCTCGGAAATTACCGCACAAATCAACACAACCGCTTTCAAAAAGAGCATTATCAATAAGTTCGATATGAATATGCTCGGGAATATCGGCTCCGTTTTCAACACAAATTTTTTTGATTACATTCTGCCGTATGATTTTATCCTGCTCACAAATCTTTTTTGCCGAATATCCGAAAGCAAGTCTGCTGTCGGCAACCGCTTTATCTGTCTGTTTGTCAAGATAAACTGACAAAAGTTTTGCGTCGTCGCACAGTCGCTTTAAAGAAGCTTCAAAACTCGGATTTATCTTTTTCAGCTCGGGGATTACATTATGACGGATTTTGTTTCTTGTGTAATCATCGGTAAGGTTTGTGCTGTCGGTCACATAATCAAGTGAATTTTCACGGCAGTAATTCTCAATGTACGCTCTGTCGCACAAAATCAGCGGTCTGATTATATAATCCCGCCTTTCGGGAATTGCACAAAGTCCGTTAAGCGATGTGCCCCTTACAAGGTTAATCATCAGCGTTTCCGCATTATCGGAAAGCGTGTGTGCAGTTGCGATTTTACAGTTAAGCTTTTTGGAAAGCTCGTCAAATTCTTTATATCTGACATTCCTTCCACAAAGCTCCGTACTGATTTTTTCTTTCTCCGCTATTGACGGAACATTTATTTTTTTTACAAAAAGTTTGACGGAAAGTTTTTTACAAAATTCTCTGCAAAATTCTTCATCTCGCTCTGCCTCTTCGCCCCGTATCATATGATTAATATGGATTGCGTATAATGTAAGATTATATTTTTCTTTTACAGAACAAAGCATATGAAGAAGTGAAACCGAATCTGCTCCGCCCGAAAGCGCAACGGCAACGGAATCATTTTTTTCAATCAGCTTATATTTATTTACAGCCGCCAAAAAAGGATTACTCACTTCTGTCCTCCGTACCTGTAAATCTCATAAACTCACCCTGCCAATGCATTTTTACCGTACGAGCCTCGCCGTGACGGTTTTTGGCTACAATACACTCACCCGAATTTTGATCTGCACCCTGCGGAGAATCGTCCTCGTTTTTATCGTAATATCCCTCACGGTAAAGAAAAAGTACTATGTCGGCATCCTGCTCGATAGAACCCGAATCACGCAAGTCGGAAAGCTGCGGTCTGTGGTCGGTACGCTGTTCGCTTGCACGGGAAAGCTGTGACAGTGTGATAACGGGAACATTCATTTCTTTTGCAAGAATTTTAAGATTTCTTGTGATTTCAGAAATTTCCTGAACTCTGTTATCTATTCTTCTGCCGCTGCCCATAAGCTGTAAGTAGTCAATAATTACAAGGTCAAGTTTTCTCATTCGTCTTAACTTTGATTTCATTTCGGTAATGGTAATACCCGGTGAATCGTCAAGATAAAGCTCCGACTTGCCGAGAATATCGCTTGCCGGAATAAGTCTGTCCCATTCCTCATCGTTTAGCTTACCTATTCTCAGCTTTGTACCTTCAATAAGAGCCTCTGCCGACAATAAACGGCTGGCAAGCTGTTCTTTTGACATTTCCAAAGAGAAAAAAGCAACCGTTTTTTTAGCCGTACAGGCAACATATCGTGCAATATTCAGCGCAAAACTCGTTTTACCCATACCCGGACGGGCGGCGAGCAAAATAAGGTCGCTTCGGTTAAGACCCGTAATTACTCGGTCAAGGTCGCCGATACCCGTAGAAACAGGTTTCATACTGTCGTCTGTTGTGCTGTTGAGAGCGTCAAGTCTGTCAAAAGTCTGCATAATAACAGAGTTAATTCTCTCAAGTCCCTTTTTCTCGTTACCCTGTCTTATGTCAAAGATTTTCTGCTCGGCAGAGTCGATAATAACAGATGTATCTTCCGTGCCTGCCGTAGCGTCATCAATGATTTCTCTTGCAGCGGTAATAAGCCTGCGGATATTGTATTTATCTCTTATAACCTCCGCATAAGCCTCGGCATTGGATATTGACGGACAGTTGTTTACAAGGTCATAAAGATATGTCTTGCCTGTCGTTTCGTCAAACGAACCTGTCTGCTTAAGTTTTTCAAGCAATGTGACAAAGTCGATTTTGCCGCCAAAGTTGACCATCTCGGTCATAGTCTTGAAAATCAGCTTATGCAGTGAAACATAAAAATAATCGGGGGACTTGATGTATTCAATTACTTTATCAAAAACATCGCTTTCAAGAATAATCGCACCAAGCAGTGCCTGTTCAGCTTCGGGACTGTACGGCATATGAAGTCCGTCGTAGCTGCTTGAAATTTGATTATCCGCCATTTGTCACCCCTCCTTTGCAATCGTAAATAAAATTAAGCCTCTGATACCTTAACGGTAATGTTTGCAACAATACCCGAATAAAGTTTTACATCGGCTTTGTAAGAACCGAATTCTTTAATATCACTTTCAAGAACAACCTTACGCTTGTCTATGTTGATATTATACTGTTTTTTGATTTCCTCGGCAACCTGCTTTGCGGTAATGCTGCCGAAAAGTTTGCCGCCCTGACCTGCTTTTGCTTTCATCTCAAAGGTTTTGCCCTCAAGCTGTGCTTTGTAACCCTCTGCCTGCTTTTTCTCGGTAGCAATCTTAAAGTTCTTTGAGTTTTCAGCGTTTCTATATTCATTCATAGCCTGTGCATTTGCCTCTCTTGCAAGGTTCTTAGGAAGAAGAAAATTTCTTGCATATCCGTCAGAAGCATTTACAAGGTCGCCTTTTTTGCCAAGTGCCTTAACATCCTGCAAAAGTATTACTTTCATAATTGTCGTTCCTTTCTGCTATTTGCAACTTGCATCCTCAAGATTTGTATCTATAACTTCGATAAGCATCTTGAGAGCCTGTTCTTTATTTATATCACTAAGCTGTGTAGCCGACATTGTCTGATGTCCGCCACCGCCGAGCTTTTCCATAATAATCTGCACATTTACAGCGCCAAAGCTGCGTGCGGAAATACAAATTTTACCGCCGCTTTCATAAATTACAAAAGAGGCTTTTACATTTTCAAGCGTGAGTAATTCGTCTGCTGCCTGCGCAGAGGCAAGTCTTACATCACCGTCAGCGCCCTTTGCGATTGAAATTGCGCAGTTTCTGTATATTTTTGCATCGCATACTATGCTTACTTTTTCACGGTAAGTTTCAATTGAATCGGAGAACATCTGCTTTACATTGATTGTAGTAGCACCTCTTCTCCTCAAATATGCGGCTGCTTCAAAGGTTCTTACACCTGTTTTTAAAACAAAATTCTTTGTATCAAGCATAATGCCCGCAAGCAAAGCGTCCGCCTGTGCATATCCGATTGCTTTATCATCAATACAGCTGATAATCTCGCTGCACATTTCACACGCAGACGAAGCAAACGGCTCGTGGCAGAAAACAAGTGCGTTATCTATATAATTAACCGCTCTGCGATGATGGTCAATAACAATGACCTTTTTACATTCATCGTAAAGCTGTGGACTTTCAAGAGAATTTCTCAAATGAGTATCAACAATGATAAGCAAAGTCTTTGGTGTAACCTGTTTCATTGCCTCATCGGGGGTAATAAATATATCTTTTCCTATGTTTTTCTCTGCATAATCAATCAGCTTTTCAGCCATAGTTTTTGTTTTGTCAACAACTATTTTTGAATACAGATTAAAAGATTTTTCCATAACCGACTGCATACCGATAGCCGCACCGATACAGTCAAGGTCAGAAAATCTGTGCCCCATAACAAAAACTTTATCGCAATCGTTTATCGTACGCTTGATTGCATTTGCAATAACACGCATACGCACCTTGCTGACCTTTTCGGAAGTAGCGGAAGTACCTCCGAAAAATTCGTAAATATTGTTGCTTATAATAGCAACCTGATCTCCGCCTCTGCCAAGCGCCATATCAAGCGCCTTTCTCGCATTGGTTTCGCTGTCTTTGAGAGAGTTTATGCCTCTGCACAAACCGATAGATACCGTAGCGGTATGCTGACCCGCTTTTATGCCGTGAATTTCCTGTAATATTGGGAACTTTTGTTCAACAAGTTTGTCAACATCAGTTTCTTTAAAGATAATCATATAACGGTTATTGCCGATTATCTTAAACAAAGCGTTATACTCGTTCGCCCATCTCTGCAAGAACGACTGAACATTCAGAGAAACCTCGGAATAAATTTCATCGGATTCGTTTGAAAAGTCATCGCTGTTATCAAAAGTAATAATCGCTACACAAGGACGGGTTGCATTGTACTCACGCATAATTTGCCTGTAATATGTATTCTCCACAAAATAACAAACATATCCCTCGTTTGTAGAGATGACAAAGCCTACAAATTCATTGCCGTTGCAGGCGGTTTCAAATGTTTCGTGGTCGGCGACATCTGTTATTTTCTTGCCGCCTATGTAAGGCGAAATCATATCGCCTTCGGGATTTTTACCGTTGCAGAACTGCTTTCTGAACCTTGTATTGCTCCAAATTATCTCCCCCTCTGCACCAAGCACCGTGACGGGAATTTTGTATTTATCAAGAAATTCGGGATTAAATCCGTTGATTTTCTCGGCTGTACTGCGAACGGTGGCAGCTATATAGTTACGAAAGCGAAGGGTCGAAACGACAACTATACCTGCTGTTACAACCGACACGGCAATCTCAATGTAGCAAAGCATCGGGTCATAGCTGTACGATGCAAAAGACATAGCAAGCATTGCAACCGAAAATATAACAAATGTCGGCATAGTCGTAAAACTTTTCTTCTTCAATTCAAACCCTTCCTTTCGTAGATTTTTAATTATACTTCCTGTAAAATCGGAAGAATCATTGGGGTTCTGCGTGTTTTTTGTGAGATAAGTTTGGAAACATCATCTTTAATTCTGTTCTTGATTATACCCCACTCATGAATGTTGTTGTCTGCACAATCTTCAAGAATGTTGTTTGCAACCTGTCTTACCTCGTCAAGCAAACCCTCGCTCTCACGAACATATACAAAGCCTCTTGATACAATATCAGGGCCGCTGATAACATGACCGTCATAAACATCGAGAGATGCAACGATAATGATAAGTCCGTCCTGTCCGAGGTGCTTTCTGTCACGAAGTACAATACTTCCGACATCACCTACTCCAAGACCGTCAACAAATACCTTTCCCGCAGGTACGGCAGGCAATTCTTTCATATAGTTTTCGTTGATTTCAATGCAGCTGCCGACATCGCCGATATAAATATCTTTTCTGTCCATACCGAGGAACATAGCAAGATCGGCGTGTTTTCTTAGGTGCTTTTGCTCGCCGTGAACAGGGATAAAGTACTTCGGTTTTACAAGTTTATGAATAATCTTAAGTTCTTCCTGACAAGCATGTCCCGAAACATGAACTTCATACATTGATTCGTAAACGACCTTACAGCCCTTTTTGAGGAGTTCGTCAACAACATTTCCGACTGTTTTTTCGTTACCGGGAATAGGATTGGCAGAAATGATAATAAAGTCACCCTCGCCGACCATAACTTTGCGGTGGTCTGAATATGCCATTCTTGACAACGCACTCATCGGTTCGCCTTGACTGCCTGTAGTAACAAGAACAATTTGCTCTCTCGGGTATCTGTCAAGCATATCAAGGTCAATTAAAATATTTTCAGGCACGCTAAGATAGTCGAGCTCGCTTGCTACAGCCATATAATTGACCATACTTCTGCCCGAAAAAGCTACTTTTCTTCCGTATTTTTCCGCACAATTAATAATCTGCTGTACTCTGTTTACATTTGAAGCAAAGGTAGCAATAATAATTCTGTCGTGCTCCGCTCTTCTGAAAAGATTGTCAAAACTATCCGAAACCGTGCGTTCGGTCTGTGTGTAACCGGGACGCTCTGCGTTCGTGCTTTCAGCAAGAAGAGCCAATACGCCCTCATCGCCTACACGGGCAAACGCCGACAAATCAATCATATCGCCTGTAATAGGTGTGCAGTCAATTTTAAAGTCGCCTGTATGCACAATTGTGCCTGCGGGTGTGCGGATAGCAAATGCAACCGCATCCGGAATTGAGTGGTTTACATGGATAAACTCAACACTCATACAGCCGAGTTTAATTGTTTCACCTGCATTAACTCTGTTAAGGCTTGACTCATTATAAAGGCTGTGTTCCTTGAGTTTGTTGCCTACAAGTCCGAGAGTAAGCGCAGTTCCGTAAATCGGAATATTCACTCTGCCAAGTAAGAACGGAAGTCCGCCGATGTGGTCTTCGTGACCGTGAGTAAGCACAATACCTCTGATTTTGTCTTGATTCTGTTCGATATAAGTAAAATCAGGGATAACAAGGTCAACACCGAGCATATCTCCGTCAGGGAAAGCCATACCGCAGTCAACAAGAATTATATCGTTCTCGCACTCAATCATTGTAATGTTCTTTCCGATTTCGTTAAGCCCGCCAAGGAAAGCAATCTTTACAGACGGCTTGTTTTTAATCGGTTTAAACTGTTTTTGATAAGGCTTTTTGCGGTAATTCTTTGAATATTTAAAATTTTTATTACCGCCCTTAAAAGTACCTCCCTTAAAAGATTCGGACGCTCCCTTGCCCTGCGACGGCTTGTAAGAATACCCTCCGTAATTTTTTTTACCTTTTGAGTACTTATTGTAGCTGTTGCTTTTTCTTCGATTATCGTACTTAAATTCTGTACTCACAAATTTACCTCCATATTTCTTAAAATTTATTAAAATTAACATTTCACACAATACAGGCATAAATTCCTTTTGTATGTATCAAAATATAAAGCCTGAAAATTCGTAATAAATACAAAGTTCTGATATAAAACGGTCATATCAGCAAAATGAAATATTAATTATTATATATAGTATAAATATATTTTGAATCCGTATTTAATACAGATTAAATCCTAATTGTAATCTTCTTTATTGTACCGCAAATCAAAGAGCAATGTCAAGCGTGTTAAAGAATTAAAAGACAATTTTAATATTACATTTAAGTAAACATTCCATATATTTCTATTTTAGTATGCTCAATATTTGAATTTTAAAATCATAATTACGGAAGATTTTAAAATTAAGAATTATGATTTAATAAATTCCGTAAATAATATAATTAAATTGAAAAAATAAACATAAAATATGGTTGCATTTGGTGATTTTGCGTATTATAATATAGGTTGAACATCAGCTAAGGAGAATTGCAAATGAAACAAGTTGAAATTTTTACAGACGGAGCTTGCAGCGGCAATCCGGGACCCGGTGGCTGGGGTGCGATTTTGAGATATAATGAGCACGAAAAAGAAATCTCGGGAGGAGAAGCCGTCACCACAAACAACCGTATGGAAATTAGTGCCGTAATCGGTGCGCTTTCACTCCTTAAAGAGCCTTGCAATGTAACTCTGTACAGCGATTCTCAATATGTTTGCAACGCATTAAAGCTCGGTTGGGCTAAAAAATGGAAAGCAAACGGTTGGATGCGCAACAAAAAAGAAAAAGCGCTTAATCCCGAGCTTTGGGACAAGCTGCTGTCTTTATGTGACATTCATAATGTTGATGTTGTATGGGTAAAAGGTCACGCAGGACATCCCGAAAACGAGCGCTGCGACCGTTTGGCGGTTGCCGAGGCGCACAAGTTTTCAAAAGCCTGACTGACCGATTTTTATATAGATATAGATAGGAGATTATCAAGTATGAGATATATTTATGCAGACAACTCCGCTACAACAGCTATATCGCCTACAGTGCTTGAAAAAATGATGCCTGTACTCACCGAGTACTACGGCAACCCGTCAAGCCTTTACAGAATAGGCGGTAAAGCCAAGGAAATTCTTGAAAACTCAAGAGAAAATATAGCAAAAAACCTTGGTGCTGCTAATGCTAATGAGATATACTTCACCTCAGGCGGCAGTGAATCTGACAACTGGGCATTAAAGGGCGTTTGCAGAGCCCTTAAGGCAAAAGGCAAAAAACACATTATCACTTCTAAGTTTGAGCATCACGCTATTCTTCACACATGCCAGACTCTTGAAAAAGAGGGCTTTGAGGTAACTTACCTTGATGTGTACGAAAACGGTATTGTTCATCCCGAAGATGTAGAAAACGCTATCAGAGAAGATACAGCTATTGTATCTATTATGTATGCAAACAATGAAATCGGTACTATCCAGCCAATTACCGAAATTGGAGCAATTTGCAAAAAGCACAAAGTAATTTTCCATACCGACGCTGTTCAGGCTGCCGGCTATATAAAAATAAATGTTCAGGAGCAGAATATTGATATGCTTTCAATGACTGCTCATAAATTACACGGACCTAAGGGCATCGGACTTCTCTATGTAAGAAGAGGTATCAGATTAGAGAATTTAATTGACGGCGGTGCTCAGGAAAGAAATAAAAGAGCCGGTACAGAAAATGTTGCGGGAGTAGTAGGTCTTGACGCAGCTCTTCAGGAAGCCGTTGACACAATGGACGAAAGAAGAGAGCATCTTGAAAAATTGCGTGACAGACTTATTGACGGACTCCTCAAAATTGAGCGTTCAAGAGTAAACGGCGACAGAGTTCACCGCTTACCGGGCAATGTAAATATGTGCTTTGAGGGCATTGAAGGCGAAAGCCTGCTCTTAAGACTTGATATGAACGGAATTTCGGCATCTTCGGGTTCAGCTTGTACTTCGGGCAGCCTTGACCCAAGCCATGTTCTTCTCGCTATCGGTCTTCCTCACGAAATCGCACACGGCAGTATGCGTCTTTCTTTCTCGGCAGAGCTTACAGACGAAGATGTTGACTATATGCTCGAGGTTATTCCGCAGGTTGTAACATACTTAAGAAATATGTCACCTCTCTGGGAAAAAATTAAAAAGCAAGAGGCTCAAGAAGCCCTTAATAAATAAACAGGAGGCTTAGTTATGGCTTATTCAGAAAAGGTAATGGACCACTTTGCCAACCCAAGAAATGTTGGTGAAATTCCTGATGCCGACGGCATCGGTGAAGTTGGTAACTCAAAATGTGGCGACATTATGAAAATGTATATCAAAGTTAAGGACAACACTATTGTAGATGTTAAGTTCAAAACTTTTGGTTGCGGTGCAGCTATTGCTACAAGCAGTATGGCAACAGAGCTTATCAAGGGTAAATCTATTGATGAGGCTTTAAAACTTACAAACAAGGCAGTTATGGAGGCTCTTGACGGACTTCCGCCTGTAAAGGTTCACTGTTCTGTACTTGCCGAGCAGGCTATCAAAGCTGCTCTTGCAGACTACTACAAAAGAAACGGTATCGACCCAACACCTATCGTAGGTGAAATCGGCGACTGCGACGATTGTCATTGCCATTAATCAAAATTTTAGGACAGGCTTTGTGCCTGTCCTTTTTTGTTGTTACTTTATCAAAGTTGAGATAAATTATAATTTAGCGGAGTGTCGGTCGGGGAATTGAAATTTAGATAACGCTAAATCATCCTTCCAAAAACAAAAAAGTTTACTCAATTTTTTCAAA
>ULNK01029242.1_pt1 | contig 15246 bp, 10 predicted proteins | sample 1951911 | NCBI WGS metagenome assembly ULNK01 (sample SAMEA4835576, study PRJEB28245) | human gut metagenome | biome: gut microbiome; material: fecal sample | place: Denmark | collected 2008 | reverse complement strand
AAAATTTTTCCCGGCAGAGCCTTTTTCTGTCATTTTGACCATCCAGATCTTTTATACTTCAAATAATGCTTCAAACTCTTCGCGTGTAATCTTTTCTTTCTCCAGAAGAAGTGCTGCACAGCGGTCAAGCACATCCCGATGCTCGGCAATGATTGTTTTTGCCTTCTCATAAGACTCATCAATGATACGCTTTACTTCCACATCAATGGCAGAGGCAATTCCCTCACTGTAGCTGTGTGCATGTGCCAGATCACGTCCGATAAATACTTCATCGTCATCATCTTTGTAGCAGATCAGGCCGATATTTTCGGACATTCCATACCGTGTCACCATATCGCGCGCCATCTTGGTGGCCTGCTTAATATCCTGGGAGGCACCTGTGGTAATATCATCAAATACCAGTTCCTCTGCAACACGTCCTCCGAGATCTACCACGATCTCCTGCAGCATACGTCCCCTGGAGTTAAACATCTCATCCTTCTCCGGAAGCGGCATGGTATAACCCGCAGCCCCGGCACCGGTTGGGATAATGGATACCGTATGCACCGGTCCCACATCCGGCAGAAGATGAAACAGAAGGGCATGTCCGGATTCATGATATGCTGTAATTTTCTTTTCTTTTTCGGAAATCACGCGGCTGTGTTTCTCCGCACCGATTCCCACTTTGATGAATGCTTTCTGGATATCTGCCTGCTGAATATATGCCCGGCTTTCTTTTGCTGCAAGAATGGCAGCCTCATTCAGCAGATTCTCCAGATCTGCTCCTGTAAATCCCGCAGTCGTCTGTGCGATCTGTTTTAAATCAACGTCATCTCCCAGCGGCTTGTTCTTTGCATGAACCTGAAGAATTTCTTCACGGCCTGCCACATCCGGTCTTCCGACTACAATCTTTCGGTCAAAACGTCCCGGACGCATGATCGCCGGATCAAGAATATCCACACGGTTGGTTGCTGCCATCACGATAATTCCCTGATTAACACCAAATCCATCCATCTCAACAAGCATCTGGTTTAAGGTCTGTTCGCGCTCATCATGACCGCCTCCCATACCTGTACCACGGCGTCTGGCCACAGCATCAATCTCATCGATAAATACGATACACGGTGCATTTTTCTTGGCATCCTCAAACAGATCACGGACACGCGAAGCTCCGACACCGACAAACATTTCTACGAAATCGGAACCGGAAATACTAAAGAACGGTACTCCGGCCTCGCCTGCAACGGCTTTTGCCAGAAGTGTCTTACCGGTTCCCGGAGGTCCGACTAAGAGCACACCTTTCGGAATACGTGCACCAAGGTTTGTATACTTCTTTGGGGCACGCAGAAAGTCCACCAGTTCCTCAAGGTCTTCTTTTTCTTCTTTCAGACCGGCGACATTCTCAAATGTCATATGGTTATCTTCCTCGGTGGAAAGCTTTGCACGGCTTTTTCCAAAATTCATCATTTTGCCGCCGCTGTTGTTTGCTGCCGCATTGTTGCTCATAATCATAAACAGAATGAAGATGGCACCAAAAATAAGAAGATATGGCAGAAGTGTCATAATCCAGCTCTCTGACGGCACATCATCCACAACAAACTGGGTAAAATCCTTTTCTTTTAATTCTTTCTGGATCTCGTTCACATCTGAGGTATACATCCGTTCCGTAGAACCATCTTTCAGTTTGATATTCAGATAACCGGTCGGTACTTCACGGTTCTGCTCTACCCGGATACTGACAACCTTTTCCTCACGGATGGCTTTCCAGAGATTATTCTGTGTGAAATCACTGGTTGTACTGTTGTTGGTAAATGTATACCACAAAATAATCACAAGCAGGATCAGCATCGCATAGACACCAAATCCTCCAAATCGGGGTCTGTTCTTTGTATTCAATGTACTACTCTCCTTTTTTTAATCCGCATCTTCCACGAATCCAATATACGGAAGATTACGGTATCTCTGATCGTAATCAAGACCAAATCCGACTACGAACTTATCCGGTATCACAAATCCGGTATAATCCACCTGCAGGTTTTCTACCACCCGGCGATCCGGTTTATCCAGCAGCGTACAGATCGTAAGAGTTTTTGGATTACGACTCTCAAACAGCTGCATCAGCCGGCTTAATGTATTTCCGGAATCCACAATATCTTCCACAACGATCACGTTCTCTCCTTCAATCGACTGTTCAAGATCCTTCTTGATATTTACGACACCGGAAGAATGGGTCTGTGCTCCATAACTGGATGCTGATATAAAATCGATCGTCATTGGCAGCGCAATCCGCTTTGCAAGTTCTGTTGTGAAAAAGATAGATCCTTTCAGGATACAGACCAGATAAACCGACTCGCCTTTGAAACGTTCCGTGATCTGTGCACCGATCTCTGCAATCCGCTGATTTAACTGTTCCTCGGTCAGATATACCGATATCTCATGTTTCTTACTGTAATCCATCCTCTTATCCTCCTTCAATGGCTGCTATTACTGGCAGTGATCTCCAGCACCCATCGGGTTGCATCGGAAATCCCTGTGCCATATGCCATACGCCCTCCGACAATCCAGAAGATTTCATCCTCCCCAGCCAGAAGCAGCTGCTCATCTCTCTGCGATGCCGGAATCTTTTCATTGACGAAATAATCCTCCAGCTTCTTGTGATGTCCTGCCGCATCCAGCACAAAATAGTCTCCTTTTCGGCGGTTACGTATAGCTAAACTATCTTTTATCTTATCATAATCAAACCATTTCGTATACATTTTTCGTGGAATTTTATCGGTATTCCCATCATACAGAAACTTTTTAAACGAAAATTTCCATTCACCGGCCAGCAGATTTTCCGGCAGCCGGTCCGTATCTATCGGCAGACAGATCTTTTCCGTTTCCTTTCTTTTTCCCATGATTTCAATCACATTGTAAACTCTTGTGGCGGTCAGCCCATAGGGCAGTTTTACATATCTTCCGGTCTGTTTTTCCAGAAGGTCCGCCACTGCCTGCAAATGTGCCGCCGTAATATCTTTGCATGCCCCGGCAGCTTTCCAGACAGCTTTGCGGATCAGCCGCATCCGGACAGCCTGCGAAAGCTCTGCCAGCCCGTCCGTATCCAGTTTCACATTTTTCCTCTCCCCGGAAATAAATTTTTTCTCCAGGGAAACCGTCTCTTCTTCCAGATAATCTCTTACCTGCTGCAGCTGTTCCATCGCCGTCTGCATATGCTGTACCGCCTGCGGATTCATCTGTATCAGTTCCGGAAGCACCCTCTTTCGCATCCGGTTTCTGCTGTAGGACTCGTTGGCATTGGTACTGTCCATACAATATTCCTGCCCCCGCTCCTCCAGAAATTGTTCGATCTGTTCCCTGCTGCACTGCAAAAAGGGACGGATATAGATTTCCCCGTTTGTTCCTGTCCGCTGTGGACGCATCCCGCACAGTCCATCCAGTCCGCTTCCCCGGATCAACTGAAACAGCATGGTCTCCGCATTGTCTTCCATATGATGCGCCAGTGCGATCCGGACGTTTCTGTCCTGCCCGGCTGCATCCGCAAACACCTGATATCGCAGAATTCGTGCCGCCTCTTCTTCTCCCAGATGATGTATTTTGGCATAACGTGGAACATCAACATTCCGGATATGACAGACAATCCCCCGTTGTTTACAGAGCTGTTCCACAAACACCGCATCATTTTTACTCTCTTCTCCACGAATTCCATGCTCCACGTGGATAACCTCAAGTGAAAAATTCATTTTCGTGGATAGTTCATACAGAATCAGGCACAGACAGACCGAGTCCGCACCGCCGGACACTCCAACGAGTACCCTGCCTCCCTCCGGCACCATATTCCACTTTCTCAAAAATTTTTCTACCTGTACGATCATTATTTCTCCCAGATTCCGCTTACCACTATTGTCATATCATCCGGTGCATGTCCTCCTGTAAAAAGCATCACATGTTCCATCAGCTTTTCAGCAAAAGTACCTGCGTTCTCTGTTTTTATCTCTTTTATCATTTCCGCGAGCTTTTCTTCCGGATTTTTCACATGTAGATATTCTAACACACCATCCGTAACCATGACAAGGAAATCCCCATGTGTGAGCTTTCTGTGGATGACATCCCCGGTACAGGACGCATCGACTCCCGCCGGAAGTGTGGACGCCCGCAGGCACTCCACCCGGTCTTTATGTTTCAGAAAAGATGCTGCTGCACCGATTTTGGTAATCGTCATCTGCCCACTGTACAGATCCAGATCCATGAAATCCAGTGTAGAGTAAGACTCACAATCTCCCTGCAGAACCATTGCCGAATTCATCATGCGGATAGCTGTCTCCTGAGGAAATCCTGCTTCCATAAATTTCTGCATCAGCTCTACCACCATATCGCTCTCCCGGAATGCAGACGGTCCGCTTCCCATACCATCGGAGACACATACATGATAATGCCCATTTTCCATCGAAAACAGAGAAAAGTTATCTCCACTGACACTCGATCCCTCTTCTTTTTCCGAGGCAACCCCGGATAATGCATAAAAGCAGGTATCTTCATACGCTGTAATCATAACCGGTTCCTGTGTCAGTATGGATCTGGTATCCTCTTTCAGCCGGACCGCCATGCCTGAAGCACGCTCGAGCGCTTTTCGATAATTTTTAACAGGAATTCCGCCTCCCCACTTACTTGCCACCAAAGCGGTCACCATGCGCCGCTTTTCTTTGTCCTCATAAACATGTATCTGTTTTACATCCAGTCCCCGTTCCCTTGTCTCAAACGCAATTTTTGCCAGCAGAACACGCTCTGTCCGATCCATACACCGGATTCCCTGATCCCAGTCCTGCAAAGCATCCGCCATCGCATCCAGCTGATCCGCGATTACCTTGCGGTTCTCCTGCAGGCGGTGATACCATGCCTCATTGAGTTCCATACGGGAAAAAGCCCAGATTGCCTCTTCCACCATCCCGGAATAACGCGGACACTCTTCCATAAAATTCTGACTTAAAATTTCTTCTTTGGTACTGTGTTGTGCAACTGCCTGCAGCATCCGGCGGATTTTTATCCAGAAATCCGGTTTCTGCTGCTCTAAACACACGACACATCCATCGCAGTCCGCACACAGCTTTCCGGTAATCTCCTGGGCAAGAATATCCAGATGGTCCTGCTGTTTTGGCTTTTGCCTGCCGTCCATCGCGGCAAATGCCACGGAAAGCTCGTCAACTGCCTCTGCAAATGCATGAATCCGCCCCTGAGGGTCCATGCCAACCATCGTTTCCACGCCTTCCTCTTCCACCCGGTTCTTATGTCTCTCCCGGAAAATCTGACTGCCCATTCCGATTCCATAATGGAACAATACTGCCAGTGCAAACACGATCACACCTTCGCTGATGCCAAGGATCAATGCCTTTTTCTCCATATTCAGAATCAGAAGTCCCGATGTATTCATCGCGATCGTTGTAATTCCCGCAATCATTCCTGCCGTCCATCCGCTGCAGCGCCTGTTTGCCCATATATAAAACCGGATTGCGATTCCCAGTACAAAAAGAATAAACAGATATTTTACAATCGCAGCCACCGGCATGCACCAGCCCATTCCCACAACCAGTCCTATGTATAGCAGAAAATTTCTCTTTTTATCCAGACAGCATGCCGTGTAAAATGCCGGCACCACCGGATAATATCCCATGATACATAACATACTTGCCGCCAGCCCGAATACTGCATAGATCATTTTTCCGATCAGCGATCCTATCCCCATTGTTTTCCATTGTCCTGTACGCATGATACACCTCCAAAAAATTGTTTTCGAGGGACAAGTATACACAGACAATGACGCATATTCTGTCAGATTTTCTGTGGTTTTCAAAAAAGTTTTCGCTCAAATCTTCCATCAATGCATTAAAGAAAAAGAAGAACCTGTTCAGACAGATTCTTCTTTTCTACTTCTTTTCCTTGAAGATGATTTCATTCTTATAAGTCAGTCCAAGCTTGCTTTTTGCCACATCTTCAATATATTGTGAGGATTTCATATACGTCTCAAGATCATCTATCTCCGTAGATCTCTCGGTTTCTTCCTCATACTGCTGTTGTAATTCTTTTTCTTTTGCCGCATATTCCGCATCTTTTGAACGTATCCTGCAGATCTGAACCGTCATGACAACCAAAAATGCAAGCACAATGATCATGATTCCTGCAGTACCGCTTCCACGGCGACGCTTTTTAGTTTTTCTCATGTTCTTTCTCCGATTCTTCAGGCTTCTTTCTTTTACGAAGCTTATTTAACTTTATTGTAGTCATTTCCCGGAACTTTTTCAACCTCTTTTTCAGATAATGAATCTTTTCCGTCAGATACCGCATAACAAACCGACTGCAGAAACTGTAATAAATCCACGCTCCCAGAAGGCTTCCCAGGAGTACATAGCCCCGGATTTTTCCATTATTTACCTGACAGAGATGCAGAAAAAAACAAAGCGAAATAACCAGCCAGTATACCAGATCCTCTAAGGAAATCATAAAGATCCCATGCGGAAAAATTCTACGAACTACACGGATTCCGTCATATGCCGCAAATGCTATCATCCCAAACAGAAAAAAATGTACAAAAATCCTGCCCTCTTCCACTTAACCGAACCACTTTCCAAAGACACCCCGGCCAGGTGTTCCGGAATATTGAAGCATATCCACGGTTCCATCAATTTCCACTTCTTTTTTCTGCAGGTCCAGCCGGTTTACGTGAAGTTCTTTTCCCTTAATCGTCAACCGTCCGAGTTCTGTGTCAAGGATAATCTCATTTGCATCAAAATTTACAACATCCGTTACACCGGTAAAACTTCCGCTTTTCCGGTTCTGCAGGATCAGCTTATGCTGCCCTGTGCTGTTTGACTGTCCTCTTTCTTCCATACAAGCGCCCTCCTGTTAAAGAGTATGCGCCACACTTCTAGGATATGTATTCAAACAGATCTTTCGCCTGTTCTTTTTTGGTCGTATCCTGAATATCCGTAACACGCACTTTTACGGATTTCTGTCCAAACAGAATTTCTATTTCGTCTCCGACTTTTACATTGGTGGATGCCTTGGCAGGTTTTCCGTTTACCATAACACGTCCTGCATCACAGGCTTCATTGGCGACCGTTCTTCGCTTGATCAGGCGTGATACTTTTAAAAATTTATCTAATCTCATATTATTTCTCCTTATAACAGAAAAGAGAGCGTCCAATGACGCTCTCCCACATATTCCACCAGAATTAGTTCAGGGAATCCTTTAAAGCCTTACCTGCTTTAAACTTCGGTGCCTTAGAAGCTGGGATTGTGATTTCCTGCTTTGTCTGTGGGTTTCTTCCAACTCTTGCTGCTCTCTCAGAAACCTCGAAAGTACCGAATCCAACTAACTGGATCTTCTCACCCTTCTTCAGCTCCTCAGCAACAACATCTGTGAATGCCTTAACTGCTGCTTCAGCGTCTTTCTTTGAAATCTCTGCCTTCTCAGCTACTGCTGCAACTAACTCTGCTTTGTTCATGTTAAAATTCCTCCTATGGATTCCTATATTATATAATTCGAGTTCCTTCTCTCAAATTACTTACAAATCTATTTATACTTGTTTTCCATCCTTTTGTCAAGGAAAAATGCGATATTTTCGGGCTTTTGGGCACTTAAAAACAACCAAAATTCTGTCCGGAAAACCGTCATTTTGACACAAGCGAACTGGAGGATGTCATACTGGAAATCAGATCCTTGAGTGTATCAAGCTCTTCCTGCCGGTTCTTGTACTCGCTCTGACTGCCGGAACTCTCCTGGGAACTGCTCTGGCTGCTGCTTTCTGAGCTGCTCTGGCTGCTCCCCTTGGCACTGCTGTGGCTGCTGCTTTCTGAACTGCTCTGACTGCTGCCTGTCTCACTGGAATCTTCATCCGCGAGATTGATAACAATTGTCGATTTCTCCGAGTTGACATATAAGTTCCGCTTCCAGGTATCATAATCCGAAGAATATACCGTAATTGTATGGCTTCCATAGGTTAATTTCACCGGCTTCTCATAGTCCGTTTCTTTTCCGTCAATTGACAGCACCGCATCTTTTGCATCGATGACAAACTGCACCTTTCCGTAAGACGGTCCTTCGCCTTTTAAGGTGTCAAGATCCACATTTGTAGTCTCGCCACGCGTAATCGTCACTTCCGTACTGCCGCCCCATCCGTCATTGGCTACGCGAAGTTCATAGGTTCCTTCCGGCACCTGAATCTCCATATCCGGTGTAATTTCCGCAAAAATCTTTGTGCCCAGCTGCAAAAAACTTTCTTCAAACAGTTTGGTGTTGGACAGTGCAAGCGTTCCCTGTGCGGTTGTCACACGCACCGCAAGAATGTTTTTATCCCTGCCGACAACGCTTAACGTATCCCCATCCGACAAATCTGTCATCTGGATTCTTTTATCTCCGGAAAACACAATCGTGTCATCCGTATAGCGATATTTTCCATCTCCGATCTTTAGCATGTCCAGATCCGGATTTACCGAAAACCGGGTGATATTGTCGTATACCCATGCCTGATCCGAAATCCGGGCTTCCGTGAGGATTCCTTCGCTGTCTACATCGCCGATGGTCACAAGCAGACCGGGTTCAAAACTTGTCACAGGTGTCCGGTTTCCGTATTTATCATAAAAACGGGTGCCTGTTCCGTAATAATACCGGTATTCCATTCCATCCGCATACCGGTACAGCTGGAGACTTTCCTGAATCTGATCGACTGCGGTCAGCAGAAACTCTTCGGACTTTTCCGTTTCCGTGGAATTCTCCTGTGTTTCCTGTGTATTCCGGTCTGCGATGGAATGATGAAAATAGGTAACTCCGTCATCTGTCGTCTCCTCCTGCTGTCCACATGCCACAAGCAGACACAGCCAAAAAAGCAGACTCAAATATGTAATTGTTTTTTTAATTCTGTCTCTTCTCATATCCTTAGTATAGCTCATTCTTCACAGAAAAGAAAACAAATTTTCCAGAAAATGTTCCCTTGCCGGCTCCGCTGCAATCAGCCGGTTTAATTTTTCAATATCTCTGCCGGATACCCATGCTTTATGCGAGTTACTGTAGTGATTGGATACTTTCCAGAATTTCTCTGGAAACAGAAGCAGCACATGCAGCAGCTGTTTTTCTTCCTTGCACAATTTTCTCTGCTTTTCATAGGCTTCCAGAATATGTTTTCCCATGTCCGTACTCCAACTGTTTTTTTCCAGAATCTTACGCAGATAGTTTGCCAGATCCACCATCTGTTCTCCGTAAAACAGATTTTCATAATTTACGAGCCGGACCCCCTGTGCTGTACGAAGCATATTATGCTGGTTACAATCCCCGTGACAAAACCCCCTGGTTCCCCCCTGGTCTTTTCGCTCCTGCAGCATCCCGACCGCTTCTTTCGCCTGTGCGATATAATGCGTATACTGTTCCCAGAATGACCGCTCAAACTCGTTTCGGGTTTTTCTTGACTGCACAAAATTTTTTACCAGGATCAGTTCCCGGTAATGCCGGTAATAGAGCACTGCCGGTTCATTCTTTGTATTTTTCATAAAATCCGGAATTTCCGTAACACAGGATGAAACACAGCAATGAAACCCTGCCAGCGCCTGGGCACCGGCAGCTACATCTTTCTCCCGACCTGTCTGGCATTCATTTCCCTCTACCAGATCTTTCAGCCAGAAACGCATGCCACTTTCATCCGTTACCACACACTGCCCGTCTTTTGTCAGACTGACCTGTTCCACCGGATATCCCTTTTCCTGCATGCTGCATAATATTTCGCGCACAAATTTTGCGCGTTCTGCAGATCCCCGAAACGGTGCAAGTACTTTTTTCCCCTGATCCGTCTCACAGCAAAACACACCTCTGCCTTTCGTGATCTGTTTTATTTCTATGTCATATTGCTCCAACATTGCTTCCGGCTGATAATACAAAATGAAACCCCTCCCACATGACTTGAATCTATTTTCATCATATGGAAAGGGTGTCTTATTTATTCCTGTTTTGTCTGTTGGAATTGCAAAGCAAGTGCAAGCAGCGTCTCTTTATTATTCAGTTGCGGTTCATCAAGAACCTGTTCATACAGCGCCTGCAACACTTCTCCCATTTCTTTGCCCGTTTTCATTCCCTGTGCAATCAGATCCCTGCCGTTTATGGCAAGATCCTTTTTCTGCACACACTGGTGTTCTTTTAATATCTCACGATAAGTTTCTTCGTAGGCATCAATATAGGAAAGCTTTTTCTGCCGCTCATACATGCTCTGCGCCAGTGTATCTGCACGCTTTACCGCAAACAGAGCCTCCATATTTTCCACTCCGATCCTGCTGATCGCACGGCGCACATTGCGCGGTGTCACGGCCGGACGGTCATCATGATAGCGCACGAGCAGGCATACGCGTTTTATTGTTTCGTTGTCAAACTTCAACCGCCGCAAAATAACCCGTGCCATTTCCGCACCTTCTGCCGGATGTCCTTTAAAATGATTCTGCCCTTTTTCATCTGTCGTTACACACACCGGTTTAGCCACATCATGAAGCAGCATGGTCAGGCGCAGAATCCGGTCCTGTTGGACTTCCTGCATGGCATGAATGGTATGTTCCCCCACACTGTAACAATGATGTTTCGTAATCTGCGGGGTTTCCATCATCCTGTCAAACTCCGGGAGAAATACTCTGGAAAGTCCCAGCTCATATACCGTACGCATCTCCTCCGGATGTGCAGAGGTGAGCAATTTCACCATTTCGGTCTGGATTCTCTCCGCACTGACTTTCTGTAAATTGTCTGCCAGATCTGCCACAGCCTGTCTGGTTTTCTCCTCAATGGAAAATCCAAGCTGTGCGGCAAAACGCACGGCGCGCAGCATACGCAGCGCATCCTCTCCAAACCGGTCATGCGGTATCCCCACACAACGGATCACGTGCCGTTTGAGATCCCCAATCCCATCAAATGCATCCACCAGTCCTGCGGTATCATTATATGCCATGGCATTGATCGTAAAATCCCGGCGTTTTAAATCCTCTACCAGATTTCCCGTAAAAGTCACTGTCTTCGGATGTCTGGCATCTTCATATTCCCCATCGATCCGGTAAGTTGTCACTTCATACCCCGTATGATCCAGCATAACCGTAACGGTTCCATGTGCAATGCCCGTATCAATCGTATGGGAAAACAGCGATTTCACCACCTGCGGTTTCGCGGAAGTTGTAATGTCCCAGTCCTGTGGGCTGCGTCCTAAAAGTGTATCTCTGACACATCCACCCACGGCATAGGCATCATACCCCTCCTGCTGAAGTCTGTGTATAATTTGCTTTACGTGTTCTGGTAATTGAATTTTCATAAAAATGCGTAGTGTCCTTTTTCCCCTGTTTTGACTTTATATAAAATCTCATCTGCGCTGCGGATTAATTCATTAATATCTTCCTCTTTTCTCACATCCCCTGCGCTTGCAATTCCGATGGAACAGGTAATCCGCGATTTTTCGGTCGTCGTGATCGCATGGCCGAGATAATTTTCAATTTGCCGCTGGAATCCCTGCGTGGAATTGATTTTCTCATAGATTCCTTTTGCGATCTGTTCAAGGATTTCCCGGGCATCGGTATTTAAGATCATAATAAATTCATCCCCGCCATATCTGGCGACAAATCCTCTTCCCTTTACCGCCTTGCGGAAAATCTTTGCCATTTCCTTTAAGATCAGATCTCCGACATCATGCCCGAACGTATCATTATAATGCTTGAAATTGTCCAGATCAATAAACATCAGTCCTACATGATGTGTCTCCTCTGACATACTGTAACACTTGATCATCTGCTGGATCTCTTCATACATGCCGGCACGGTTATAAATACCGGTAAGCATGTCCGTAACCGCAGCTTCCTGCAGCTTGCGGTTCATCATATAAATCTTGTCGTTTGCCTCCATGCGATTGATCGAATACTCCATCTCCCGAAAAAGCAGGGAATAGATTCTCAGGTCATCCTCGTTGAGCATGTAACGTTCGATCGAACCATGCCAGTTATCCTTCATGCGGACATATGTGATCAGAAGGCTGGTCAGCTTTCCGTTTTTGAAAAACGGTGCTGCCACAAACGAACATACATCATCTATTCCGAAATAACCGATCGTATCCTGATGTTCCAGAAAACTGTCGCTGATCTTTGATACCGCAAACCCCTGTGGATATTCCAGCATGGTATTTCCGATCGCCGCTATGTCCGCTTCCGTCATCTCACATTTGGTATCGTTATAAAGTACATGGGCACCATCTTCATGGTAACAGATATACAATGCACAATCCAGGCTGAAATGATTCATAAACGTATTGAACGCATTCTGTACCATACCCTCTACGTTGCTTCCGTTCACATCAATCAGTTTCTGCCATGTGGAAATAAACTCCATCTGTCTCCGGGACGTTGCATAATCCTGTAAAAGGCCTTCCTGTTTGATCAGGGCTTCAATTTCTTCCTCCCGCACGGCACACGTTTGCGGATGCTCTCCCAGATCAATTTCCTTCAGGAGATTCATGGGAAGCAGCCGTGCCGCCTGGGAATTAATCTCCTCATGCTGCAAAAGCGTTGCGCGTTCCATCTGGCAGCGCTCACTGCGCCCCATTTCCTCAAACAGCTTCATTCTCTCTTTCCGGAATAAACGATAACTGAAAAACTCATTTCCCTCTGCCTGAAGCAGGAAACGCTCTGCCTGTTCAAAACTGACCAGTACCTCTTCCTTCTTTCCATCCATGCGGTTAATCATTGCCATGGAAAATGTGTATAGAAACATATCCTCATCACACTTGGCATAGTCATGGATGATTTCCTCGTTTTCATTTTCTTTTTCTTTCTCAATGATATAATTCAGGAACTGCCGGCAGTTAAGCAAGTAACGTTCACAGTTAAACCGGTCTTTCTGCATGATGCTCACAAGTGCTAAAAGACCATATAATTTTGACAGATTACATACACGCAGACTGTTAAGATGCAGTTTTTCTATTACCTTCATCGCCATCAGCAGATCATGTTCCGCCTTCGCATAGTTCTCCTGCATAATATAATTCAGTGCACGGTTGTAAAACACTTCCGCAATATCCTCTGGAAGACGCAAATGGTAAAACACCTCAATGGCACGGTTATAATAATGCTCCGCAAGCCGGTTTTTTCCCATGGCACTCAGATTATATCCGATGCCGGACAGAATTCTGCCCTCATAAACATCATCCCTTGATTTCATGAACTGGTATGTACGCACGGAATACAGCATGGCAATCTCATTCATACCATTCGTTGATGCAAGCATAATGTTTTTCTGATATGCATCATATACCAGCTGCTCATTTCCAATCTCTTTTGCCAGTGCCACCCCTTTACTGAAATATAAAAGAGATGCCTCGGAACGGTAGGCCCTTGCAACCATCTCCGGCCGATTATCATATGCATAAATATAAATATGTGCCAGATGATTCCGGTAATTGTTCTGCATCAGCTTTTCAATCAGCCCTTCATGAATCGGGATATCCTGTATACAGAAAAAAATATTGTACCAGCCGGACATACGCGCCATAACAGACAAGAGTTCCGCCTTGAATATCTGTTTCTCATTCCCACTTTTTTGTGCTTCCTCCCGGGCATACTGTGCATACATTTCCGCCTGTTGCAGTTTGCCCTGATACATCAGGCACGTTCCCTTTAAAAAGGAACATTCACTGCGGTAAAACAGATCTTTCCGAACGGATGGCAGACGCATTGCTGAATCAACCATCTCCAGTGCCTTAGAAAGCTCTGCACGCAAAATAGCGGTACGGGTATACAATAGATAAAATTCCCGCAGGGTTATATCATCCACAAAAATATCTTCAAATTTAAGTTTATATTCAAGTTTCTGCAAGTACCATTTTGCCTGGTCACAATCCAGAAACGTAATGATTGTCTCTACCTTTGCAAGCATGTGGCTGTAATTTTTCTCTTCTGCCACATCCTCCGCATTCTCCCGGTTTCTGTGTTTCCCGGAACTTCCAATATGATAAATCTGGCTGCTGTCTTCAAGTTTTTCCACGATTGCATCCCACATGTTGACGGCCATATCCAGCCGCGGCTGCATTTCGTTTACTCCAAGCACAATCCCGATTTCCGTACACGGTTCTGTCAGCAGCCGGTAAATAAGTTCCATGGAACTGCGTCCTGCCAGCTGGAAACGGTTAATTACAATCATAATCGGCCGGTATTCCGTGAGTTTTTTCAGCATGGCAACGATGGCTTCTGTCATGCGCCGCTGCTCATATTCCACTTCATTTAACAGCACCCCTTCTTCCCTTTTGCAGATACCATCTTCATAGTACCCTAAAAACAAAGACCGGTGCAGTTCATAAGTTCCGCATTCGCGCAAAAAAGCTTCAAAATCTCCCTTTACAAATTTGCGGAACATGTCACAGATAATGTCCAGAAAAGGCGCATATGCCCCGGACAATGTCTCATATTGCAGTTCACAACAGGCAAAAAAAACGTTATCGTCTTCCTGATAACGTTTTTTATTCTCCAGCCCGGACACAGAAAAGTCATTGTTATAGCTTGCCATAACAATGTTCTTTTCTGCGTTTCCGATTCTGTGATATACCTGTTCTATAACACCATTAAAATACTTTTCAATCATGGCTCCAACCCCCTCTTTGAAATCCATAATCCCGTCTGATTTTTAATATGCCTTGCCCCAATATACCAGCTTATGTGCCGGTTTTCCACAGCATACACAAACATCTGAAATCTGTTCCTGATCATTAAACGGCATACAGCGTGAGGTTACTGCCAGATCTTCTTTGATCTTGTCCTCACATGCCTGATCTCCGCACCACATACCACGGATGAATCCCGGTTTATTTTCTGCAATATCCTTAAATTCTTCGTAATTATGTGCATCCCAGATATGTGCATCACGATGTGCCTTTGCACGCGCAAACATATCTTTCTGAACGGTCTCTAACAGTTCCGGAATCTTTGTCTCGATCTCATCCAGGGAAACCTCAATTTTCTCTCTGGTATCTCTGCGGACAACCACACATTTATTTGCCGCAATATCTTTCGGTCCCAGTTCCACACGAAGCGGAATTCCACGCATCTCCTGCTCAGAGAATTTCCATCCCGGACTCTTATCGGAATCGTCCAGTTTTGCACGGCAGACTTTTCCCAGACGCTCACGCACTTCGTTTGCCTTATCCAATACGCCATCCTTCTGCATCTGGATCGGGATAACCATTACCTGTGTCGGTGCTACCTTAGGTGGCAGAACCAGAC
>ULNK01026427.1_pt1 | contig 15865 bp, 17 predicted proteins | sample 1951911 | NCBI WGS metagenome assembly ULNK01 (sample SAMEA4835576, study PRJEB28245) | human gut metagenome | biome: gut microbiome; material: fecal sample | place: Denmark | collected 2008 | reverse complement strand
TACCGACTGTTAAACCGTGGAATTTGCCGCTTGTAGAAGAAAAACTGCAGCTTGTTAAAAAAAGCGGCGCTTTTGCCGTTGCAATGGATGTTGATGCCGCAGGGCTGCCGTTTTTAAAGAATATGCAGCCGCCTGCAGGAAGCAAATCTGTTGAAGAACTTGCTGAAATAGTAAAAGCTGCCGGTATTCCTTTTATTGTTAAAGGTGTTATGACAGTACGCGGAGCGCTTAAAGCTCATGCTGCCGGTGCTGCTGCCATTATAGTTTCCAATCATGGCGGCAGGGTTCTTGACCAGTGTTCTGCAACGGCAGAAGTTTTGGAAGAAATCTGCCATGCAGTAGGCGGAGGCATGAAAGTACTTGTAGACGGCGGTATCCGCAGCGGCGTTGATATTTTTAAAGCTCTGGCGCTTGGCGCTGACGGTGTTGTAATTGCCCGTCCGTTTGTAACTGCTGTTTATGGCGGGGCAGAAGAAGGCGTTAAAGTTTATATTGAGAAACTTGCCGGTGAACTTGAAGATACTATGAAAATGTGCGGCGCCGAAAATATTGGCGCTATTTCGCGTGACATGGTACGTATTTAATGGAGGGGTTAAGTTGTCGATTGAAAAAGTAAGAAAATATTTTGCCGCACGCGGCATGGAAGACCAGATTTTGGAATTTGATGTTTCCAGTGCGACAGTTGAACTTGCAGCCAAAGCCTTAAACTGCGACGGCTGCCTGATTGCCAAAACACTTTCTTTTTTGGTTCATGATGATGTAATTTTAATTGTTGCGCCTGGTGACGTTAAAATTGACAATCATAAATATAAAATGCATTTTGGCGTTAAAGCAAAAATGCTGCCTGCCGCAGAGGCTGAACAATTAATTGGGCATGCGGTTGGCGGGGTTTGCCCATTTGCCGTTAATGAAGGCGTAAAAGTTTTTCTTGATGAATCTTTAAAGCGTTTTGAATTTGTTTATCCGGCTTGCGGAAGTTCCAACAGCGCCATTAAGCTGACGATACCGGAACTTGAAAAGAATACCGACCATTTTTCCGGATGGGTTGATGTTTGTAAGTTAAAATAAAAAATGCGGCTAAGCCGCTTTTTTTATTTTTTGTATTAAACGATTTTTATTTCAGCGTTAATGTTTTTAAAAGTTTCCGGTACAAGTTCACATGCCAGCACAAATTTATCGGGAACTTCGCTGATGTTTTTTTATATTATAAGAGTTTGTTGCATTAAAGCCAAAGCGCTTGTAATATATAGGGCTGCCTATTAAAAAAGCCGCATTAAAGCCCTGTTTTACGGCTTCGTTTAAAGCGTATTTCATTAATGATGTACCTACGCCGCAGCTGCGGTATTCTTTTTTTACACTGAGCGGCGCGACAAGAACAGCTTTAACCGGTTTATTGCTTTTAAAATTTTGTATGGTAAGCATTATGTGCCCGATAAGAATATTTTTATCATAAGCGGCAAATTCCAGTTCCGGTATGTAATTGCTGCTTTTACGCAGTTCCAAAACAAAATCCTGCTCGGTTCCGTCGCTTACTTCCGCAGTTTTAAAGGCTTCTTCTACAAAAGTGTAAATTTTATCGTAACCCTCTTTGTTAACTAATTTTATATCCATTTTAAACTCCTTTCTCTGCTATTATATTTTAATTTTTTTTTACGGCAAGTAATGCAATAAATGTTTCACGTGAAACTAAAAAACTTTTTGCTTTTCTATATGTTTGGCTGTGAAAATGTGATAAAATTATTAAGAAAGTTTTAGTGAGTTTTTATGAGGTGAGTAGTTTGGTAAAAGTAATTGCAATCGCAAATCAAAAAGGTGGTGTAGGCAAAACAACAACTGCCGTTAACCTTGCAGCCTGCCTGGCGCAGAAGGGGCGTAAAGTTTTAATGCTTGATGCCGACCCGCAGGGCAATGCCACCAGTGGCCTTGGTTTTGATAAGCGCGATATAAAAAAATGTATATATGATACCTTAATTAATGATGTAATGATGAAAGATGTACTTCTGCACAGCGATTATGAAAATCTGGATGTAATTCCGGCAACAATTCAGCTTGCCGGTGCGGAAATTGAACTGGTAAGCCTTATGAACAGGGAAGGTCGCTTAAAAAATGCCTTGGAACGCGTAAAACATGATTATGATTATGTTTTAATTGATTGCCCTCCTTCTTTGGGGCTTTTAACAATTAATGCCTTAACGGCTGCTAATTCTGTGCTTGTACCTATTCAATGCGAATTTTATGCCCTTGAAGGTGTAAGCCAGTTAATGAATACCATTAAACTTGTTCAGCGCAACCTTAATCCGGCATTAAAGCTGGAAGGCGTTTTAATGACTATGTTCGACCAGCGTACAAATTTATCAAGCGATGTTGTTGGGGAAGTACGCAAATATTTTAATACCAAAATGTATAATACAATTATTCCCCGTAATGTACGTTTAAGCGAAGCGCCGAGCCATGGGCAGCCTGTTATAGTTTATGACCCTAAATCCAAAGGCGCTCAGGTATATATGGAACTTGCCGCGGAGGTACTTGGCGATGAATAAAAAAGGTTTGGGCAAAGGGCTTGGCGCAATTTTTACGGATAATGAAACCATTGCGCCGGTTGAAGAAGTACAGCCTCATGAAAAGGAAATAGAAATTGCTGTAAGCGATATAATTCCTAATCCGCTTCAGCCGCGCAAAACTTTTGATGCCGATAAGCTTGCAGAGCTTACTGAGAGTATTAAAGAACATGGCGTAATTCAGCCATTAATAGTTAGAAAAAACGGTGCCAAATATGAAATTGTAGCCGGTGAAAGACGCTGGCGTGCTGCTAAAACTGCCAAACTAAAAACTGTACCGGTTATTGTACGCGAATACGATAACGCTAAAATGGCAGAAATTGCCCTTGTTGAAAACATTCAGCGCCATGATCTGAATGCCATTGAAGAAGCTGAAGGCATTAAACGCTTAATGAATGAATTTGGCTTTAATCAGGAGCAGGCGGCAAAAAAAATCGGCCGCAGCCGTACAGCGGTTACCAATATTTTAAGGCTTTTAAATTTACCGGCGTCTGTGCGCGAAGCAGTTTCACGTGAAACGTTAACGATGGGGCAGGTAAGGCCGCTGTTATCGTTGGAAAACGCACAGGAACAGGAAAAACTTGCTCAGATAATTGCAGAGCAGGGGCTTTCTGCAAGAGCAGTGGAAGAAATTGTTAAGAAAATAAAAAACGGCGAAGAAATTACATTTGAAAATGATGCTGAAAAAACTAAAAAAGAAAAAACAACCCGCAAAAATAAAAAGACGGAAATCAGCATTTATTGCAGAGATTTTCAGAACCGTTTGATTGAACTTTTGGGAACAAAAGTAAAAATTGTGCCTAAAAACGAAAAACAGGGTAAAATAGAAATTGAATATTATTCTGCCGAAGATTTGGAGAGGATTTATGAGCTGCTGGAGCAGCAGCCAAAGCAGAACAAAATTAAAAGAGAAAAATTTACAGTTTAATATGTTTATGAGGGTGAATAGATGAGTGGGGTAATAAAAGGCGTGAGCTTATTATGAGCGGCCTGGGTACAATTGCCAATGCAGCAGCAATTATATGCGGAGCACTGGCCGGGATAGTTTTACGCAGGGGCCTGCCTGAAAAATGGCAGCAGACCATTATGCAGGGTGTTGCGCTGTGTATTGTGGTAATAGGGCTGCAAATGGCTTTTAAAACAGCTAATATTGTAATAGTTGTGGTTAGCCTTGTAATAGGTTCAATTATTGGTGAATATTTTGATATTGAAGGAAATTTACAGAAATTTGGCAGCTGGATAGCTTCCAAGGTGTACCATGGAAAGGACGGCAGCTTTGCAGCGCAGCTTGCGCGCGGGTTTATATCATCTACGCTTATTTTCTGCATTGGTGCAATGGCCGTTGTCGGAGCTTTGCAGGACGGGTTAAAGCAGGACCCTACAATTTTATATGCCAAAGCAACGCTTGACGGTATTATTTCGGTAATTTTAACTGCTAACCTTGGTATAGGCGTAGCGTTTTCTGCATTCAGCGTATTTATTTATCAGGGCTGCTTAACTTTGCTGGCTGCTTTTTTACAGACGGTAATGACGGAGGCGGTTTTAAACGAAATAACTGCCTGCGGCGGCGTTTTAATAACTGCCATCGGCATAAATATGCTTAAAATATTGGAAATACGCATTTCGAATCAGCTGCCGGCAATATTTATTGCCTGGCTGCTGGCACACATATTTATTTAAAACGGAGGTAATATTTTGGAAAATATCAATTTAGTGCTGCAAAATTATTTGCTGCTTGTAATTATAGTTTTACTGGCGCTGGTAATAATGTTATATGTAATGTATAAAGGCCAGAAAAAAGAATTGCAGGCACTCAAAGAAAAATATGATTTTTTTACCCAGGGTGATAATGTTAACTGGGATGAACTTTTAACCAAAACTTTAACGGAAGTGCGCGCTGCCAAAGCAGAGATGCAGGCGCTTGAAGAAAACCAGCAAGCAATGCGCGAACAGATGAAAGGCTGTGTTCAGAAAGTAAAACTTATGCGGTATAACGCTTTTGCCGATACCGGCAGTGATTTAAGCTATTCCTTATCTTTGCTTGATGAAAATAATAACGGCGTGGTGCTTTCAAGTATTTACGGCAGGGAAGACAACCGCACTTACGCAAAACCGATTGAAAACGGCAAATCAACTTATAATCTTTCCGAAGAAGAAAAAAAGGTATTGCCGTAAAATTTTGCTCTGAAAATTTCATGCGTTTAAATCGCTTTTAAGGCGCATAAAAAGCAAAATTAATATTCTTATAAGCGTTGACGCAAAAATACAGCTGTAAACGATTTATATGGATATAACGGCAAAAAGGCAAAATATTATATTTAGGTAAAATGTTGAGTAATTTTAAAAATTTTATATAGATATGGTATAATAGTAAACACGAGGTTTGAAAATGATTTTTGATACACATATGCACTGCCAGTATTCCATAGATTCCAAAATGTCTGCTGAAGAAGCAAAAGCCGCTGCCTTACAGCAAAACCTTGGCATAATTATTACCGAACACTGGGATGAGGATTATCCTACCAATCCGGAGGCTTTTGTTTTTGACATTGAAGATTATTTTAAGCAGCTTGCCCCATACTGCAGCAAAAAACTGCTGTTGGGAATTGAGGTGGGCATGCAGGAAGAAACTGCCGCTAACGATAATCTCCTTGGCAGAAAATATCCTTTCGATTTTATTCTGGGTTCTATGCACTGTGTGAACAGGCGTGATTTGTATGAAGAAAAAACATACGCCGGAAAAACCAAACAGGAAGCTGTAGAGGAATTTCTGCTGGCGACGCTTACAAACCTTAAGCTGCATGATAATTTTGACAGCTTTGCCCACATAGATTATATGTGCCGTTATATGCCTTATGACGATAAAGAACTGGTTTACGCAGAAGCGCCGGAGTTATTTGATGAAGTTTTTAAGTTGCTGATAACAATGGACAAGGCAATAGAAATTAATACACGCAGGCTTGACAGTTCTGACGCGGTTAATTCTTTGCTTGTTTTATATAAAAGATTCCGCGAACTGGGCGGCAGGTATGTTACCCTTGGCAGCGATGCCCATTATAAAGAACATGTGGGTAGGCGCCTTGATATTGCCCGGGAAATAGCGGAAGCGGCAGGGCTGGTTCCGGTTTATTTTGAACAACGAAAAATGCAAAGGATGATTTTTTAAATGAAATGTATACGTTTTGAAGCGAATGGCAACAAAAGAATAGGTTTTATTGACGGAGATGTAGTAAGAACTGTTTATGGCAGCCTGGAAACTTTCTGGCGTATAACAGATGAAGTTTTCCGTTTGGAAGATGTTAAGCTTTTAGCGCCCTGTGTGCCCAAACAGATAATTTGCGTTGGTTTTAACTACCGCAGCCATGCTGAGGAGTTTCATGCCGAAGTACCGAAAGAGCCGATGCTCTTCAGCAAGGCGGCACATACAATTATCGGTGACGGCGCTGCGATAGTCTATCCCTGGCAGAGCAAAGAAGTGGTTTATGAAGCCGAACTGGGCGTAGTTATAAAAAAACGTATGCGCAACGTAAAACCGGAAGATGTAAAGGATTATATTTTGGGCTATACCTGCGCCAACGACGTAACCGCCCGCGATTTGCAGCTTGACGATGTGCAGTGGCTGCGCAGCAAATCCTTTGATACTTTCTGCCCGTTGGGCCCCTGGCTTGAAACAGACCTTGACCCGACTGACTTAAGCATTAAAACATATTTGAACGGTGAACTTAAACAAAACGGCCGTACAAGCGATATGGTATATAACCCGTATGAAATTTTAAGTTATATCTCCGAGAGCATGACGCTGGATGCCGGTGATTTGGTGCTGACGGGCACGCCGATGGGCTGCGGGCCGATGGTACCCGGCGATGTGGTTACGGTGGAAATTGAAGGCATCGGCAAACTGACGAATACCGTAGTAAAAGGCTGATTAAAAAGCTGACTAATATGATGTGGCTGTAAAAAAAGACGAGCTATCGTCTTTTTTTATTTGGGCAGCTTAAAAAATTTGCAAATGTATTTTTTTAAGGGGGAGGATATATTTTGAATACAGAGCAGCATTTTAAAGCAAGGATTATTATGTTTATCTGCGGCATTGCTACAATGACTTTCGGCATAGCACTGTCGTGTAAGGCTAATTTAGGCACGTCGCCAATATCTAGCGTACCCTGGGTTTTAAGCCTTTGTACTCCGTTCAGCGTTGGTTTTTTAACCATAGCAATGAATTTGCTTTTTGTTGCCGTACAGCCGCTTTTACTGCGTGCTTTTTACTGGCGCGAACTGATGGGGCAGGTAATAGTTACCATTCCTTTCGGCAACAGCATAGATTTTTTTATGTGGGTTTTGCAGGATTACAACCCGGATACGCTTCTTGAACGCTGGATAGCCTGCCTTGCAAGCGTGGTTATTCTCGCCTTCGGCGTATTTTTGGAAGTGCGTGCTAAAATTTTTCTGGCAGCCGGTGAAGGCTTGGTAAATGTACTGGCGTTTGTAAGCCATAAAAGTTTCAGCCTTATTAAAAACTGCTTTGATATTTCGCTGGTTACGCTTGCCATTATTATTGCCTTTATGGAATTTGGCGGCTTGCACGGCGTAGGGCTTGGCACGGTAGCGGCTGCTGTTTTGGCAGGCAGAATAATTTATTTATATGAAACCTACCTGCATTTTTTTGACAAATGGAAGGTAAAAGCCTGATTATAGGCGAATAATAAAATAGATTGTTTATTATTTAAAAAGATGTTACAATGAACATGCTGACTAATAAGTCTGACTGATTAATATACAGGCAGGGATACTTATGAAAAATATGACGGAAGGCGAACCGCTGAAATTAATAATACCTTTTATGATACCGCTGTTAATCGGCAACGTTTTTCAGCAGCTGTACAATATCGCCGATATAATTATAGTTGGGCGTACCATAGGCGTTAACGCACTGGCAGCTGTCGGAGCAACAGCACCGCTTTTTATGATGCTGGTAATTTTAACGCTGGGCATGAGCGGCGGCTTCAGTGTCGTTACGGGGCAGCTTTTCGGTGCGGGAGATTTGGACGGCGTGCGCCGGAGCGCGGCAATGTCAACCATGCTTTGCACAATGTTTGTAATTATAATGATGGCCGCAGCGGTAATGTTTATTGACCCTGTATTGGCGCTTATGAACATACCGCCGGAGCTTTATGCGGACGCCAAAAGCTATGTTATGATTATCGTTTACGGCCTGATTTTTATGATGGCTTATAACATGCTTTCCAACATTCTGCGCTCGCTTGGCGACAGCAAAACACCACTTTACTTTTTAATTGTGGCCACGCTGCTCAACATTGTTCTGGCGCTGGTATTCATTATCAACTTTGGCTGGGGCGTGCCGGGAAGCGCGCTGGCGCTTGTAGTGGCGCAGGGCTTTTCCGGGCTGCTGTGCATAATTTATATTGCCAAAAAGTTTCCGGTGCTGCATGTGCGTTTAAGCGATTTTAAATGGGACAGCCGTTTTGCGTGGGAACATATCCGCATGGGCCTGCCAATGGCAGTACAGTTTTCGGTGCTTGGCCTTGGCATGATTATTATTCAGGCTATTTGCAATCAGTTTGGTTCCGAAACCATTGCTGCGTTTACTTCAGCTATGCGCATTGAACAGCTGGCCTTGCAGCCGATGATTTCATTCGGGCTTGCCATGGCCGTATATACGGCGCAGAATTTCGGTGCGCGCAAGTTTGGCAGGATAAGCCGCGGCGTAAAGAAATGTTCGCAGCTATCGCTGGCTTTCAGCCTGTTTGCAGCGGTTATAATGTATTTCTTCGGGCAGGAAATGATTAGCATCTTTCTGGATAACCCAAGCCCGAAAGTTATGGCAGAAGCCAAGCAGTATCTGCATTTAAGCGTGCCGTTCTATTTCTTTTTAAGCCAGATTTTTATTTACCGCAACTCGGTACAGGGCATGGGCATTTCAATGATTCCTATGCTTTCAGGCGTGGTGGAACTGCTTCTGCGTTCTGCGGCAGCCTCGTATTTAACCATTGATTACGGTTATACCGGCGTATGCTATGCCAGCCCGATTGCCTGGGTTGGGTCTTCTATATTTTTGTTTGCCAGCTACCATTACTTTTTAAGGCTGCTGGCGCGTAAAAATTTGGGTTTTAAACTAAAATAAATATCTGTTGGAGGTGCTGTATGGAAAACAAACAAATGCTGGAGGAATTTCTGGAGCTGGTACAGATTCCGGTAAACTCCCGTAATGAAAGGCAGATTGCTGATGTACTTAAAGCCAAACTGGAAGCGCTGGGGCTGGAGGTTACGGAAGAAGACACCGGTGCCAAAATCGGCGGCAATGCCGGCAATATAAGGGCAGTGCTGCGCGGCACGGCAGATTGTGAGCCGCTGCTTTTTTCCGCGCATATGGACCGTGTTGCCAATAACGGTGCCATAAAACCGATTGTTGATGAGGAAAAGGGCATTGTACATACCGACGGCAGTACGATTTTAGCTGCTGATGACGTTGCCGGCCTGTGCATTATATTGGAGGCGCTCCGCAAATTAAAAGCCTCCGATAAGCCGCACGGCGATATTGAAGTGGCCTTTTCTGTATGCGAAGAATTTGGCATTTTAGGCGGCAGGCATTTTGATTTCAGCAAATTCCGCGCTAAAAGTGGCTATGTTTTCGATGCCGAAGGCGATATCGGCGGCATTGCCATTCAGGCTCCGGCCAAATGCAGCTACTGCTATAAAATTCACGGTAAAGCCTCTCATGCAGGCGAAGCTCCGGAAAAGGGCATTAACGCCATCCGCGCAGCAGCAGCCTTGATACTGGCTATTCCGGATAACAGGCAGAGCGCAAACTCCACTGCAAATATTGCTTCGGTGCATGCAGGCGGCCCGGCGCTGAACATTGTATGCGATTATGCCGAAGTAAACGGTGAAATGCGCAGTACTGATGCCGGTGAATTTGAAGCGCTGCTTAAAAAATATGCAGATGCAGTGCCTGTAATTGAAAAAGAATACGGCGTTAAAATAGATTATTCTTCGGACGTGCTTTACAAAGCATTTTGCCTGAATGAAAGCAGCAAACCGGCGGCACTTACTGCCAAAGCCCTGCAAAAATGCGGCGTTGAGCCTAAATTTGAAAAGAGCGGCGGCGGTATGGACGCTAACCATTTTAATGCTAACGGCATAGAAACTGTCGGCATTGCGGTTGGTTATTTTAATTGCCATACCGGCGAAGAATACCTGAAATTGGAAGATTTTTACAAATGCGGCGAAATGGCAGCGCAGATTGCCTGGCTTGCAGCTGAAAAATAAAAAAACGGCAGGGTTTAAAAAACTCTGCCGTTTTTTATAAGTATTTTAATTTATAAGCAAAACTAATCAATAAAGTTGGTTAAAATCTGCGGCTCGCGTTCAGGCAGGCCGTATTTTTCTTTGCCCAGGGCAATGCTTTTAATTAAAAATGCCATGTTTTTGCCAAGCGTACGCATGGTTTGCAGGCCTTCTTCGTCTTTGCGCACGTCTTCCGGCGTAAAGCCGTGTACGCTGTTCCGGTACTGGCTGGAAGCAACCGGCATGCCGACAATGGTGAAGTATTTGTTAAGTTCGTCAAAGGTGGCAGAGCAACCGCCGCGGCGTGCGGAAACAACGGCAGTGCCTACTTTCATGCTTTTATCAAACGGAGTGCTGAAAAAGAGCCTGTCCAAAAAGCTGATTAAATTGCCGTTGGCAGAAGCATAATAAACAGGTGTGCCGACAACAAGTCCGTCACATTCGGCAAATTTAGGAGCAACTTCGTTTACAATATCGTTAAAAACGCATTTGCCGGTTTTTTTGCAGTTGCGGCAGTCAATGCAGCCGCGGATTGCCTGATTGCCGATATGGACGATTTCCGTTTCTATTCCTTCCGCTTCCAAGGTTTTGGCAACTTCGCTGAGTGCGGTAAAAGTGCAGCGTTCTGCTTTGGGACTGCCGTTTATTAAAAGAACCTTCATTTAAAATACCTCCTGAAAAGTAATTAAATAACTGCTGTAATAATATATTACCACATTAAAGTTCACTTTAGTCAATATCAAAATAAAAGGCACGGTTTAAGCCGTGCCTCGTTTGTTTTACAGTACCTTTTGCAGAAGGTTAATTACGTTTTGGTGGGTAATTTTATTGATGGTTTCGTCGCTGTAATACTTGCTTAAATACTCTATAAGCGGTTTGTAATCCTGCACGCCCTGAATATTATAGGGCGGATGGGAAATGCCGTCAAAATCGCTGCCAAAGCCGATATGGTCATCATTGCCGATGAGGTTCAGCATGTAGTCGATATGCTTATACACGCTTTCTATGCAGGCATTGCGCCAGTCTTCTTCAAGAAACTGCCCTGCAAAGGTAATGCCGGCAAGGCCGCCGTTTTGTGCCAGTGCCTTAATCTGTTCATCGTTAAGGTTGCGCGGGTGGGGGCAAAGGCTTTTGGCATTGGAATGAGTGGCGATAATCGGCTTGGTGCTTGTTTCAATAACGCTCCAGAAACCTGCTGTGGAAATGTGGGAAACATCTACCAGCATACCCAGGCGGTTCATTTCCGCTACAACCTGTTTGCCGAAAAGAGTCAGCCCGCTGCCGGTGGCTTCTTCGTTAATGCCGTCGGCAATGTCATTGCGGTTGCTCCAGGTAAGCGTCATGGCACGCACGCCAAGTTCGTACAGGCAGCGCAGTGCTTCCAGGCTGCCGTCAATGGCGCCGCCTTCTTCAATGGCAAGCAGGGTTGCAGCTTTGTGTTTCAGTACATTGCCTGCGTCTTCGGCGGTACGTACTTGCAGCACATCAATGCCGTTTTCGTGCAGCTTTTTTATTTCCTGATTATATTTATCAAGCAGGCACAGGGTATAACGCAGGCCGCCCTGATAGCGGAAAACTTCGGTAGGTACGTAAATAGCGCAGAATTGCAGGCCGCCGCCAAGGGCAATCTGGCGTTTAATATCAAAGTGCTGTTCGTTTTCGTACAGCGAAGCGTTTTTATTGTAGAGTTCGGTTAAAGTATCGCAGTGGCAGTCGCAGATAAACATTGTATCAGTCCTTTCTTAAAAACAAATAGCTGCCGCAGAAGCAGCAGCTATTGAAGTTAAACTTATTAAATTCCTGCGTAGTAATAGTAGAAGGTCATGCCGAGAGTTACAGCCAAAGCGCCGCACATCGGAATGAAGGTACGTTTAACAAGGTCGAAGCTCGAAACGTTGCCCATGCCGGAAGATACAACGATAACTGCCGTAATCGGGGAGCAGGTACGTGCAATGGAGGCTGCAAAGTGCATCGGCAGAAGCATGAGCACAGGATGCAGGCCCGTATGTGCCGCAACAGCAGGGGTAAGTGCCGCAAAGGCAAAGAACGGAGCGTTGCCGCTGCCCATAACGATGGAGCTGAATACGATAATGGAAACCATTACCAGCATCATTGCCATCGGGCCGAAGCCCAGAGTTTTGCTGCCTTCGATAAGGCTGTCGATAGTGCCCATGGAGAGCAGGCCCTGTGCGAAGGTCTGGCCTGCAATAATAAGGGTAATTACGTTGGCCATCTGCATGCCGAGGCCGTCGAAGAAGGTCTGGATATCGGCAAATACTTTTTTGCCGTCGCGCCAGCGTGCAAATTCGCAGCAGGCACCGATGAACAGGCCGATGAACATAGCCATAACGATGTTCATTTTAATGGTGGTAATCCACAGGGAGCTGAAGGAAAGAATAAGGCTCAGAGGAATTACAGGCAGAACTGCATACCACAGCGGAGCGGAATCGGCAGGGTTTTCTTCTGCTTTTTCAACTTCCATAGGTTTAACAACATGGCCCATGCGTTTATCCATGTATTTCTGGGTAAAGTAATGCAGCGCACCTACAACTACAAAAGCTACCATAACAATAGGAACCTGATAGTTGGTCCAGTACAGTACGGGGTCTACGCCGGCGGTGGTTGCCGAAAGAATAGTACCGGTATCACTCGGGCTCCAGTCGAAGCACAGGGTGGAGGCAACTGCTGCCGTAGCGGCAAGGCGGCTTACGCCGAGGCCGATAAGAATCGGGAACATGGTTACCATTAAAAGCATGGCAAGACCGGAGGCACTGTTGATGCAAAGGCCGATTAACATGCCGACAACCCAGGTGCCGGAAAGTACAAGGTAAGGGGATTTTAATGCCAGCAGCGGTTTAATGGTTAAGCGTACCAGTGAGCGGGATGCGCCGATGCGGTCCATATAACGTGCAAACGCGCCTACGGACATAATGTTAAGGCCGAGGCCTGCGGCGTTGGAGCTCATGGTTTTGCGCATAAATTCAAATGCGTCGAAGAACCAGGAACCGGTAGATGCTTTTTCCGGCAGGATTGTGCCGTAACCGCAAAGCACGGCAATGTACATTAAAATCATGCCGCCCAGAAAAAGTACGGGCTGCGGCTTATATTTTTTATAGATAAGAAAGCCTACCCAAAATGTTACAAGTGCGGAAATTACAATACCCATCTAATCATCCTCTCTGTTTTATAGTTAGAACTAACTACAGTATAAGCTAAAACCGCAGGCAAAGGCAAGCAAAAAAGCTATAAATTTACAGAAAATTTTTAAAATATCAATAAATTGTTAAGTTTATAAGTGCAGCTTATATATTAAACGCTGAAAACAAAAACTTTATTCCGCAGTTAATTTCTGCCAGGCTTCCAAAGCGCGGGCAACAAACAGGCGGCGGATATTTTCGTTTTCGCCCATACCATGCAGATAAGGCGTTACTTTAAAGCCGCAGCTTTCCAAAATGGTTTTGTGCGAATCTTCATCGTCACCTGCCATATCGTTATTGGCATGGTCACCTGCAACCATCATGGCGGGCATAATGGTAATTTCCTTAATATCTTTCGCTTTTAAAAGCGGAATAACGGTATCAAGGTGCGGCCATCCTTCTACGGAATAAATATAGGCGTTGTCAAAACCGAGTTCGTTGAGGCGGTTTTGCATTACCGAATAATAGGCATTGGCCGGATGCGGCGTGCCGTGCGCCAGAAGAAGAACGGCGCTGCCGGGTGCAGGATGCGGAAACTGCGTGCTTAAAGCCTGCATGGTGTCTTTAATATCGTCACGCTGGTCTTCCTGGCCCATCCAGTACATCAGCGGCGTGCCGAGCGACATTTTTTTAAACAGGGTTTTATAACGGTTAAAAACAAAAGTTTTATAAGCGTATTCAATGCCGGGAATAATATCCAGCGAGCAGATGGCAACGCGGGTATAGCCCTCTTTATGCAGCGCTTCAAGCGCTTCTTCCGGCGTCGGGTAAGTTATGCCTTCATTCTTTTTAATGCGTTCAATAACAATATGGGAGGTAAAGGCAAGTTCGGCTTTTACGCCCGGGCAGGCGGCTTTTATTTCTTCAAAAACCGCATCAATTGTGCGGCGGCGCGTTTCTTTATAAGTAGTGCCAAAGCTTGTAACAAGAATGGCGTCTTTATCCGGCAAAGCTGAAAGTTCGGGGTTTTCGTAAACGCATACGCCAATTTGTGCGGCGTCAAGAAGGGAAGGGGTTGCCGTTTTTACTTCAGTGCTTAATTTGTAGCCTGCTCCCGTATCGGCAGCAAAAAGTGGGTTAAATGTTTTCTGCAAAAGATTCACTCCTTTAAATTTTATAAAAAAACCTTTCTGCCGCGACAGAAAGGTTCTGATATCCGCCTGATGGTGTTTTTTATTTGGTTTTAATGCTGCATTCAGCCAGATGTTTTTTTATGCCTTCAAAAGTTTCCGGGCTGATTACATGTTCAATGCGGCAGGCATCATGTTCGGCAATATCAGCAGGTACGCCGATATGTTCGGCAAAGAAACGTGTAAGCACTTTATGGCGTTCAAGCACTTCCTGTGCTTTGGCAAGGCCGGCATCGGTAAGCACAATATTGCCGCCTGCTTCCACAAGAATAAAGTTTTCGCGTTTTAAAATACTCATGGCACGGCTGACGCTGGCTTTAGTAAAATTCATCTGTTCTGCCACATCAATGGCACGCACTTTACCCTGTTTCTGCTGTAATTGCAGAATCGTTTCCAAATACATTTCGCCTGATTCCTGCAAAATCATAATCAAGACCTCCGTGCTGCAGTTAAAATATTCTATCTAATATTTTAACATTATAGGCCAAGCGGGGCAAGTCATAATATTCTGCCGCGACTTTTAAGTTTGCTTTGGCATACGCGCGCGTTTTAAAACAGGCAGGCGGGTTAAAATACCGGCAATAAGCGGCGAGGCAAAGGCGGTAAAAATCATGCCCGGCACCGCGGCTGCGATAAGGGCATAAACGGCCTTATCCACAAAAAGCGCCAGCACAAGGCGGCTTAAAGCGCTGGCAACAGGCCCGGCGATTATGTAAAAGACTTTGCTGCTGCCCATAAAGGCAAACATTACGGCAATTACAGCGCGGAAAGAAAGAGCAATCAGCACATTAAAAACATTTTGTGTGCCAAGAATAAGGCAGATGGCAGAAGCCGCGATACCTGCCGTAAGGTATTTTTTTATGCCGAAAATACCGCAGGCCGCAACTGCAACCGGAGCTGAAAGCTGAAATTCGCTGCCAGGAATTAATGAAGGAATTTTAAAACTGCCGCTGACGGCTATAAAAGCGGCGAGCAAAGCAGTATGGCACATATCACTGACGGAAAAACGCATGGTTAACCTTCTTTCTTATTATGGTTAACTATAATATAAAACAGGTTAACGATTAAGTCAAGAGATTATGTTTGGGCAATTTAAGGATATGGTTGTTTAAAAAGTTTTGCGGATTTGTATTTACAATATTATATTTTTATTTACTTTATTACTCATGTTCATTCTTTGTAACCAAAGAACGAACCAAGAAAGTTCCGCGGCTGCGGATTTTTTAACGCAATAATTTAGCATAACAAGTGCAAAAATACGAGATTCGCTGCGCTCAAACACGATTTTTGCACTTGTTTTCAGTAAATATTGCTAAAAATCCAATGCCGCATTTTGCCGTAATCCGCACATTTTTATTGCTTAATTTAGTGTATTGAATTTTCTTTTGTATTAAACGGTGCAAGTGCCTTTTTATTTAAAGTTTTCGCCTGTTTTTTGAAAGTCGCGTTTTGTTCAAATTCGCACTTTGGTAAATTTTTATGAGCAAAAGCAATGTTGCCGTAAGTTTTAATCGTACAAAATCATTAGTTGCATATCTTTTGATAATAAGCAGTTGTAAAATACGATATAAAAGCAAAACATACTAAATTAAGCAGTAAAAAAGTACGGGTTAAATGTAATCGCGGCATTAAAAATTTAGCGGTATTTACAGAAAGAAAATAAAATTTTCCCGGT
>ULNK01027481.1_pt1 | contig 16508 bp, 13 predicted proteins | sample 1951911 | NCBI WGS metagenome assembly ULNK01 (sample SAMEA4835576, study PRJEB28245) | human gut metagenome | biome: gut microbiome; material: fecal sample | place: Denmark | collected 2008 | reverse complement strand
AATTCAGATTTCCGAAAACAGAATTCAGAAAGTCAGAAGCAGAATTCAGGCAACAAAAGAGACGTAAAAATAGTACAGAAAATCTTTATGGGCAGCACCGGCGTCATGCCCCACGCCGCCCCCGAACTGGAGGTGGCAGTGCTCGGCGCCATCCTGATAGAGGGACAGGCGGCGCGGAGATACATCCCGCTCATCCACCCCGACTACTTTTACGAACCGGCCCACAAACTGATATTCAACGCCTGCCTTGCGCTGCAGAAAAAAGACCTGCAGATAGACATCCTCACCGTCGCACAGCAGTTGCGCGAAGAAGGAATGCTGGACACCGTGGGCGGAGCATACCGCATCGCCGAAATCAGCGGCAGGGTGGCAAGCTCGGCACACCTCGAACAACACATCGACATCCTGTCGCAGTTCTACATGCGCCGACGGCTGCGCGAAATCCTGCTGTCGGGCGACAACCGCGCCGCCGACGAAACCATCGACATCGAAGAGACGCTGGTGGAGGTGCTGCGGCAGGTGAACGACCTGAGCAACCACCTGCCCGCCATCAACGAGCTGCGCGAAATGCCCGAAGTGATGGAGCGCGTCATGGAACGGCTGGAGCAACGCATGAACCGCGCGGAGGGCGAACTGCCGGGCATCGACACCGGTTTCGCACCACTGAACGAGATGCTGCAGGGATGGCCCGGCGGCACGCTCAACGTCATCGGCGGACGCCCCAACGAGGGCAAGACCGCCATCCTGATGTACACCCTCCTCACCGCCGTGCGCCAAGGGGTCCCCGTGTGTCTCATCAGTATGGAGTCGTCGGCCGACAAGCTGGTGGAACGCTGGATTCTGAGCCTGACGGACATCAAGCCCGACGACTGGAACAGGGGGCGGCTCACCGATGCCGAACTGACACTGGTGCGCGAGATGAGGAAAACAATGGAACAGATGGATATCCGTTTTTTTGACCGCGGAAACATCACCATGGAGGAAGTGGCGGTGGTGGTGAAAGCACTCCATGCCGAAGGAAAATGCAGACTGCTGGGCGTGGATTACCTCCAACTTTTCGCCACCACACGCACCACCGGCACCCGCGAACAGGACGTAGCCGCCAACAGCCGACTGCTCAAACTGCTGTCCATGCAATTGGACATCCCCGTCATCGCCCTGAGCCAGCTGAACCGCGAGGTGATGAGCAATTTTGACAAAATGCCGCACCTCGAAAATATCCGCGAGAGCGGAAGCATCGAACAGGATGCCGACACGGTGAGCTTCATTTTCCACCCCCACAAGGCGGGAATGCGTGTGGTGCCCGACAGCCAGTACCCCGTCACCCCGGACATGATGCTGCTCATCGTGGCGAAAAACCGCAACGGCGCCTGCGGCACGATTTATCTCTCGCACAACCCCAGCATGACCAAATTTGCCGAATACGCCCCTTCCGCGGAGTGGCTCCAAAGGGCTTCTCACAGTGCCTCCGAAGGACCGGCGGCAGAAAACGACTGGCGCACACACGACCGGGCTTTTCAAGCTTTTCTCCGCGCAGAGGAAGAGAAAACGAAAAATAATGGAAAATTACCGTTTTAACGGTAACTTCCATTACGTTTTTATTTGGATGTCTGTCGGGAAAAGCTTATTTTTGTAGAAAATAATATGAAGGATGAAAATAGTATATGTCTATGACGCCATCGCGCGGATTGGAGGCGTAGAAAAGATTTTGACAGACAAAATGAATTATTTTGCCGATGTATGCGCTTATGATGTTTATCTCATTACTGCCGCACAGGGAGAGCATCCCTTCTCATTCCCCATCTCCGCACGGGTGAAGCACGTCGACCTCAACGTCCGCTTCCATCTGCAATATCGGCATAAAGCTCCGTTGCGATGGTGGATGAAGTGGCGGATGGACTGCAACTTTGAAAAGAAAATAAAGAAACAAATCGCACAGATAGACCCCGACATCATCATCGCCACCACCTATTATAAGGCAGACGTGGTGTGCCGGTTGGAGTGCCGTGCAAAAAAAATAGTCGAATCGCATTGCGTAAAGTCGCGCACCGGCATCAATGACGGAATAAAGCGCAGCAAGCCCATCCAGCTTTTACACGAACGGATGCTCCGGAAGAGCTTCCTCACCATCGAGGAGAAGTGTGACGCCATCGTGTCGCTCACCGACGGAGACAGCAAGGAATGGAACACAGACAGCAAGCGGAAATTTGTCATTCCAAATTCCATACCCGACCTTCCGCCCGCTACCAGCCCCCTCACGGTGAAACGCGCCATAAGCGCCGGCCGGCTCACCAAAGAAAAGGCTTTCCACCGGATAATTGCCACATGGCTGAAGGTGTACCGCATACATCCCGGTTGGCGGCTGGACATTTACGGAGAGGGCGAAGAAAAGAAATCTTTATTACACATGATTGAAAGACTGGGACTGGAGGAGGTGGTGAAAATCCATCCTTTCAGCGACGACCTTGAACAAGAATTTCTTGACAGTTCCATGTTTCTGATGTCCTCGTTGTATGAGGGTTTCGGGCTGGTGCTAATCGAGGCGATGTCGTGCGGACTGCCCTGCATCGCACTCAATTGTCCATATGGTCCGGGCGAAATCATACATCACGACGAAGACGGAATACTGTTGCCTTATTTTGAAAGGATGTCGCCCGACGGACACGAACTGTGGGACATGGCGACGGCCATCCACAGACTGATTATAAACCATCCACTGAGAAGACAACTGGGCAAGGAGGCAAAAGAAAATTCCAAACGTTTCCTGGCTGATAAAGTGATGATAAAATGGATTGATTTGTTTAATCGGCTCACGGCACAATGAAAATAATATATATACACGAAAGCATCGCCTATAAGGGAGGACTGGAACGGATATTTGTCGAGAAAATGAATTATCTGGCAGACAAGTTTCAGTATGAGGTATATTTACTTACCACCTCACAGGGAGACGTTCCCTTCAGCTTTCCACTGTCGCCCCAGGTGAGGCACATCGACCTGGGAGTCCGTTTTCATTCGCAGTACCGATACCGGTATTTCAAGCGTCTGCGCGAAGCGAAAAGATTGGACAACCTGTTCAGAGAACGCGCTCAGGCGGTGATAGACGACATCTGTCCCGACTTCATTATCTGCACCACAGCCTGGAAGCCCGGAGTAATCGGGCGGTTGAAAGGAAAAGCGAAAAAGATAATGGAATCGCATTGCGCCAAGGAGTATATGGCAATACCCGACAATTTCAGCCGGGGCTGCATCCGCGATTGGTTCGACCGCTATGAGGCATACAAAAAGTGTCGTGCCGTGCAGAAATATTGTGACGTGCTGGTGACGCTGACCGTAAGCGATGCCCGGTCGTGGGCAAAGGGATTCAGGCGGCCGATACGTGTCCTCCCCAATTTCACATGGTTCGTTTCTCTGGAAGGTTATCTCGATTACAACGCCACGCGCGCCATCGCCGTGGGACGGCTCACGTATCAAAAAGGATTTGACCAGCTGATTAAAGCGTGGGCGGAAGTACACAAGGTATATCCCGAGTGGAAGCTGGACATCTTTGGCGAAGGGGTGCTGAAGGATGAGCTGAACGCGCAAATAAAAACTTACGGACTGGAGGGAACGGTGACAATCCGTCCCTTTACGGACTACATAGCGGAAGAGTATTACAAGAGTGCCTTCTTTGTGCTCAGTTCCAATTACGAAGGCTTCGGACTGGTGCTCATCGAGGCAATGGCATGCGGGCTGCCCTGTGTGGCATACGACTGTCCGCACGGACCCGCCGACATCATCTACAACGAAGAAGACGGCATTCTGGTGGAGAAAGGTAATTTAAAAGACTTTACAGATAGCTTGCTAAAGATGATTCTGCGCGATGAAGACAGAAAGCGGATGGGGCACAATGCCAAAATCGACATGGAGCGTTATTCGCCGGAGAACATCATGGCAAAATGGGATACATTGTTCAAAAAAATGATATGAGAATTATATATGTATATGACACGATAGCCATTGTGGGCGGGATAGAACGGATATTCGTCGACAAAATGAATTACTTGGCCGACCGCCTGCACCATGAGGTGTATCTGGTCACTTCGTCGCAGGGAGACCATCCGGTCAGCTTCCCTCTGTCGCCCAATGTGCACCATGTCGACCTCGACATACGCCATCATGTGTGCTACCGGTATATGTTGCCCCGACGCGTATGGATGAGGTTCAGACTGCAGCGGTTGGGCAAAAGGCGTCTGAAAGAGATAATAAGAAAAATAGACCCTGACATTATCATTTGCACTACAACTTATATGGCGGGCGAGATATGCCGGCTGAAGTGCCGCGCCAAGAAGGTCATCGAGTCACACGGCGCGAGGGAGTTTATCCATCTGACGGATGATTTCAAGCTGGGATTCTTTAAAGATTTGAGAAATAAATGGAACACCCGCAGACGTTTCCGGCTGATAGAAAAGTACAGCGATGTGGTGGTGACGCTCACGCAGGCGGATGCGAAAGCATGGAGCAAGGCATCGCATGTGCGTGTCATTCCCAATTTCACGAAATTCATCCCTCCCCAAAGCAGTCCGTGTGAGGCACACCGCGTGATAGCGGTCGGGCGGCTCACGTATCAGAAAGGATTTGACAGACTGATTGATGCCTGGAGCATCGTCAACAAGCAGCATCCTTCCTGGCGGCTGGACATCTTCGGCGAAGGTATCCGCCGGGAGGCATTGAACGGACAAATCCGCCGCAACGGTTTGGCAAAGTCGGTCACCATCCATCCTTTCACGAAGAATATAGCACAAGAATATCTTAACAGTTCCATCTTCGCCCTGAGTTCCAATTACGAAGGCTTCGTCTTGGTGTTGCTGGAGGCTATGGGTTGCGGACTGCCGTGTGTCGCCTTCGACTGTCCCAACGGACCGGCAGAGACTATCCGTGACGGAGAGGATGGTTTCTTGGTGGAAAACGGTGATATTAAGGCATTTGCCGAAGCATTGTGTTACTTCATAGAGTATAAGGAAGAACGAAAAGCATTCGGCCGTCAGGCACGGGAAAACATTGAGCGCTACTCACCGGAGGCTATCATGCCGATGTGGGAAAAGCTTTTCAACGAACTGAAGGAGAAATGAAAATTGTATATCTATATACGGCCTTGACCACCGTGGGCGGTGCCGACAGAATCATCATTCAGAAGGCAAACTATCTGGCCGACGTGATGGGGCATGAGGTATATATAGTCACTGATTCACAGGCAGGAAGGGCGGTCGTCTTTCCGCTCTCGTCCAAGGTGAGGCATATTGACTTGGGCATCAACTTCGACCGACAATACCGTCATGGTTTGCTGCTCAGAAGTCTTTACTACTTCACACTCATGTTTGTTTACAGAAGAAAACTCGGCAGACTGCTGGAACGCCTGAAAGCGGACATCGTTATCAGCACGCTGGGACGTGACCTCGACTTCCTCACCCAACTAAAAGACGGAAGCAGGAAGGTGGGAGAAGCTCACACCACCCGGATGAACCTGCGCAAGACACAAGACTTGCTGGAAGGCGGATTCGTACATCGGATGGCAGGGAAATGGCTAAGAAGAAAGATAGATGCTACGGTAAAGCAATTGGACACCTTCGTTGTGCTCAACGAACACGAGAAAAAAGAATGGGCAGCCGTCAGACCCACCGTCATCATTCCTAATTCATTGCCCTTCTACCCCACCGTTCCAAGTACATTGTCAGCCCCCAGAGCCATCTGTGTGGGCAGGCTGGAATGGGAAAAAGGAATAGACAGGCTGATTGAGGTCTGGCGGTCGGTGCACGACACACACCCCGACTGGGTGTTGGACATTTACGGACAAGGAATGCTTCAGCACGAACTACAACAAAAAATTCTAGCCGAAAATGCAGAAACTTATATACACCTAAAAGGAAGCAGTCCCGATATTATGTATGAATATCTCAACTGTTCCCTATTGGTGTTGACATCCAGGTATGAGGGATTCCCCATGGCACTGCTCGAAGCGATGGCCTGCGGAGTGCCCTGCGTAACATACGATTGCCCTTTCGGACCGCGAAGCATGATTGAGAATATGAACAACGGCATTCTTGTAAAGGAAGGGGATAAAAAGGAGATGGTAAATCAGATAAATCACCTGATTGAAAATAAAGAAAGCAGAATGAGAATGGGAACTGCCGCACGAACGTATGTGTTACCGTATTCGCAAAAGAACATAATGGACAAATGGGATGTCCTTTTTAAGAACTGCCTAAGGATTGAATCATGAGAATCATTTTTTTATTATATCACGGTTTCTCCGAGAGCAGCGGCATAAGTAAGAAGATTCTATGTCAGATAAAGGCGTTGCGCGAGCTGGGTCACACGGTGGACGTCTGCACGTATGGCATAAATAAAAACAGACACCGGGTGCGTATGATGAACGAAGAGGTCATAGAAGATTATGGTATGGGGAAGTGGGCGGCGGTCAGGAAAAGGATTTCATACGGCAGCATTTACCGCTATGCCGTCAGTCAGGGTGTTGACATGATTTATGTACGTTCGTTTCACAATGCAAACCCGTTTACGGTTCGCCTGTTCCACCGGTTGCAGAAAGCCGGAATAAAGATTGCAATGGAAATCCCCACTTATCCATACGATTCGGAGTACAAAGGTTTTCCATTCATTACCCGGTGCGGACTGCAAATAGACAGGCTGTTCCGCAGGGCGTTGGCAAAGCGGGTCAATGCCATTGTCACGTTTTCAGACGAAGCAAGGATATTCGGCCAACGCACCATCAGGATATCCAACGGAGTGGATTTCGACGCTGTCCCGCTCAGAAAGACGAGCGGTCTTGATTCGTCCTCTGCCATCCATCTGATAGGGGTTGCGGAGGTCCACTACTGGCACGGATACGACCGACTGATACACGGACTGGGAGAATATTACCGGCAACCTCACGACAGGGAAATTTACTTCCATATCGTAGGCGGAGTATGGAAATCAGAAATGTATGATTCGCAACATGCTCCGGGTTTCCACGAACTCATCACCCGCTATCACATCAGGAAGCAAGTCATTTTTCACGGACAGATGATGGGAAAAGAACTGGATGAACTGTTCGACCGGGCAGACTTTGCCATCGGCAGCCTGGCACGCCACCGCAGCCACATCGACAAAATAAAAACACTCAAAAACAGGGAGTATGCAGCTCGCGGCATACCGTTCATTTATTCGGAAACGGATGAGGATTTTGACCGTATGCCCTACATTCTCAAAGCACCTGCCGACGAAAGCGCCATCGATATCAATGAGATTGTCCGGTTTTATTCGGCACTCGATATTCCGCCGGAACAAATAAGAAACTCCATCGGCCGGCTGTCTTGGAAAAATCAAATGAAAAAGGTGATAAAAGAGTTATAAATATTTTAATATCAAAGATAAAAGACTTACATTTGTCAAACAACATACAAGAAGGGGCAGGATGGATAGAAAACCGGTAATCGTTTATTGCACACCGTCTCTTTATATTCCCGGAGGAGTAGAAAGAGTTTTAACAACAAAGGCTAATTATCTGGCAGATGTGGCGGGATATACAGTCTACATCATTTTGACAGACGGCCAAAATAAACCGCCTTATTATCCGTTGTCTTCTCGCATACGGCTCATCCGGCTGGACATTGACTTTGAAGAGCTGTGGGGCTTGCCTCTGTACAAAAAAATAATCGTATACCTCCAAAAGCAACGCATATATAAACGTAAGCTGAGAGAGACCTTGTTCAGCATTAAGCCCGACATTACAGTCTCTTTGATGCGAAGGGAAATAAATTTCATTACTTCCATAAAGGATGGCAGCAAGAAGGTGGGCGAACTGCATGTCAATAAAAAGCATTATCGCAACTTCAATGGAGCGGACAAAAACATGGTAACGACTCTCTTCTCGAAAATATGGATGATGAGTCTGGTAAGGCATATCAAAAGACTGGACAGATTTGTGGTTCTCTGCAAGGAAGACAGGGAAAACTGGCATCAGCTCCGCCGAGTGGAAGTTATCGGCAATCCTTTGCCTTTCCCAATCGTACCGGCCAATCACCAGCCTGGAAATCAAGCCATTGCCGTAGGACGGTATACTTATCAAAAAGGATTCGACTTGTTAATACAAGCCTGGAGCACGGTTGCCTGCAAACACCCCGAATGGAAACTTTTCATTTATGGAAAAGGGAATCCGACTCCGTATGAAGAGTTGGTCCGTAAACTCAATTTATCAAACCATGTCATTCTAAAAGCGGATACTCCCGATATCATTGACAAATATCGAGAAAGCTCTATTTTTGTATTAAGTTCCAGATATGAAGGCTTTGGCATGGTAGTGGCAGAAGCGATGGCGTGTGGTGTTCCCCCTGTTTCTTTCGCTTGTCCGTGCGGGCCCGGAGATATTATCCGGGATGGCGAAGACGGCATCTTGGTGGAAAACGGAAATGTGGAGCAATTAGCCGAAAAAATATGCTATCTGATTGAGAACGAAGACATAAGGAAAGAAATGGGACGCAAAGCATGTATCAATGTAAGAAGATTTAAAGTGGAACAGATTATGTCTCAGTGGATAAAACTATTTGAAGAATTATTAAAATTGTAGAGAATTATGAAATGGTACACCGATTACTTATCCACGTATGAAAAGCCATACAGTGAGCTGCCCCCCCGACTCACCGACAGGGTCAAAAAAAGAATTAAACAATTACAAGCCGGGAATCCTTTGGTTTCGGTGGTGGTCATCGCTCATAATGAAGAAAGCAGAATTTTCCCTTGCCTATGGTCGATAAGCGAAAACCAATGTCTCTTCTGCATAGAAATCATAGTTGTCAACAATCATTCTACAGATAATACGGAAAATATTTTAAAGGAACTGGGGGTGAGGTATTATAATGAGGAAAAGAAGGGGCCGGGATTTGCCCGCCAATGCGGACTGAATTATGCTAAAGGAAAGTATTGTCTTTGCATGGATTCGGACACGATATATCCGCCTTTCTATATCGCAACCATGACAGACGCATTGAGACAAGATGGAGTCGTGGCGGCGTATGCCCTTTGGAGCTTCCTCCCTAATAAGGATTATTCACCGATGGGGCTTTTTCTATATGAAGCGATGCGTGACATTTATTTTAACATTCAGCATATACAAAGACCTGAACTCAATGTGCGCGGAATGGTCTTTGGATTTCGGACAAACACGGCACGCCAAGTAGGTTTCAGGACCGACATCATCCGCGGCGAGGATGGGTCGCTGGCATTGGAACTGAAAAAATACGGACGTATAAAATTTGTCAGAAACCGTAAGGCGCGGGCTATCACCGGCTATGGCACTATCTCTGCCGACGGCTCGCTGTTCAACAGTTTTCGGAAGAGGGCGGCCAAAGGATTCAAAAATCTTACTTCTTTATTTCACAGCAAAGAAAAATATGAAGACGAGGATTCAAACTTGATAAAATAATCAGTACATGAAAATAGCAATAGAGGCTCAAAGAATATTTAGAGAAGAAAAGCACGGCATGGACTATGTAGCCCTTGAAACCATAAGGGAGATACAGAAAATGGACTGCCAAAATGAATACTTCATCTTGGTGGGTGCGGGAGAGGACAGGTGTCTGCAGGAATCGGACAATATGCATATCGTACAGATAGATTACCCCTCCTACCCTTTGTGGGAGCAAATAGGATTGCCGTCGGCCCTGAAAAAGATAGAGCCCGACTTGCTGCACTGCACCGGCAACACGGCTCCGTTGTGGTGTCACACTCCGCTGATACTGACCTTGCATGACATTATTTTTCTTGAGCCCAAGCAAGGCAGAAACCAATCTTTATATCAGAATTTAGGACGCTGTTACAGAAGGTTTATAGTCCCCCGAATATTGAACAAATGTAGAAAGATTATTACTGTATCCAATTTTGAGAGGGAGCATATCTGTCAATTTCTGCAATTGGGGACAGAGCGAGTGACCACCGTGTACAATGGTTATTCTTCACATTTCAAGCCCATGACGGAGTATCTACCCATAACACGGAAATACATCGGAACGGAGCATTATTTCTTCTTCCTAGGCAATACCGACCCTAAAAAGAATACGGCAAGAACATTACAAGCCTATTGCCACTATCTGAATGCTTCGTCTCATCCTCTCCCGCTTCTCATCGCCGACTTGAAAGAAGAGACTATCAATAATTACTTACGTGAGTATGGTTTGACGGATATCAAATCCATGCTTTATTACCCAGGCTATATCCCCAACAAGGATTTGCCTGCCTTGTATAGCGGGGCTACCGCATTCATTTACACTTCGTTGCGCGAGAGTTTCGGCATCCCTATTTTGGAAGCGATGGCGTGTGGCACGCCTGTCATTACTTCACAAACCTCTGCCATGCCCGAAATAGCTGGAAAGGATGCTATCTTGGTAAATCCTTACAAGCCTGAAGAGATTGCCGGGGCTATGCTTCGGCTGGAGGAAGACTCCGAATACCGTCAGTCACAGTCAGCATACGGACTGGGAAGGGTACAGCAATTTTCATGGAAAGAAACTGCGCTCAAGACATTAGAATTATACAATGAAATAATACGACAATGAATACAATTGAAATCATATTCTTTATCCTTCTGTCCCTCGTTTTCTATACCTATCTCGGATACGGAATCATACTGTGGGCACTGGTCGGAATCAAGCGGATTTTTGTAAAAGAAAAGAGTGAGCCTATGTCCGAAGAGCTCCCTGAAGTCACTCTCTTCATCACAGCCTACAATGAAGAACAGGTGGTGGACGAGAAGATGCAGAACTGCCGCGAACTGGATTATCCGAAAGAGAAATTCAAAATAGTATGGGTGACGGACGGAAGTTGCGATGCCACCAACGAAAAGCTGAAGGCATATCCCGATGCAACTGTGTACTATTCTGCCGAGCGCAAAGGGAAAACCGCAGCCATGAATCGCGGAATAAAATTTGTCACCACTCCGATTGTTATTTTCACGGATGCCAATACGTTCATCCATCCACAAGCTGTCCGCGAAATGGTACGTTGCTTCAATAATCCGAAGGTGGGGTGTGTGGCAGGCGAGAAACGCATCCACATGCACACCAAGGACGGAGCAGCAGCGGGAGGTGAAGGAATGTACTGGAAATATGAATCTTTTTTAAAGAAACTGGACGCACAACTCCATTCTGCCGTAGGCGCCGCAGGAGAATTGTTCGCTATTCGTACTGCTTTGTACGAACAGATGCCCAATGATACGCTGTTGGACGACTTTGTCCTTTCCTTAAGAATAGCCATGAAAAAATATATTATCGCATATTGCGACAAAGCATACGCCATGGAAAACGGTTCGGCAAGTATGAAAGAGGAAGAAAAGAGAAAGGTACGCATCGCAGCAGGAGGACTCCAAGCCATTTATCGGCTACGAGGCCTGCTCAATCCATTCCGATATGGAATACTCAGCTTTCAATACGTGTCCCATCGTGTGCTGAGGTGGTCTGTCACACCGATAGCCCTGTTCTCGCTCGTACCGCTAAATGTGCTACTGATTGTCGGCAACAAGCATCCCCACCTCTATATCATACTCTTGGCACTGCAATTATTGTTTTATGCAGGCGGGGGGTATGGGTATTATTTATCCACAAAATCAGTAAAAAACAAACTGCTCTATGTCCCTTACTACTTCTTGTTCATGAATATAAATGTCATTAAAGGCTTCTCCTATCTCAAAAGGAAAAGCAAAAATGACGGCACTTGGGAAAAAGCACGCAGAGCCGTATGATTATCCCAAATATGAATGTATCATTTCACGCAGCTTGTTTGCCATGACGGGCTTTGCCATATAATTATTACAACCGGCAAGGTATGCCTTTTCACGGTCGCTGTCGTATGCATTGGCAGTAAGAGCTACAATAACGATATCCTTATTGAATGTGCGGATGTTTTTGGTAGCCTCCAAACCATCCATTACAGGCATTTTTATATCCATAAGTATCAGGTCAGGTTGGTCTACACGGCATATTTCAACTGCCTCTTCCCCATTATAAGCACGGAGTATTTCATAATCCCTCCGCAAGATGATAGACAGTAAAAGGAAATTACTTTCTGTATCTTCTGCAACTAATATTTTTTTCATCTCTCTATTTTGCTTGTTTCTCCGTGCAAAATTACGATATAAAATGATATAAGCAATATTTTTTTCGTATATTTGCTGAGATTAATAAAAACACTACGTCTTAATATTAAGTTAAGTACCGTAAGATTGATATGAAGGCTTCTAACAAAATATTGCATGAAAAGCAGTATGCCGAAAGAATCTTAGAGATTACCGGCGATACAATGTTCTTTGTATACAAGGATGGAACCTGTCTTGACTTTAAGCCTAACCGACCGGATTTCTATATCAAGGAAGAGGAAGTGATAGGCAAGAACATTTTCTCATACTTCCCTTTGGAGACGGCCCGCGAAATGCACAAGGAATTTAAAAAGGTCATCGACGGGAAGGTATCGTCCTCTGCACAAAACTATAAGCTCATTTTGGGCGAAGAGGTGAAATACTACAAATGTATTATTTCGAAATTCAATGAAGACCATCTGATATTCCAATATCGTGACATCACGGGGCGCAGCGTCGTGAGGCTGAAGTTGGAAAAGAAGATAAAGGACTTGCGTGAGGTGGAAAAGGCGGCTCATATCGGGCTGTGGACTTTCGACTCACTCACCCGGATTTTCACTTATTCGGGATACACTCAGGTGTTTTCTGACAATGAAGAAGAAAAGACAATTACTCTGGACGAATATATCGCCTACATCCATCCCGAAGATAAGACAAGAGTAGAAAATTGGGTAGAGAATTATTTACATGGCAAAGAAAGCAGCGACACCATTTCGTATAAACTGCTGATGAATGGCAAAACAGTGGATATGCGACTGAAAATCTATAACCGGGAAGTGTATACCAACCGCATCTTGCTGGAAGGATATATACAAAACACCTCAGAGATAGTGTGGAAAGCCGAACGGTCCAATCAACTGAAATCTGCGTTTCTTGCCAATATGAGCCATGAAATACGCACTCCGCTCAATGCTATTCTAGGCTTTTCGCGCATTATTGCCGAGACTGACAACTCCGAAGAAAGATTACAATATTATGATATTGTGGAGAAAAACAATATGCGCCTGCAAGAGCTGATTAACGAAATTCTGGATTTATCGAAGATAGAATCCGGAATGATGGAGTTCAACTATGCGCCTGTCAATCTCTATACATTGTGTGATGATGTAAAGAACACTTATCGTTTCCGTTGTCAGAGCGGAGTAGAGCTGATTTTCGAGAAATCAGACCGTTCTCTTTACATATCTACCGACAGAAACCGACTTTTCCAGATATTCTCCAACTTGATAGGCAATGCCACTAAATTTACTCAGAAAGGGTATATCAGTTTCGGATATAAAAAGGTGGACGACCAGATTCTTTTTCATGTGACCGACACCGGTACCGGTATCCCGGCCGAAAAGCTCCCCAAGATATTCGACCGCTTTATAATGGCCAATGAGAGTATAGCCGGCACAGGACTGGGGCTGTCCATCAGTAAAATAATTGCCGAGAAACTAGGAGGAAAAATTTGGGTAAACTCCGAACCGGGAAAAGGAACCACATTTACATTCACCATCCCCTATATATCTGTCAATGGCGAAGTAAAACGAGAAAAACATACTTTTACCCGATACACAGACAACAAAGAATCTATACAGAAAGAAATTGTTATACTAGTAGCGGAAGACAATCAAAGTAATTATGACTTAATAGAAGCCATGATTGGCAAGACCTATAAACTGGTACATGCCCTTGACGGTATGGAGGCCATCCAATACTACGAGAAATATAGTCCCGACCTGATTCTTATGGACATAAAAATGCCCAATCTCGACGGTCTGGACGCCACACGAATCATCAGAGAAGTATCTCCCGAGATACCCGTCATTGCCGTCAGCGCCTACGCTTACGAAAAAGATAAGGCTGCTGCAATAGAAAGTGGATGCAATGAGTTTTTGATTAAACCCATATCTCCCGATTTACTAAAAGATACCATCAACAAATATTTAAAAAACACATAAATCATGGGAAGACTAGCTGTATACAAATTTGCATACCTTTTATCCATCATATTCACCTTTCTGATTTTAGGATTATCCGTTTTCGCCTATTTTGCGGGAAGAATAGATCCGGAAAGTAATATGTTTGCAGCCTATATCGCATTGGGGAAACCTATACTGGTCATTATCAATGCCTTGCTGCTGCTTTACTGGCTCATCCGGTTCAGGTATTGGGCATGGGTTCCGCTACTGGGGCTATTGATAAACTACGGATATATTGCGTCTATGTATCAGGTTTACAATTCGACCAAATATGCCAATGATACCCAACTTAAAGTCGTGACTTATAACGTACATTCATTCGGAGGAGAAATCACCGGTTTCTCGGCGAAAGAATTTGCCGACATCCTGAACAAAGAAGGAGTAGACGTACTGTGTTTCCAAGAGTACAGAGGCAACGGAGACTTCACCACCAAAGACTTATACAATACTTATTCCAAGAATTTTCCTTACTCATACATCCCGGAAGGACGTGCACAAGCCATTTATAGCCGCTACCCCATCAAACAGTCTCAGATTATCGAATTTCCAAATACCAACAACGGAGCTCTCTGGACCGATTTGGATGTCAAGGGTATGACAATCAGAGTAATTAACGTACACATGCAGACCACCAGCTTTGACCGGATGCGTTCGAAAGCCGCACAAGCCAGAGGCGCCGGAGATGAAGAAAAAGAAAATCAAATTTATACACAGTTCACCGACAACATGGAGGCCAATATCATCCAACGTGCAGAACAGGCCAAAGACATCGCCTCGCTGGTGAATGCCACCGAAACTCCCATTATCTTATGCGGTGACTTCAATGACACTCCGGGAACATTTACTTACGAAACACTGAAGGGGAATCTGCAAGACGGTTTTCTTTCTGCCGGAGAAGGATATGGAGCCACTTATCGCGGACTGCATAATCTGCTCAGAATTGATTATCTGTTTCACTCCCCTTCTTTATTGGGCCTCAAATATGGCACAATGCCTTATGACATGAGTGACCATAACCCCGTTTATCTGGAAGTAGGACTCTAGCAAACGTATGAAAATCCCCCTATTTCAGCCTTAAGTCATTATATACAAGGCCAAAACAGAGGGATTTTCCTGTTCTCCATACGATGCTCAAGTTCTATCTTGAGACCACTGTTTATTTCTTCAACGGAACCGAGAAATAGAAGGTAGAACCTTTCCCCTCCTCCGATTCAAACCAAAGACGCCCTCCATTCTTAACGGCAAAATCAAGGCACAACAACAGTCCCAAACCGGAACCCTCTTCATTATTCGTGCCATATTTACTAAAGTGAGTCTCCGTATTCAGCAACTTCCGCTGGTCCTCTTCACTCATCCCCTTTCCGCTATCCCTGACACTGACCACCACACTGTCGTCCACTATCCGGGCACCGACCACGATTTCAGAATCATTATAACTGAACTTAATCGCATTGCTCAATAAGTTACGCATAATCGTCTTCATCATATCGATATCAGCATGAACCTCTATCTTATCATCCCCCTGATAACGCAATTTGATATTCTTCATGCCTGCCACCAGATTAAAAATCTCAATGACCGATGCAATATTCTCAACGATATTGAAATCCTGATACACCACATTCAGTTTACCAATCTGACTCTTTGTCCACTTCAAAAGATTGTCCAACAAAGCGAACACATCCTCAGTGCTCTGATTGGCCATGCTCAACATCTGATACATTTCGTCCCCAATCTGAGAAGGAGGCAGACTTAATATCAACATATTGAGCACCATCTTGATAGACCCCATAGGAGAACGCAGGTCATGCGCAATCACAGAATAAAGCTTGTCACGCCCCATGATTGTTTTACGCAACTCCTCCGTCTGGCGCAGAATAATCCTTTTTGCCGCCACCAGCGAAATCTGGTGAGTCACACGAATCACCAATTCCTCCTTATTGAAAGGCTTTGAGATAAAATCATTCGCCCCCACCTTGAACCCCTTCACAATATCGGAAGTCGTGTTCAAGGCAGTCAGGAAGATAATAGGAATATTTTGGGTAACAGGGTCTGCCTTCAGCTTTTCCGACACCTCAAAACCATTCATTTCCGGCATCATCACATCCAACAGAATCAAATCCGGTTGCTTTTCGGCTGCCTGCACCAACGCGTCCTTACCATTATTTGCGGTAATGACCTTAAACTTCTCGTTCGTAAGCAGTACTTTTAATAGCAACACATTAGAAACCACATCATCCACTACCAAGATGGTGTATTCCGAATGATCTATCACCACATTTACATCAGCTGTCATATTCGCCACTATTTAGAGAGAACTTTTTTAAAATAACTAATCACTTCTATCAATCCTTCTTCCAACTGCACCGTCGGTTTCCAGT
>ULNK01017642.1_pt1 | contig 17170 bp, 10 predicted proteins | sample 1951911 | NCBI WGS metagenome assembly ULNK01 (sample SAMEA4835576, study PRJEB28245) | human gut metagenome | biome: gut microbiome; material: fecal sample | place: Denmark | collected 2008 | reverse complement strand
TATTAACTCTCCGGTCACCGGGTCGCGTTGCGTGGCCGGCGAATAGTAACGGGGAGCTTTGCCCCGGTTTACTCCGTTTCGTGAATAGTAGTCGTAAGAGAATATACCTTTTATTTTCAAACCGGGTAAGATACATTTTAAGTCTTGTTCCACGGCGAACAAGGTTTCCAGTTTACTTTCTGCCTCACGTTTGAAACCCGATTGTGTCAGTTTAGCCCACGGGTTTTCATTTTCACGAGGTTTGGGAAGAGCCCCGTTTTCATAAATCAGCGGAACCATGTACGGCGTAGCTTTGAATGCAGCGCCGAAAATATCGTCGATACCGTCTTTCGGTGCGTTTCTCTGTTGAAGGTATCCGCCGATATTGAATGTCAATAATGTAGAGGAGGTGACGTTCATGTCTACGTTGGTACGCAAGTTGAATCGATTCACCGAAATATTGGAGTTCCAGTTTTGAGATTTGTCGCTCTCGGTAATACCTGCTTCGTTGTAGTATGCGCCGACGAAAGAGTAACGCAATTTCTCGTTACCTCCCGAAAGGTCGAACGAGGCCCTCGTGTTGTGAGCGACGTCTTTTGTAATTGCATCTATCCAATCTATATCGGGATATAGTTCGGTATCGTATCCGCTGCGGTATTTATCTATTAGTTCCGGCGAATAAAGTTCTGTCCCCGTCTCTTGGATATTGATATTGTTCAAGAGCGTAAGGTAATCTGCCGCATTGAGGAACGAGGGTAATTTGGCCGGACGAGTGATAGAGTGTTCTACCGATACGTTGATGTTCGTCTTACCGGAATGTCCTCGTTTGGTTGTAATAAGGATTACACCATTCGCACCACGTACACCGTACACGGCACTTGCCGAAGCATCTTTCAGTACCGAGAACGATTCTATTTCCGAAATATCGAGGTTGTTCAAGGAGCGTTCTACACCATCGACAAGTACGAGCGGGGAGTTGCTGCCCTTGAAAGAGCTCATACCGCGAATCCAGAATTCGGAGTTGTCATAACCCGGTTCACCGGAACGTTGAACGGCGATGATACCCCCGATGTTACCAGCGAGGTCGTTGCTCAACGAACGAGTCGTCCCTACTTGTAATTGTTGAGGTTTCACACTGGTGATAGCTGCGACTACCGATGCTTTCTTCTGTACTCCGTATCCAACGACTACGACGTCTTCGAGTTGGGTCGCTGCGTCTTGTAACACCACATTGATAATTTTCCGGCTATTCACGGCTTCTTCACGAGAAGCGAACCCGATGTATTTGAATTGTAGTATGGCACTTTTATCGGGCACTTTTATGTCATAGATACCATCTACATTGGTGATAGTCACGATAGAGGGATTGTCCTTTACCGAGACGGTTACACCGATAAGCGGCTCGCCGTTGACATCTGTAACGTTTCCTCGTATGGAAATCTTTTTTTCATCAGAGGATACGTTTTTGTTATATAAGATGATTTGAGACTGTTTAATTTCAAATTTAATACCCGAATTTCCAAGCATTTGGGATATTGCTTGTTGAATAGGTGTCTTTTGGGCGTTCAGCGATACTTTTTGATCGACATTCAATTTTAAGGCATCGTAAAAGAACGTGTATTTACTTACACTTTCTATTTTTTTGATAGCCTCGGATAATGGAATGTTTTGAAAAGAAATTGTTATGGTTTCTCCCGGTGCTTGAGCAAACAAGTTCAAGGAGAATAAAATGGCTAGAAATACAGCCAATTTTTTCTTTAGATTCATATCATGGGTATATTAAAGTTAACTTAATAAGTTCTCTTTCTTTTTTTGTTTTTGGGTTTAAGAATAAAAATTTTTAATCATTCATTCTACATAGGTGGTTTGTCTTTAATGTATCGTCATAGGCAATAATGTGTTAAAGGGTTATCATTAATGTGTTGTCTTCTGTAAAGTAGTAGTTTATCGAAGATATGTTCGACATGATACGAATGATATCTTCGAGACTTTGGTCATGGAGGGTAAACGTGTAAGATTGATCGTCGGGCAAAGCCGGGTCGATGATGATGTTCACGTTATACCATTTGGAAAGATATTTGCAAACTTCATGAAGATTTTTGTTTTCCAGTTTGACTTTTTCGTTAGTCCACATTTTTGCAAATTCTACGTCTCCTTTTTCAACCCGAATCGTTTTGTCTTTTTTATCGAGAGAGCCTTCTTCCCCCGGTTTCAGATAACAGTTCGAGCTATCGTCGCCCAATACATGCATCGATACCGAACCTTCGTATAGGCTCACTACCGATTTTTCGTCAGTATGGTAGGCGCTTACGTTGAATTGTGTACCATGTACTTTTACCGCTATGTCGCTGGTCTTGACAATGAACGGCCGTTCATCGTGCTGAACTTTAAAAAAAGCCTCGCCTTTCAATTCGACTTCTCGCATGTCGGCATGAAGATTTTTGTATTCCAGCTTCGAATGTGAATTTAACCATACTTCACTACCATCGGGAAGTATGAATTTCGATTTTCCTGTAATTGTCGAATAAGTTTGGACGATTGTCTCTCTGTTCAAAGATTTGTTGCTGGAAAAGAAATAATACCCTATCCCCGAAACGATTAATAATAAACTGATAGCTGCGGCAATGCGGTTTAGTTTCTTGCCGAAATGTAACCGGGGAACAATCTTTTTTACCTTTATAGGTTCTTTCTGTATAGTATCTTTGTGAATATAGGCTTGGAATTTTTTCCAATAATAATCTACATCGGGATTGTAGTTGGCAGATTTTGCTTGGATGCTATCCCAAAGGGTTTTCAGTTCATCGAAAAGAAGTTTGTTTTTGTTATCGGCCGCTAACCAGTTTTGTAGCTGCGATTGCTCTTCTTCTGATAGGGAGATTCCTTCGAATTTAGCGATGATTATATCCCACGGAAGATTATTATTCATGTTTGATGGAATTTTAAGATTTCAATTACTTAGACACAAAAATCGGGCTTGACCCTTATATGTGTAGATAATAAAAAAGAAAAAATGTCTGATTGGTATAGATATCCATTTTATAATTACTTTGTAATCAATAAGTAGAAATCTTTCGAGGCTTTTATATTTTTTTATTTTTGCTGTGAATATTATTTTTTTATCTTGAATAATATTATTTTCTTTGCATAGTTTTCCTGTAATAATGGTAGCGAATATCACTAATGACATATCATTGCTTAGGCAGATTCGTGAAGGAAATGAGGATGCGTTCAAATCTTTATTTGAAACATATTTTACTCCTTTGTGCCGTTTCATATATCTCCATTTGGACGATAAGAATGTGGCAGAAGAGTTGGCGATGGATATTTTTATTTATTTATGGGAAAACAGAGAGACATTTCAGATACAGCTTTCACTGAAAGCCTATTTGTTCCAAGCAGCGAAAAATAAGTGTTTGAATGAATTGAGAAAAAAGAAAGAGACGGTAGGTCTCGACGGAGTGGAAGTCTCTACGATCAATACCAGTGTGTCTACTCTTGAAACCGAGGAATTATATCGTTTGATTCAGGAGGCTGTTTTTTCTTTACCGGACAAATGTCGGAACATTTTTTTGCTTAGCCGAAGTGAGAATCTTACGAATCAGGAAATAGCTCGGAGGTTGAATATTTCGGTAAAAACCGTTGAGGGTCAGATAACCACGGCCTTGAAAAAAATCAAAAAATTTTTAGGCGATCAGTACAGCTATTTGTGGTAGTAAAATTTTTTTTCATTTGGTATAAGGGTGTATGATGTTTTTTGTGTCATAGATATGTAAAACCCTTGGAATGTTACCAACATGAAAAACTCGTGTAAGTACAGATATTGTTCGGACAACGGTTGTTTCTCTATCCTTTTCGACTGTGAAGTATCCTTGTTGGAGTCTTTGGTTTAGGAAAGATTCTAAGTGGTTCTTATGCTTAATTGTATTTGCGAAGGAATGAAAAAAATTAAGATTTTACTACTCTCTTTGTTGCCTGCTGTCGGCTTGTGCGCTCAAAATCCGCTTTTAGTGTTGGAAGCAGAGGATGCGGTTCTCACACCTCCGGTAAAGGTCAAATATGTGAATGGATATTCGGGAGATGCCTATGTAGGGGACAACGACAGTGGGTCCGAGATTTTGTTTAGGAATGTCTATGTCGATAAGGAAGGCACTTATGAGTTCCGTACCTATTACACGAGTATGTTCATTCGTTCCATAGCCGTTCAAACGGGATTTTATGCACCGGTGGTGATAGGTATGACGGAGACGACAGAAGATTGGAACCGCCCTCCGGTCGGTATGATGCTTTCGTATATTTATCTCGATAAGGGCAATAATACGATAAAAATCACACCTTACAATGGCGGTGGCCCTAATATAGATAAATTTGAAATCTGGGAGACCGAGGTTAAAATGCCGAAGCCCGAAAAGATGAAGGCAGCTTATGCTTATGACCTTACCGACAATGCTGTAATCACGATTAAAGGAAAAGATATTTCCGGGTCTGCTCTGAATGATAACGATGAATACACGGCTTATGATTTACAGGGTTCTTCGGATTACATATATATTACCTGTACAGACCCTTGTTTGATTACAGGTTATCTATTTTCCGAGGGAGAAGTTACATCTCAAAATGTCGATTCATGGAGCCTTGAATATTCGGTTGACGGGAGAAATTACTCGCAATTGACTTCCGGGGCCTCTACCCGTTATAGTGCGGCTACCTTGTTTACGATAAACCGTCAACCTCATGCAGATGCAGGCAAGTCAGCCCGATATTATCGTATCGATACGAAAGGGCGGAATGTCGGGGAAATACAATTGTTCGGGATACCTTATTATGAATCGGCCGATCATAAAAATTTTCCGGCAGATATTACCGAAAATGTCGATGTCTTTTCCAATGTGATAGGTTCTCCGCTCGGAGCCTTTACGATTGCCGATGAAAGATATTTTAATCTTTTCGACCGGGATATGGAACGGAAGTATTATAGTGACGAAAGCCCGGTATTCAATGTCGAGGTAGAACTAGATAAACCGTATCGATTGGACTATTATACGTTGACTTCGTGTCAGGATTATCCCGAGAGAGACCCTAAGAGTTGGGTTGTCGAAGGCTTTGACAAAGACTGGGAAGCCGTAAGCGAAGTCAATGGATTTGTATTCCCTTGCCGGTATGCAACTATGAAATTTGCAGTAAATGGTACTAAATTATATAAAGGCTATCGTTTGAGGACGATCGAAAATAACGGAGCCGATTCTTTTCAGCTTTTGAAATGGCAACTGTTCGGCAGTGACAAACCGTCTTCTGTTACAAAACCGGTAGCCGAAGGAATCGATGTCGCTACGCAGAATCGCGAAATTGTAATTACTATGGATTCCGATGGATTTTGTAAAGTAGTGAACTTGTCCGGCCAAATTGTGTACGAGAGTGAAATAGCAGGTCGTGTGAATAGAATACCTGTTCCGCCCGGTGCTTATCTGGTGGGGGTAATTGTACAGCAAGAACGAGTCGTGCAAAAAGTAATCGTGAAGTAGCTTTATTGTAGAAACAGGAAGTAAATATTGACAATGAAAAATAAATGTATATATGGTCTTTTGGTCGGCGCGATGATGGCAGGAGCCTGCCCGGTATGGGGAGAGACTGTCGTCGGAGAAACCGTCTCTCCCTCCGATTCTATAAAACTTGTTGTCGTGAGCGATAACGATGCTTTGTATTATAAGGTTGTGAAAGGGGTTACCTCTATTGTGGAAAAATCGGCTTTGGGAATTACCACTTCGGTAGGCGATTTTTCAACGGGATTGAGCGAACCCTCTTTTACCGAACGTTTGGTGGACGATTCGTATAGCTTACCGTCGGGAAAGCGCAGTCGATATGATAATACATATAAAGAGGCGACAGTTTCATGTAATAAAGACGGACATACCGTACAATTTATTTTTCGGGTGTATGACGATGGCGTGGCTTACCGCTATGCGATTCTCGGTAGCGGAGACATTTCGGTTTATGCCGAAAATAGCGAATGTTTGCCGGTAAGACAGGAAAAAGTTTATTCACAGCAATATACCAAAAATAATCAGGCTCTTTATGAAGAGAACGATACAGAATTTATGGCATGTGAACTATATACTCCGTTGCCATTGCTGGTTCATACGGGAAGCGATTATCTGTTGCTGACCGAAGCGATGGTCAATGGGAATTATTGTGGAAGCTCGTTGTTTGTGAATGAAGAGACGAAAGCCTACGGTTACCGGCTGGTGGGGAATGTCGCTGCTACCCTTCCCTTATATACGCCGTGGAGAGTTCTCATGGTGGGTTCCTTAGAATCGATAGCAGAGTCGGTTATATTGGAAAATTTGAACGATAAAACGGCCTTGACTAATCTGTCGTGGGTAAAACCCGGACGTGCTGTATGGAATTTCGGCGGAGAAGACTTCCACTCCGATTATCTTAGCATGAGTAACATTAAGAAATATATAGATTGGGCTAAACAGCAAGGTTGGGAATATTTCACATTGGACAAATGCTGGGAGCAGAACGGTGTTTCGTTGAAAGAGGTAGTGGATTATGCATCCTCCAAATCGGTGGGTGTGTTCGTATGGGTGAATCAAAACTCGCTTCCTTCCGATGAGTCGGCGATGGCTTCTATGGTACAGAATTGGAAGGCGCAAGGAGTTAAAGGGTTGAAAGTCGATTTTTGGGAAAGTGACGATCAGGCTATGATGAAGAAATACGATTTGCTTTTGAAGGTAACGGCCGAAAAGCAGTTGTTGCTTAATTTACATGCCTGTACTAAACCGACCGGTTTGAGGAGAACATGGCCGCATTTGCTGACATCTGAGGCCGTGTTGGAGAATACGGTTTTTACGACTTTTCCCGATATCCATAATATAAACTCGGCGATTATCCGAGGGGCTATCGGGTCGACCGATTATGTCCCGGTAGATTTTGCCGATAAAAACGGGTGTATCCATCAAAAGACGACAGCAGCGCACCAGTTGGCTTTATCGGTAGTTTTTGAATCGGGAGTACAACATATCGGCGATGCTCCCGAAAATATCGAATATAACATTGCTCGGGAATTTTTAAAGACTGTGCCGGCTGCATGGGACGACACCCGCTGCCTTGAAGCTGTTCCCGACGAATATGTAAGTATGGTACGCTGCAAAGGCAATGAATGGTATTTCGCTTCGCTGACGCACAATGCTCGCACCGTTTCCGTACCTCTTTCGTTTTTATCCTCCGGTGAACGATACAATGCATACATTTATAAAGATGGGGAATGTCCGTCGGAAATTCAATTCGAATGGAAGGGAAATTTGACATCGAAAGATACGGTGTCGATCGATTTGTTAAAACATGGGGGAACGGCTGTTTTGTTCTCTACGTCTTCGCAACTTCCTAAACCTATTTTGATGAAATATGAGGCTGAGGCCGATGGCAATACGATTCCGTTCGGTGTACCGGTTAAGACCGATACAGATAGTTTGTGTTCGGGTGGGAAGTATGTGGCTTCGATAGGTAATGGACGTTCCATTACTTTTAACGATGTAAAAGTCCCTGAATCGGGCACTTATGCGATGACCGTTTACTATATGTCCGATTCTCCCTGTACGGCCTATGTAAAGATGAACGGTAACATGGATTCTTGGCAAGAGGTCTCATTTGTCGGCACAGGAGGAACGAGCGGCGGTAATTTGGCTCATAAAACTATATGGGTAGACCTCGATCATACGATAAGCAATACGGTAGAAATTGGGAATAATTCGGAGTATGGTCCTAATATAGACCGCATTACTTTGTCGAAATATGCCGATGGTACTACCGATATCGAGACCCCTGAGAGTACCGAGCCTGTGGGAAAGGTTTATGCTCTTGACAAACACATCGTTATCGAGCAGTCTTCTTCTACCGATTATTGGGTCTATAATTCACTCGGACAAATTCTTAAAGAAGGCAGTTTCGACGGCGGCCGGGCTTCTTTTTCGGTAGATGAGAAAGGTGTTTATCTCGTAAAGGTTCATACTGAGGATAAGGTATTTACCAAAAAGGTATTGATAGGTCAGTAAAGTAGATTCTTTTGTTAAACTTAATAATAAAAACTTATGAAAAAGATTACATTTTTAATCGCGTGTTTGTTGGCCGTATTCGGTATGTCGGCTATCAATCATTATGACAATTTGTATGTTGTCGGAGATGCTTGTGCAGCAGGTTGGAGTCCTAACGATGCTCTTGAAATGACGAAAGTCGGAGACGGTCAATTTACATGGACGGGAGAGTTATTGGATAAAACGGGCGACCGTCGGTTTAAATTCTTGGTAGGAAGAGGCTGGGATCCTTGTCTTGCACCTAATCCCGATGTGCCCGATCACGAAGTTGTTACTCCGGGTGTTCCTGCAAAGTTGTATGACAAAGGCGAACACGGTGGTTATGACACCTCTTTCCAAGTAGAGGAAACCGGGGTGTACACGATTACGATCGATTTGGATGCGGAAACGATGACTTTGACAGAAGCTTCTTTGGACATTCTTGATGTCGAGAAATTCGGACAAGCCTACTTAGCCGGTAGCGCATTCCCCGAAAGAGTCGCTATGACGAAAGAATCGGACGGCGTTTATACATGGAAAGGAAAACTCGAAGTGGAAGATCCCGTGACCGGTTTCTATATCGTAAGTAACGACAATAGCCAATCTTTGAATCCGGCGAATGCATCTGCTGTCAAATCTGGTTCTTATGCACCTGTTTTCAGTGCCGATGAAGTCGCTACTGCGGAGTACCAGATTGCTTCTACGGCCACTTATACGATTACGATCGATTTGAATACCGTGAAAATGGAGGTTACGAAAATCGACTATGATCATTTATATCTGATCGGTAGTGCCATGAAAGGAGAACCGGGAGCTTGGAAAACCGAGGACGGAGTTGAAATGACAAGAGTAAGCGAAGGTGTGTTTACATGGAATGGATTTTTGTATGCCAAGAACACCGAAGGGGGTGATACGGAATTCAAATTTATCAATCAACTCATTGCCGGAAATTGGGAAAATTCTTTTGTATTCGATCAAACACAAGAAGGAAATAAGCTCATTACATTGGGTGAAACGTATACCATTTCCTATTTTACCGCCGGTAATTATGACAACAAATTTACCGTTCCGTCCGATGGCTATTACAAGTTGACGGTCGATCTCAATGCATTGACTTTGTTGGTAGAGCAAGGTGAGCCTACTGCTATTGAGGAAGTTTCGGCAACTGTTAAACCGGTTGTGACAGTCAGTGGGTCGACTATTCAGGTTTTGACCAATGGCGCTGTTGTCGATGACGTTATGGTGTTCGATTTGTTGGGTAATTGTGTTGTCTCGACAGCGACGGATTCCGATTGTTCTTTCGATATGGCTCATGGCGGTGTTTATGTAGTTAGGATAAATTGCGGTAACGCTGTGTATTCCGATAAAGTAATAGTTAAATAATATCTTTATGTTTTTTCACCGGGCTGGGGATTCTCCTCTGCTCGGTGATTTTTTTTTTGCTTGTTTTTATATCGATGGAAAAAGCCGGGAAATAGAAATCTCCCGAAAGGAAAATTGTAAAATCGTATGAAGAAATTATTCTCAATTATGCTTGGTCGTTGCTTTGCACTCGCTTTTCTTTTGTTCTTTTCAGGAAAAAGCTTTGCAGAGAACGATAACTATACTCGTGCGGCCGATACGTTCAAAGCTATTGAAAAACTTTATGGAGTTGAAGATGTCCCTTTATTCAGGGAGACTTATCCCTTTGACAACCATTTGAAAGTCTCCTATCTTTCTAATCAAGAACAGGCCGAGCAACAGAAACTTTATTCCTATCTGTGGCCTTTTTCGGGGAGTCTGTCGGCCGTTACGGCTCTTCTGGAAGTAAAACCGAAGTCCGATTTCCGAAAAGTGTTGACTAAAACGGTTCGTCCCGGACTGGAAATGTATCTCGACACGCGGAGGACTCCGACAGCGTATGCTTCGTATATAAACACGGCTCCGGTTTCCGATAGATTCTATGACGATAATATTTGGATAGGGCTCGATTTCACCGACTTGTATTTGTTGACCGGGAAAAAAGAATATCTCTCACAAGCCAAGATGGTTTGGCGATTTATAGAAAGTGGAACCGATGATAAATTGGGATATGGCATATATTGGTGCGAGCAGAAAAAGAACGGGAAAAATACCTGTTCCAATGCTCCGGGTTCGGTGTATGCTTCGAAACTTTTTTTAGCGACCGGCGATAGTTCTTATTTGCAAGCAGGAATTCGATTGTTTGAGTGGACGAAAGAAAATCTGCAAGATCCCGCAGACGGTTTATATTTCGATAATAAGAGTTTGAACGGAGAAATCGGTAGGGCGAAGTTTGCTTATAACAGTGGACAAATGATGCAATCGGCAGCGCTTTTGTATCGAATCACAGGTGAAAAAAAATATTTGCAGGATGCCCAACGGCTGGCTGCCGCCTGTTACAATCGGTTTTTTAGCCACGATTTGCAGTCGGGTCGTAAATATAAAGTACTGAATCGGGGTGATGTTTGGTTTACCGCTATTATGTTTAGGGGATTCGTTGAGCTGTATGGTATAGATCGTAATAGTTTGTATATCGATGCTTTTAGGGAAAATCTGGATTTCGCTTGGACGGGAATGCGTGAGAAAAACGGATTGTTTAACGATGATTGGAGCGGAAAAACGAAAAACGATTCGAAGTGGCTGTTGACACAGTTCGCTATAGTAGAAATGTATGCACGGTTAGCCGCGATCGATAAAGAGAATAATCGATAAGTTATTAGATAGGTAGGATATGCGATCCCAATCCCGGGCAGAGGCTCCCTCTGTTCGGGATTTTTGGTTTGTTCAATTGATGCAAAAAGAACGGTGGCATACGCCACCGTTCTTTAAATATAAACATTTCATAAACCATGATTTAGTAAACCATGACTTTTTGCTTATTGGCGATATATATACCTTTGGGAAGTTCTATTGTTTCGTTGCCGGTTACTTTTATTTGTTTAACCAGTGCGCCGGTGATGTTGTAGATATACACATCGATAGGTTCTTCGGTATTAACGACTACTCCTCCTTGCACTCCGTATATTTGTGTATCGTTTCCGGCTAAATTCGGGGTTTCTATCCCTGTGGCTATATCGTCGAGTTTCCAGCTCGATATGAACATTCCCCAACCTGTGGGTGCAGGTAAGGTAAATTCGGAATTATAGAAATTGACGGCTTTATTACCTCTTGAAAAGGAGTAGAAATTTGTACCATCTGCCAAACAGTTCCAAGCTGTACCCATACCGGTTTCGGTTATGAGGGCTATCTTTTCTGTTTTTTCCCAACTGGATTCATCTATCGTGGTTAGGCAAATACCTTTATTGGGGGTTGCCCAGCTATATCCGTAGGCATAGAGATTGTTTTCTTTCCCTTTGGCTACTCCGAAATAACCGCCGATACCTTGTTCATCGGCAGAGACACCTCCTAACCATTCTCCGTTTGAAGCATCGCATTTGATTACAAACCCATTGAGCGGAGTAGATTTAGAGGCTATTCGAGCTTCCTCTTCGCCATAAGGAGCGAACCCTCCTTTCATCATTCCCGATAGGTAAAGACTTCCGTTTATATAGTCCATGTTCTTGGTCTGGGTAGTGTGCTTGCTGTCGCTGGCCCCGAATGCTGTTATTAATTTTGCCCATTTCACGGCTAAGTTGGTATCGATTTCCCCGATGAGAATGTCGTCGAACGACGAAGGCACGAGGTTGATCGAGCCTAAATTGATCGAGCCTTCGTTACTGTTTTTTACAGTCCCGTAGAAATAGAGTTTACCGTTGTCATAGATGAGATTGGTTATTTGTTCTCTTTCGATTGTGCCGGAGACTGTGGTTGTAAAGTGGCCCAAATAATTCCCTTTGTCGTCGAGTTTTACGATAAACAAGTCTCCTACTGTCTTTTGAGAGTCGCCGTTCCAGTTTGCGGTGTTGTGAGGGGTTAATTGTACAGGCGAATTTTCTGCCGTGTAAAAAGTCATGGTTTTACGATAATTCCCGGCTAAATAGATGTTCCCGTTCTCGTCGGTGGCGGTAGCATAAGGGTAAATGCCGTCTGGTGTACCTTCTGTGTAATAAGTAGCGGCGGCTTCGGGGCTGTTGTCAATTTCGATGTATTTGTTCCATTCGATAACTCCTTCTGAGCTGACTTTTAGTAGAACCGCATAGTATGTACGGTAACCGGTATTCCAGTTTTGTATGGTCACGGTGTTGTTTTTGGCATCCTTGAATGCTGGGGTTTTATCGGTCATACCGGATGCATATCTCATTTTTAATGCTAAGACAGCACCTCCGTCAGAAGTGGCGGCAATGGAACTCGAAGAGATGCTTACGTCGCCGGAGAAACTATATAGGCTCCATATTTTAGACCCGTCCGAATCTAATTTGAGAAGAACGATATTACAATTGTCGGAGTTTGCCTGAGTAGCACAGCCGTAGCCGACAATATCATCTCCATAGTAAACAGGATCGTTGTCTTTCATCGACCCGAATTGTGCGAGCGCCAGAATTTTTCCGTCGCTGCTCTTTATCAAACTGTGAGCATTGTCACCTCCGTTCCCGGGATTTCCATCTAAGGATTTCGCCCATTGAAATACAGGACCCTCTGCCTGTATCGATCCTAAAATTCCTCCGATAAAGAGGAGTGTAGAAAGTAAGAATTTTTTCATAACAAATTTTTTTTAATTCGACACCGCAAAGTTATTTTCTGCATAATTGGGCTACAATAATAATATATAGGTATTTTTTAGACATAGAATAGCCATTTTTGGTGAGGGTGCGAGATTTATGCATTTTGTATTTTTGTCCACAAAAATTAAGACATGCGACTTCGATTATTTTTCATTATATTAATAAGTTATGTGGGAATAGAGACTATGTACTCTGTGAATGTATCGCAAGTAGCTACGGTTTCTTTCGAGGGGGTAATTTCGGATATAGGTTCGAAAGACCCGTTATCGTTTGCAACGGTACAATTACTGCATGGAGATGAGGTTCATTCGATATTGTCCAAAGATAACGGAGTATTTTCTTTTCCCTCTGTGCATCCGGGCGACTATATACTGCGTATTACTTATGTGGGATACGATCGTTATGAAAAACGGGTTACACTGAAACGTGATACGAAGCTGTCCGTAAAAATGGTCCCTTCGGGAAATTCGTTGAACGAAATTGTCGTGACGGCGCGGGAGTCGCAGGGGCTGGTGAGCTCGTCGAAGATAAATCGCGAAATGATGACCCATTTGCAGCCTACCAGTTTTAGCGATTTATTGGAGCTGCTTCCGGGAAATATATCCAAGACCCCTTCGATGGGACAGGTCAATTCCATACAGTTGAGAGAAACGGGAACGTTGAATTCATCGGGAGAACAATATTCCAATCCTGATTATGCCATTACATCGTTGGGAACTCTTTTTTTAGTAGATGGAGCTCCTCTTAACGGTGATGCGAATCTGCAATATATTCCCGGGGGAACTTCTTCGGACGGGACCTCGCCGGAATCGCTCAGAAATATGACGAACAAAGGGGTAGATATGCGCACGCTGACAACAGACGATATAGAAAGTGTCGAGATTGTGCGGGGTATACCTTCGGCCGAATACGGAAATCTTACCAGTGGTATGGTAAATATAAAGAGAGTGAGAAAGGCGATACCCCTTACAGTTCGTTTTAAAGCCGATGAATATAGTAAATTGTTTTCGGTGGGGAAAGGTTTTACAGTTCCCAACCATGATTTCACATTGAATGTCGACGGCGGTTTTTTGGACTCGAAAGTAGATCCCCGGAATAATCTTGAAAATTATAAGCGAGTGAATTTTTCTGTTCGCATTTCGAAGTTATGGAAGAGGGATAAGTGGGAGATGACATGGACACCGAGTGCGGATTATACGGGATCTTTCGATAACGTGAAGACAGATCCCGATTTGAGCTATCAAAAAATAGACAAATATAAATCGTCGTATAACAGAGCTTCTTTGACAAACAATTTCAAATGGACGTTTCCTCGGTTAAAATGGATAAAAACGGTAAATCTCGATGCGTCGGTGAGCGCTCAGTCCGATCAGTTGAAAAGGACGAAGCTTATTAGTCCTCAGCGAGCGACGGTTGCACCTACCGGTAAAGAGCCCGGGGTTCATGACGGTACTTATCTTTTTTCGGAGTATGTGGCTGATTATTTATGCGATGGGAAACCGGTGAATGCTTTTCTGAAAGCCAAAGGGGAGTTCGGCTGGGAAGGCGCAAAATATCGGTTGAATGCCAAAGCCGGTGGAGAATGGAATTATTCCAGAAATTTCGGGAAGGGGCAAGTCTATGATTTATCCCACCCTATTTCGACGAGCTGGGGGGCTCGTCCTCGGGCTTATAGCGATATTCCGGCCTTGCAGAATCTGTCATTCTTTTTGGAAGGAAATACATTGTTCTTGCTGGGGAAGAATAAATTGGAACTGCAAGTAGGAGCTCGTTCTGTGACACAGATAGGAATGAGCGAGCGATATTTGTTACAAGGAAAGCCTTATATAGATCCTCGTGCGAATGCACAATGGAGCTTCCCTGCGATTCCTGTCGCTGGGAAAGACTTGCACATTTCGATTTCGGGAGGTTATGGTGTGACGACCAAGATGCCTACGCTCGACTATCTTTATCCCGATTTGTGGTATAACGATATAGTGCAACTCAATTATTACGATGTGAATAAACCGCTCGAATATAGTCGGGTAAATATAATTACTTATATCGAAGATATAACCAATTATGATTTGAAACCGGCTCGTAATCATAAGTGGGAAGTACGAGGCGATATTTCATTTGAGGGAAACCGGTTGTCGGTAACTTATTTTCATGAAAATCTTACATCGGGATTTCGGACTTCCTCTTTTTATGCTCCGTTCAGTTATCGGAAGTATGACCATTCGGCAGTCGATGCCTCTGGGTTACAGGGGCCTCCTGCTTTGGAAGACATTCCTTATGCCGATATGAAGGCGTTGAATGGTTATAGACAGTCGGCCAACGGGAGCCGCATCGATAAACAGGGTATCGAGTTTCAATTTACTTCACAACGTATATCGGCACTGAGGACTGCCGTCGTTATAAACGGAGCTTGGTTCCGTTCGGTATATACGAATAGTCGTCCTATGTTCGAGACTGTGGCCGATGTAGTGGACAACCGTCCGGTTTCGGAAGAATACGTGGGTTTGTACGATTGGAACGACGGTCGAGTAAACGAACAGTTTAATACTAATTTTCAGTTAGATACTCAAATACCCGAATGGGGATTGATTTTTTCCACATCGGTACAGTGCATGTGGTTTGTTTCGACTCGGGTAATGTGGAAAAATGGAGTCCCGGTGAGTTATATGGCAGCAAGCGACGGAAATTTATATCCCTATACCGAGGAGTCGGCTGCCGATCCTAAATTGCAGTTTCTTATAAAGACATATAACGGCGATTTGTATAAAAAACAGACAATACCCACGGCCGTTTATGTAAACCTGAAAGCGACCAAAACGATAGGCAAATGGTTGAGATTGTCATTGTTCGCTAATCGTATTCTAGATTATCTTCCTTCATATAAGATGAATGGTCTGCTCATACGGCGCAATGTGGATCCTTATTTCGGTATGGAACTTAATTTTACGTTATGATCGATTAAATTTTTGATTATGAAATATATGAATAGAATTACACTTTGTGTTCCCTTATGCATGCTGGCTTTGTTTTGTAGTTGTGACGAGGAACGGGATATACGTTGGACGATTGTCGAAATCGATGTCCGGTATCCGTCGGATTTGTCGGGGATTTCTGTGGAAAGTGAAACCTTTGAATTTCGAAATATTACGTCGGGTATGGTTACCAGTTTTACGACCCGTAAAGGAATTACATTGCCCGAGGGATTATACGATTGTTCTTATGAAGCTGCGATAACTTATCAAACTGCCGATAGCACAATTCATACTTCGTTATCGGGGTATGCTAGGTCATTGGAGTTTATGGGAGCACAAGGAAGTGTTTCTATCGGTAGTTATCAGGTAGAGAATAAAGACGACTTCATTATAGAGGAAATATTTTTTACCGGGACATTGCAGTCTTCTGGAAAACAATACTATGGAGATGGTTATGTGAAAATCTATAACAATACCGATCACATGCTATATGCCGATGGGGTCGCTTTGATGGAGTCGAAATTTGTTACGACTCAAAAATTCGATTATACACCCGATATTATGAGCACTCACATGACTGTACAGGCTGTGTATGTAATCCCCGGTAGCGGGACAGACCATCCGGTCGCTCCCGGAGAGTCGTTTGTTCTTTGTGATACGGGTATAGACCATCGTATCGCGAATCCCAATTCATTTGATTTGAGTCGGGCGGATTATGAGTGGTATGACGAATCCTCGGTTCCTGCTCATTTGGATATAGACAGTCCGACCGTTCCTAATCTCGATAAGTGGTATTGTTACACGAAAAGTTTTTGGGTTCTCCACAATCGGGGATTCAGGGGATTTGCCATAGCGAGAATTCCCATTGAGAAAGAAAAATTCTTGACCGAAAATTTATATACCTATTCCTATGTTATGGTTTTACCGGCCGGAACTTTCCCGATGGAACAAACCGCCTATAAAGTACCGAACGAATGGATTATCGATGCAGTGAATACCAGTGTACAATTGGAGTATGTGTGGAATGTCACGGCCCCTTCGTTGGACCGGGGGTGGACACATTGTGGTACGATAGACCACGATAAGACTCGCTATTTCAAAAGTGTGCGTCGAAAAATGCTTTATCTTACCCGTGACGGTCGTCGGGTATTGAAGGATACCAACGATTCGTCTGCCGATTTCAATACCGAGTGTGTGCCCTCTTTGATAGAGCAACAGCATACGGCGATAGATGCAAATGGTACGAAGGCCGAAACGGAAACCTATGACGGAGTAGAGGTCAAGAGTTGATAGATTAGAGGGATATGAAAAAGTTGTGTGTCTTTTGCGTATTATGCTTGGTGTGTCTCTGTGAGTTACAAGCCGGAGATACGGTTCGGGTTTCTATATGGGATCGGTTGTGGGAACATCGATCGGTAGTTGCATCTTTTGTCGAATTGTCGTATCGTAATCCTGCGGTACGCTATGACAGGTATTCTTCGTCTCTTACGCG
>ULNK01028389.1_pt1 | contig 17338 bp, 15 predicted proteins | sample 1951911 | NCBI WGS metagenome assembly ULNK01 (sample SAMEA4835576, study PRJEB28245) | human gut metagenome | biome: gut microbiome; material: fecal sample | place: Denmark | collected 2008 | reverse complement strand
GTGCTCGACCGTACCTTCAACTATAATCCGCGCCGTGCCAAAGAACTTCTTCGCCTCTTCCTGGAGTTCTCGCCCGACATCCGCTTCCATCTGGAAATTCATCCCGCATTGTTATCGGAAGAGTTGAAAGAAGAGTTAAAACAATTGCCCGCAGGACTTCTCCACCTGGAAGCCGGCATTCAAAGTCTGCGTGCACCCGTTCTGGAGACAAGCCGGAGAATGGGAAAACTCTCCGATGCACTGGAAGGACTGACCTTCCTTTGTTCACTCTCCAATATGGAAACTCATGCCGACCTGATTGCGGGACTACCGCTTTATCATCTGGATGAAATATTCGAAGATGTATACACCCTCGCCGGATACTGTGCCGGAGAAATCCAATTGGAATCTCTGAAGCTATTGCCCGGAACAGAAATGCGCCGTCGGGCAAACGAGTTGGGAATCCGCTACTCCCCTCTCCCGCCTTACGAAGTACTACAAACGAAAGAAATCAGCGTCGGAGAATTGCAGACAGCACGCCAACTGTCCCGCTTACTCGATGCCTTTTACAATACCCCCGCATGGCAATCCCTGACACGGGAACTCATCGTAAACGACAGGACTTTTTTATATAAGTTTCTGGCCTACCTGACGGAAGCCAATCTCATTGACCAACCTATGAGCTTGGAAAGACGGGGGTTGGTGCTTTATGAATATTGCAAACAATACTATCCAAACTATCAGACACAGGCTTCCATTGCATGGATAGAGGCAGGCATGTCACTCAAGAAGCTGCCGGCAGAGCATGTAAAGACCAAACGGCAGACCCCGCCTGAACATTGGGAAGTGCTTTATGGTTATTATAAACCTGAATTGCGTCTTTGCTTTCTGCCTGCAGATACTGACACAGAACATGGCTACTGGTTCGGCTTCGAATCGGAAATACAAAAAATCGCACCGGTCTTCAAAGCTCGGACATAAACCGGACTTCACCTTATTATTATATTAGAAACTTAAAACCAATTTATTTATGACTCAAATCATCGAAATACTCGAATATAAGCCCGAATATCTGGAAGCTACCCGGAAGTTTCTGACTCAACTGACCACCCGCTCCATCACACTTACAGAAGAAGCTTTCAAGCAGACACTCACCTCGGAAAACAGTCACCTGTTTTTCCTTTTAGAAAATCAAGTAATCGCAGGAATGTTGACTGTCGGCATTTATTATACTCCCACCGGTGGAAAAGCATGGATAGAAGATGTAGTACTGGATACAACTTATCGCGGAAAAGGACTCAGCAAGATTTTAGTCCGCCATGCCATCGATTTCGTAAAATCACAAGGCATCCTTGTACTGATGCTGACTTCCAACCCCAAACGAACAGCCGCCAACAAGCTGTATCAGTCAATAGGGTTTGAACAGAAAGAGACCAACGTATATAAAATGAATTTCTAATCTTAACACGATAGTAAGCCCAACCCAATATGAAAATCAGACAAACAACCTTCAATGACCTGAAGCCGATAATGGCCATATATGACTACGCCCGCCAATTTATGAAGGAACATGGCAACCCCAATCAATGGATTAACGGTTATCCTTCTGAAGAATACATTCAGCAGGAAATAGCCGACGGCCACAGCTATGTGTGCGAGAATGAGCAGGGAGAAATTGTAGGCACCTTCTGTTTTATTATCGGAGAAGATCCTACCTATACGGTTATCGATAATGGCAAGTGGCTGAATGAGGCCCCCTATGGTGTAATTCACCGTATGGCTGCCAATGGGAAAGAAAAAGGAATTGCAGACAAATGCATCCGATGGTGCTTCGAGCAACATCATAATATACGTGTAGACACACATCATGACAATTATGTGATGCAGAATATCTTGAAGAAAAACGGTTTTGAAGAATGTGGCATTATCTATACACATAACGGTACCCCACGTATCGCATATCAGAAAAGTGTATCAGAAAAATAATACCGGAAAGAAAATGGCATTTTCTTTCCGGCACTCTTTAATGTAAGGTTTATTCCAAATACGCGATATAAAGAAATAAATCTTATCCATAGAGACATCATTCATCTCTATTTCATATTCCTCACATTGAGACCCTCAACTTTTGTAGAGGACTTGTTTTCTCTACAACTTTATCACGATTCGACCTTTTATTTTTAAATGAGTGGCATACTAGCCATATCCCTCTACTCCTCATCTTAATTAACAAACCAATCTTAAATAACTGGTGATAAAGTCTCGTCATTTGCAATAACACCATTGGTGTTTTATTCATATTGCAAAGGTAGACAGAATGAAAGTTTATCAAATACCCAAATCGAGAATGATAAGAAGATTTATAATATTGCCCCATTTCATCGATTATTTTTTGTCTGATAATATAATATTTCTCTGATGATTTATATTATTCAAGAGAGCTTTTGCTCTTTCTCCATGCCAAAGGAGTGCTTTGATGACGTGCCTTAAACGCCTCGAAGAACTTGGCATCCGATTCAAAGCCTGTCATCGTTGCAATCTCAGCAACGGACTTATCAGTTCCCAGCAACAATTGTTCGGCATAATCAAGTCTCTTATCCCTGAGATATTTAGCAAGAGTAGTTTGCAGATGGTAATTCAGATAAGTTCTCAAATAAAAGACATTCACTCCAATCAGATTGGCCGTTTTCTCCATTGTAATGTTCCGTTCCTGTAACAAATTCGGATTATCCAATACATCGTGTATTCTCTTTTTCATATCGGAAGTAAAATGCACGTTCTCCATTCTCTGCCGATTATCAAAAGCATTGTTTCCGCTTGCAATTTCAATAGGGAGACGGACGATTTGAGGTGAAACATAGCCTCTCAATTTATGCATAAGGAGTCTGTACAGGAAAGTTTTTCCCATTATATAGCTCGCTATTAAAGCACAAATCAAGTAAACGGTAATCAGACAAAGATAAAACAAGAACTCAGAATAGCGGTAAACCGCCAGAAACAGATAATTGTCAGAACATATATTATAAGAAAGAATGCCCCACATGATTATAATGAGTGACAAAGGGCGAATTGAATTCTTTTTTACCAGCCGGGATTCCCATATCAAGGACACACCTGCCACGCTTAATAAGAGCCAGGCAAATAATGAAAGACAGAAACTTAATGTTTTTAATATAAATAGCAGCATAGTCATGTTATTGTACCTGCAAATGTACTTAGAAAACTCCAAAACGCGGCAGCCCTCTTTACTTTTTTAATAGCAGATAGTGAACAGATGAAATAAAATTGTTTTCTTTGTACATGCTTAAAAACATTTGAGCAAATGCCCTACATTTTAAGAAATCCCATAAAACAACGATGAGCTACATCAATTATACAAGTACATTTGTCATTATGATACTGCTTCTTTGTTCGCTTCATTGCCACGGACAGAAGCAGAGGCCGGATGTAGACACTCTTCGCCACATACAATTAAAGGAAGTAATTGTCACGGCTTCCCAACCGGACACGCCGGGTTCCCGTTCCATTATCGGACAAGATGCTATCCGGCATATTCAGGCTACGGATTTATCCGGCCTGACACAGTTATTGCCGGGAGTGACAACACGCAACCCTAATCTGAACATTCCTGCCGGCTTCACCATCCGTAGCGCTTCTTATGACAATACAACAAATGCATTGGGAACGGCCATTTTGGTAGACGGAATGCGCTTGAATAATAATATGAATATGCAGCAGATGGGATTGGAAGGAAGAAGAGGAATTTATAATTCCACAGTACTCTCGGGCTTTGATGTGCGTTCCATCTCTCCCACTTCCGTCGAGTCGGTTGAAGTGATACGGGGTATTCCTTCTGCCCGCTACGGAGACGTAACCAGTGGAATGGTTTTGGTCAAATCCAAAGTCGGAATTCAGCCTTTCAGCGCATCCATGCGATTCACTGCAACAGAAAAACTGGCATCCGCAGGGAAAGGATTTCGGTTGGGCAGCAACGGAGGCTCATTATATATAGGAGGTGACTATGCATTCTCACGTGAGGCGCCGCAAATTCCGGAAGAAACCTTTCACCGTATCGGTTTCCAGGCTGCTTATGCCAAAGACTTCCGGTCGGCGACATTGAGAGTTGACTTACGCGGGTATTGGATGAAAGATAATGATAAAAGAGGAAACAACAGTGTGGACGGTGAATATCAAAGATACACCAATCAAGGATTCTCTTTTTCGGCCAACGGACAATGGAAGGTAATGAAGCCTTGGCTCTCCAGTCTGGAATATCGGGCAGGAATGAGTTACGGCAGGCAGAAGAACGAGTCAAACACCTATTATTCTGGCACGCAACAAGTCACTACCTACACCACACTGCCGGGAGAACATGAAGGAAGCTTCTTACCGCCTAATTATTTTGCTCCCCTTTCTATAGAAGGAGAACCACTGACCACCCACGCCTCCCTCATCGCCAATCTGAGAAAAGCATTAAGTGAGCAAGTCTACGAGTATTTTCTTTTAGGAGTGGAAGCCGACATGGAAGGTAACCGGGGAAAGGGAATCAGTTTTAATCCTTCAAATCCTCCCCTCAACATGATAGGAATACGAACCCGTTCTTATCGTGACATCCCTTTTGTGTATCATTATTCTGCTTTTGCCGAAAACCGCATCGTCGTACGCACCGGAGAAATGCAGACCGAATTGGAAACCGGCCTGCGCATAATTAAGTTACACACTCGCGCATTGCACCCCCGTCCCATAGCCGATCCGCGCATCAATCTTAAACAAGTATTGATGGACAACAACGACAACTCTTTCATCCAGTACCTCAGCCTCCGACTGGGTTGGGGACTGATGCACAAAATGCCGGTATTGCCCTATCTGTATCCCGATATCTCTTATACAGACAAGAACAGCTTCACATATAATGATACGGAAAATAATTATCGGATGGCTGTCATGCACACTTACGCCACCGGCCGCACCTTCAATCCTGATTTGACTTTTCCCGTGAACCGTAAGTTTGAAATGGGCATCAACTTCCGAATAGCAGATATCACCACCGATATTGTATGGTATAACGAGCATCTGAAAAACGGATATTGTACTACACTGCAAGCCGATCCGTTCAGCTACCGCCGTTATAATACTCTGATTGGTAAAGGAGAACAGCCCGAACTGACTCCCGACGGTGTCGTTAATCACGGAGAGACACTGGGCTATACCAACCTATCTTCCTTTGCTACTTACCAACAGCCGCAAAACGGCATAGAACAAAAGAAGCAAGGTGTGGAGTATACCATCGGTCCCATCCGATGCCGTCCTTTACATTCTTCATTGCTCATCAGCGGCAATTATATGAACATGAAGGAAAAGAATACAACTCTTTCTGCCTTTCATCCCCAAATAGAAGTCAATGGAAAGCCTTATCCCTATGTAGGCATCTATGAATCATCTTCTTATACCGGCAACTTGCAAGTGTGGGAACAGTTCAACACTCGGTTTCAATGCATCACTCAACTACCCCGCATCGGACTCATTGCCAGCCTGACACTGCAAGCCGTATGGATGGACAAGCAAAAGAAAAGCATGGAAAGCCGATACAACAATCCGATTTACCTCACCGATGCCAATGGCAATCGCATCGAAGGGGATGCCATGACCGACATCGAACATCAGAAACGGTTAAATCCGGTCTACTATATGGATGCAAGCGGCAGCCTTTATCCTTTTACCGCAGAAATGGAGACAGACAGTCGTTTTTCAGATTTGATTATGTCAACAAATACCTTAACGGCTTTCCAGGAAGACTCTTTCGGGCCCTATTTCTTATTGAATCTGCGAATTACCAAAGAAATAGGACGTCATGTGTCCGTTGCCTTTTGTGCCAACAACCTGACACAATCAAATCCGAAACGATACAGAAACAGCACACAGCAATACTCCATATTGAATCCGGAACTGTATTACGGAGCTGAAATCAATATCCGATTCTGAGAAATACGACCTATTAAACATCACAAATCAATTATGAAAATAAAGTTTTATCTATTCATCCTCCTTGCCGTATCCCTTTTTTCGTGTTCAGAAAAAGAAGAGAGCAACTCATGTATGATAGATATACAAGTTATTGCACCGGAAGGCTATGACACATTGCCTTATGAAAAAATCAATGTCATCCTGACCAACCAGAACCAAGGCATCACTTATACCATGCCTTGTTCGTCCGAAGGACTCGCCGCCTTTCGTGTGGAATACGGTTATTACACTGCTTCGGCGCACTACCAAACGGCATCGGGCTTAATCTTCAGTGGCAGAAGCGAAACTTTATCTTTGTTATCCGAGCAATATGAAGGAACTGCAAAAGTGCAACTGTCTCGTTCACGGAGCAACGCACTCATTATTAAAGAAATTTATTACGGCGGATGCATAGGTAGAAAAGGAGAGGAATATCAATCCGACCAATATCTCATTCTCCATAATAATTCGGAAGAAACACTCTATCTGGACAGCTTATGTGTAGCCATCGTCGACCCTGCATCCAGCCTGCAATCTCCATGGATCAAATATACCGACATGAAGCGTATCCCCATCAACGACGTAACCTGGCAATTTCCCGGTACCGGAACAGAGTATCCCTTACATCCCGGTGAAGAAATCAGCATAGCCACTAATGCAGTAGACCACACGGGAGGCGAATATCAGCATACCAATTCTGTAGACCTATCCAAAGCGGACTGGGCATTTTGGGATGTAAGCCTCAGTCAGCAGGACATTACTGCCGGAGTAAGGCCAATGAAGATGCTTCTCAACCTGAATACCAATATATGGATGTATCCTCTTCCTGCAATCGGACCGACCATGATTGTATTTAAAATAGAAGGCAAGTCTGCCGAAAGTTATGTCAACGACATATCCAATCGGGAGAACCGACCCCAATCTTCCAATACAAAGAAATTCTACCTGATGATTCCCAAAGAATGGGTAATTGACTGCGTGGAATGCGTGGCAAGTGCAGATCGCATCTCCTACAAGCGGGTACCGGATGAACTGGACAGTGGAGCAGCTTATCTTCCGGACGGCCCCTATACCGGCAAATCGCTGATTCGGAAAAGTAGTCTGAATGAAGACGGCCGCATCATTTATCAGGATACCAATAATTCCTCAAACGATATGATAACCACTGTGCCCACTCTGAAAAACAGGAAATGACAATGAGAAAACGAATCACATTATCCATATTACTTCTAATGACCGGTATCCTCACTTTTGCCCGACCCGACTCATTACATATATATTCTATGGAAGAGATTTACAGGCAAAACAGTTGGCTGGACGGTGAAAACCCAATCGGTCTGTCTTTCAATTCTTTTCATGCATTCTCCATCGCGAAAGCGGGATACAGCCATCAGAAAGGGAATTTGGGTAATACCGCCTTTCCCTCATCGGCAGACAATTACTCCATATACAGTGAGTCATTTCAACAATTGGGAAAAGCTTCTGTGTATGGTAAGATGGGATATAGAAACAGCCAAAAACACCGCATAAACTGGAACGGAATGACAGGCGACTATTGGCAAAGCCTCAACCTATGCGATTCTGTCAGCGGAAAACAAAGTGCCGAACAATATCAATTGACAGGAACATTCTCTCTACCGGTATCTGCACATTGGATGGTCGGCAGTCGGTTGGACTACCTTGTTGAATTGACAGCGAAAGATACAGACCCCAGAAACAAGAATCAATGGATGGAATGGGAATTTACTCCCGGCATCGGCTATCAGAACAAAGCGATTCGCTGGGGTGCTTCTTTTCTATACTCGAGCAAAAAAGAGAAAGTCGATTATCAGAATATAGGTGCACGCAGCACTTATCCTTTCTTTATTTCTTATCCGCTGGGATTCTTCAAGGCACTGCCGGGAAATGAGAATGTCGACTGGCATTATAGTGCGGAAGAACTGGGAGGAGCTTTACAACTAGAAAATAAATTCGGAGCGCTTCATTTATATCAGGAGATTAGCGGAAGGACGGGTGAACAAGATATAGTCAGCCGCCAAATACAAAACAAGAAAGAAGGCGAAACCGACTTATGGAGGATAAAATACAACGCCCGACTTACAAGGCACTCCGCCACCCACTTCCATGAATGGAATGTACGCATTGTATACAATAATTCAGAGAGTTACGACCCGCTTCAGCAACAGGATGTAAACGGACTCTGGCACACGTACGGAAAAGTCCTCCGTTCTGCTTCCAAACTGAATGAATACGCTTTGGAATATGGGTATTACCGACTGCGAGACGACCAACATCCGCAATTTTCGTTCGTCTCGGGCGTTCTGTATAATACAAGTAAACAGACTATTTTCTTTTATCCTATTAAATATGTACAACCGGCGCACCGCTTTACGCTGCATAGTACCCTCACTCACAACCTCAGGCTAAAATCGGGAGAGATGAATTGCAGGATAGGATTAAAATATGGCAAAGGAAGCGGAGATATAATGAAGAAAGAACAATCACAAACCGGTCAAAGTATGCCGGATATCAAGTTGTGGAAGAATCCGGAAAGGTTAGAAGAAAACTTTAATATTCTAACAGACCCTCGATGGAGTGCCCGAGCCTCTATTTCATACGCTCATTCGTCTGACTTACAATGGTTTATTGGTATAGAAGGAGAATATGAGAAAGCCAACGGTAATCCTTCTTATGAAAATAAAAAGTATTTTTCCTTGCAGTTTGGCTTGTTATTTTAATTAGAATGAGTAATTTTGATAAAACTAACATTTAAAACACTAAAATTATGGAAAACAAAGAATCATTGGGGAACTCTAAGAAAGAGCCAATGCCGTTAGGAAGATGGGTAATCAATCAAAAGAAATGTAATGGTTGTGGAGAGTGTGTAGAGGCATGTTCTCTTGGTTTACTTTATATAAATAAGGAATACAATATTGTAGTGCTAAGGGAACCGAATCATTGCAGCGAATGTGCCGATTGTGCCAGTGTTTGTGCATACCGAGCAATTACCTTTGTTTAAAACGTTCATAAGTGAAGAAATTACCTCTAATTTTTCTGTTATGCTTATGCATTGGTTGCACAGAATATAATTCAAAGGAAGTTAATTCATTGCAAAAAGACTTTTCTAGAGTTGCAATTTTATCAACTTCCTTTGATTCGTTACTAACCATCATGCAAACCTTACCTATACACAAACAGGTTCAATGTATTATTCAAATATCCAATAGAAACGAAGAAATAAAAGACGCAATACTAAAACAAAAAGACTTGCTTGTTCGTTTTTTACCAATAGCTTCTCTAAAAGAACAAAAAACAATATTATTCCAACTAATTGAACTTTATAACAAATTAAACAATAGAAATATTAATCCAATTGAATCTGATTCAGAACTTTTTTACATCAATGAATTAGAAGAGAAATATTCATTAAGCCAAGAAGAAAGATGGAAAGTTAAAAGGCTCAAAGCCCAATTACTTAACAGAAGAGGAAAACAAGGGGAATATTTACCTATTTGGTTTGAGCTATTAAGAGAACATCGTGCTGCCAATATTCCTCAATATATTGCCAGTGATTTACTCATTATCGCTAATCAATTGAATATTTTAGGTGATTATAATCAAGCTATCTCTACGTACGAAGAGGCATACCAATTAATCATAGCCAATCAGTTAAGTAACTTTGAGAACACTTGTTTACCACCATTAATCAAGCTATTAGCTGATAATAAAAATTACTCTAAAGCCCTGTATTATTATAATGATGCTATCAAGCATAATAAAGAAATAGTCACGACTTCTCCTTCTATCCAAAATCTGTTAGTAACGTGCTATTTAGGTCTCCACAAGCCAGATAGCGCACGCATTGTTTTATCTGAAAGATTAAACGGAAAAGAAAGGAACAGTTTCTTCCTTAACTGTAAAATGTCTGAAAGCTACATCATTGAAGGAAAAGAAGACTCTGCCATATATTTCATAAACAAAGCCATTGAAACCAATCCCAATATAAAGAATCTGCCTAATTATGCGTTATCAACTTTTTCTTATTTGGCTAACTTATTGCATAAACATCAAAAAGAACAACAAGCAAACTATTATTACTCAATGGTAGAGCCTTTAATGAAAGAGTCCAGCCAAGTAGCCCCATTATTAGAAAGACAAATTGAGGCACTAACCAGTTTCAGCCATTTCTGTCGTTCTACCAAACAATATAAGAAAACACTCGAATTAATTGCTCACAGAGACTCCATTCAACAAATTTACAATGAAATGCAAAAGGAGAAAGACAGCAAAAACTTGGCAGACCGGCTTGAAATTCAAGAACTCCAATTCAATCTGGAGAAAAAAGACACAGAATTGGAATATTCCCGCCATTTGACGTATGCCATCATCATAAGTATTATGATATTTATTGCACTCAGCCCCATTGCATTCTACCTTATAAAATGGAAAATCACCAGTTCGCAAAACAAAGCCAAGAAGAAAGCACCGCTTCAAGAGACTGTCAACAACCAACAGGACAAACAGCAGAAGGCAACTGTAATCTCCCCATCCAAAAGCATAGACCGCCCCAAAAGTCCGACACAGCAAAATACGACCTTATTCGCATACATTCATACCGTTGTCATGGATCACAACAGATTCTTAAGCAAAGATTTGTCTATTGAATTCGTTACCAAAGAAGTAAAAAGTAACCGTGACTATGTGTCAAAGGCTGTCAACATGTGTACCGGCATGGACTTTACTACATGGATTAATAATCTCCGTATCGATTACGCTATAGCCGCCATACACAAAGAACCGACCCTAGACCTCGGCACTCTATCAGAACAATGTGGATTCAAATCCTATGCAACCTTCAACCGCAATTTTAAACGCTACAAAGGAGTTACTCCCAGAGCCTTTATCGCAAACATCAATAAAGCCGCCTTCTCTAAAAAGTATAAAACCGCTCCCGATAAATGCAGTTAGAGCCAACTTAAAAAACAGTAGCGCCGGCTAAAGTTTCCGACTATTTACTTGTAAATACCAATAATTTTCGCGACATTGCCCCCGAAAGAGTATAGCGAACACATTTATCACGATATGAAAGCACTTAATATTGCATTACTTATATTGGCTTGCCAAGGCATAATCACCGGACTTTTTGCACAAACAGTCAGTGGAAAATTAGTAGACGAAGAGAACAAACCGATGCCATACGCCAACGTGGTACTGCTGTCACTCCCCGACTCTGCCTTCGTGACCGGAACGATAAGCGGAGAGGACGGAACATTCAGTCTGAACACAATACCCCCACACCAAATCATACGCATCTCCTCTATCGGATATGCCACCATATACCGACCGGTAAATCTTGCCGACATAGGTGTTGTCCAACTGACGGCAGACACACATCAGCTGGGTGCAGTGACCGTAAAAGCCGACTTACCCAAAATGCGTCTGAAGGGCGATGCGATGGTGACCACAGTTGCCGGCAGCGTATTAGAGAAATCCGGTACAGGAAACGATTTGCTCGACAAGATACCGGGTATTTCGGCTGAAGAAGGGACGGTAAATGTGTTCGGAAGAGGAACGGCAGAAATCTACATCAACGGAAGAAAAGTGAGAAGCAGCTCGGAACTGGAGCAACTTTCTTCAGACAACGTAAAGAGCGTGGAAGTGGTGCGCAATCCAGGAGCACGCTACGACGCTTCCGTGAAAGCCGTTGTGCGCATCATCACCAAGAAATCGCAAGGCGAAGGTTTCGGCTTCGACAACCGGCTCGTGACACGCAACCGCCGCACGTATGGCTGGAGCGTCTATGACCAGTTCAACTTCAACTACCGCAAAAACGGCTTCGATCTCTCCGGCAGTTTATTCGGAGGCACATTGCGAGGCGGAAACAACCAGCAGATTATCATCGACACCCATTTGGACAAGTTATGGCAGCAAAAGATGGACGGCTCATACGCCAAGACAAAACGCAGCAACATAGAAGGCACACTCGCCATGAGTTATCAGTTCAATGAAAAACATTCCATGGGAATCCGCTACAACATAGACCGCTATATGGCTACCCATGGAGACTGGCGATATCTCACACAAGTGTTCTCCGACAACCAACTTTACGAGAAGAGTTTCAGCCGGATGATGCTTTACGACCCTTCCATCAGCCACAACCTGAACTATTACTACAACGGACAGATAAACAACTGGAACATCGACTTCAATGCCGACGGCTTATGGAGCCCTACCAAAGAAACGCAGAACACGACGGAAATCATCAACGAACACGATGAAAACCATGTCAATACCTTCAATGAAAACAACAATACACTTTATGCCGCCAAGCTGGTACTTTCACACCCTCTGTGGCAAGGCAATTTATCATTTGGAGGTGAATACTCGCATACCGGACGCACCAATCTCTACCTCAACCCGGAAGGTATCCTTGCCGATGATGACAGCGAGATAAAGGAAGGGGCAGCCTCCATGTTTGTGGACTATACACGGTCCTTCGGTGATGTAAGCATACAGGCAGGCGTCCGATACGAGCACGTGGGCTTCGACTACTACGAGAAAGGCAAACACATAGATGTACAAAGCCGCAAGTTCGATAACATATTCCCATCGCTGAACATCAATTTCCCCATCGGAAAGACACAGGTGCAGCTCAGCTATGCAGGAGACATCGCCCGCCCTTCTTACGACAATCTGCGAAACAACACCTATTATGCCAACCGATATACCTATCAGACAGGAAACCCTTTCCTGACTCCGACCATGACGCAAAACATCTTGCTGTCAGCCTCTTACCAATGGCTGAATGCCTCCGTGGGATACAGCCGCGTGAAAGACGACATGATGCAGATATCAGAAAACTATTCGGAAGAGAACCCCACCATTTCACTACTGAAAGTGGTAAACACCGAATCCTACGACCGCATGACAGCATCACTGACAGTGGCGCCCACCGTCGGGCTGTGGAAACCGCAGTTCACGGCAGAGCTCTACAAGCAGTGGTTCTCCATCAAAACCCACAACGGCATGATGTCACTCAACAATCCTGTCGGCACATTCGTCTGGCGCAATAACTTCTCGCTGCCTGCCGGTATATTACTGGATGTAAACGCCGCCTACACCACTTGCGGACACAACCAAAACATGTACCAGCAAAAAGATGCGTGCAATGTTTCGCTGGCTTTATACAAAGCCTTCTTCGACAACCGGCTGAGTATGCAACTGCAAGCCAATAATCTTTTAGAAACCGATGATGCGGACGTAGTGATATACAGTGGCATACGCACGATGAGCGATTATATCACCCAGTTCCGACAGGTCACTTTCACCCTGCGCTACAAGTTCAATGCTGCAAAGAACAAGTATAAAGGAACAGGAGCCGGACAGAGCCAGAAGAGCCGTATGTAAGCCTATCGATAAGAAAGACATTGAAAAACAGATAAATCAATCAAATATGGAACTCAGAAATCTATTTGGCATACTCCTTCCCATTGCCTGCCTCACCTCATGCCTTGCTTCATGCAACCGAAACCACAGGTCACGACAGTATGAGAACGGATGGTATCACATCATATCCGAACAAAAAGACAGCATTGACCCTGAACCGATTGTGACTGTAAAAGACTTTAGTGCACTCCGACTGGACACCGACGCCTTCGGCAGATATGCAATAACCGGAAAAGTGAGTCAACACAAGCAAAACAAATGGGCGGACGAAACGGAAAAAGCGATAGGACAGCAAATAGCCTTTATTTTCAACGATTCTGTTATTACAAACCCGCAAGTAAACGGAAGGATAGAAAGCGGTTCTTTTCAGATAACGTCTTTTCAAGACGACAGACTACCCGATATCTACCGACAACTTAAAAAGGAACAACATCTAAAATAAATACTATGGCAAGAGAATTGAATTTTACACTGGAAGGCGCACAAGGCAATTTAAAATTAGAGTACGGCCCTTTTAAACAACGTTTATATCAAGACGGAAGAGAGATTAAAAGACAAGGACGGTTTAATCCGAAGTATCATATAACCAATACCAATGGAGAACAAGAAGAAATAAAGGTCGTCTACGGACTTGACTTTGTCCATGTCGCAGTGTTCCGCGGGCGAAAAATCGATTTGGAAGAACGCCTGTCTACCCGCGAGTATATTGTGGGTGGACTGCCTGTGTTACTTATCCTCCTAGGCGGACTAATCGGTGCTTTATTTGGAATCATAGGCGCGACGTTCAATTACAATTATATGCGGAAAGAAAAATCTTTTGTGAAACAACTGCTTGTCTCCTTAGCTGTCTCCGTTGCCTGCTATATAGCTTATTTCATACTCGCCATTTGCCTCCAATTACTAGTAGTGGGATAAATCCTCCCACAAAGTAAATCCCTACAAACAACCCCGCTGTTGGTTCATGCTCGGAACAAGCAGCGGGAAAATCTATTAGCCATTCGATTCACCTACTTATCAAAGTGGCTATTAAATATTAGAATCATACTCTCATTTTCTTTTTATTGAGAAAATGTCTTGTTTCCTGTTTCTACAACTGAATGTAGTTCATCAACAACCGGGAAGTACGTCCGTTACATCATGAACACTTCCAGTGATATGTATCAAGGCAGCTTTGCGTCCTGCTTCTTCTCTTGCCTGTTCGTAGGCATTCTTCAACTCCTCATTCATCTGTTGATAAGGGAACCGGTAGTGAGTGGACACCTCGTCACCACCCTTTCAGCCTCCTTTCATTCGTCAAAAAGGAAATTGCTGAAGGCAGATTGTGAAGGGACTTGGAAAGCATGGCTGAAGGGAGGTTGAGGGGATGTCCTGTCATCTTTAACCAACTGTTCGTCAGTGCGTTAAATTTAAAATGTAAGGATGAACGGAGAAGAAGGAATGAGCAGCTTTGTGAGGGGGTGTAATCTACCCCTACCTTAAAAACATGCCGAGCTTTTTTAAAAAGATGGTGAAGTTTTTTGGAAAGGCGCTGAAGTTTTTTGGAAAGGTGGTGAAGTTTTTTGGAAACATAAAGAGCTTTTTGGGAAACACAAAGGTCTTTTTTCAACATTCAGTGTGGGCTGCCTATTTTTAAATGTTGTACGCATCAGGCTTCACACATACGGTGACACAAGCCTACACGGACGTACGCATAAGCCTACACGTATATACGCATCGGGCTACACGGACGTACGCATAAGCCTGCATGTATATATGTCATTGTGTCGGGCTCCGTACATATTCTGTGCCGGGTGATTGGATTAGTTTGTCTCCCCTTCTTGACAAACGCTACCTCCCGCTATCGCTTCCGGTTCAACGTGCAGACATTTGATCCGGCGGAAGAATTTAATCTGGGGCAGTAGAAATTTAGTGGGGAGGGGTAAGCATATAAATTAGATAAGTAACAAACAACTATTACAGCTCAGGAAAAACTTCAACAGTTAAGAATATACAAAAAACGGCCAATTTACATTCTTGGGTGTAAAACTGGGTGTTTATTTTGCAATTTACTGATTTTCAACGTTTATTGCGGAGAGACAGGCTCTTATCAATTGCCACTATAATAATGAAAATCCGATGGTAAGACGTGCGTTTATCTTCTGCCTGTATTGTGGCTTGCGCTTTTGTGATGTGAAAGACCTTACTTATAAAAATATAAACTACTCGAACAAATTGTTGAAGTTTGAACAGAATAAGACGAAAGGTCATTCTTCTGCCAGTGGTGTAGTCATCCCTTTGAATGATGGTTTACTCTCTATCATCGGTGAAGCCCCTGCGGATGGAAACAAAGATGTACTTATTTTCGACTTGCCGACTTATGAAAGTTGCTCCAAGTCACTAAGACGTTGGGTAAAGAGGGCAGGAATTGATAAGCACATTAGCTGGCATCAGAGCCGCCACTCATTTGCAGTGAATATCCTTAACAATGGTGCTAATATTAAAACGGTAGCCAGTTTGCTCGGACATAGTGGGTTGAAACATACGGAGAAATACACCCGTGCAGTGGATAAGTTGAAGGAAGAGGCTATTAATAGTCTACCTGAATTAAAGCTTTGAAAATAAAAATAGTAACTTTGCACAAAAAGTAAAAAGATGAACTTTGAATCGTTAGTGAATCATGCCAATATTAGACTATGATATGTTTGGATTAGAGATTCGGCGGTCAGCAACCGCCAAATTCACTATACCAAATTGACGGATGCCATTCGCCGAATTAGAAAAGCAAGATTCGGCACACGCTGTGTGCCAAATTCATAATGCTTAAAAATAGGCGTTCTCTTATACTAAAGTTTGAATAGTTCTTTATATAAACAGCTTATAAATTATGGAATTACAGGTTATTCAGAATAAAATATACGAAGTCAGAGGTCAAAAGATAATGCTCGACTTTGATTTAGCTGACCTTTATGGGAGTGAAACCAAACGACTGAAAGAAGCAGTAAGAAGAAACCTCAAACGCTTCCCCAGCGATTTCATGTTCGAATTGACAAAGGAAGAGTTTGAAAGTTTGAGGTCGCAAATTGCGTCCTCAAACAAAAGAGGTGGTACACGATATATGCCTTTCGCTTTTACTGAGCAAGGCGTTGCTATGCTTTCATCTGTACTAAACAGCGAATCTGCCATCGAAATAAACATATCTATCATGCGTGCTTTCGTTACAGTACGTCAATACTTGTCTTCTTTAAATAGCACAACTAAGGAAATTGAAGAACTAAAACAACGCATGAAAATGTTGGAAGAAGACAATGAAGACACAATAGCAGCAGTCAATGACCTTAGCGAAGATACCCGAAAAGAGCTTGATGATATTTACTTGGCACTATCACAATTAGCAGAGAAACAAAAGCATATTAATAAACAAACAGAACGTAGACCTATTGGGTTTACTCACTATAAAGAAAATAACAATAAGTAGGCACTCAAATAAACTATATAGAAGATAAACATAAAAATTGGATTCAACTAATAAATAAAAAAGGGGCACTGTCCACCATTTTGAAGGCAGTTATAAGCATTCTTCTACTTTCTCAATATTCCAACCACTTTCTATTTTGTAGAAATATACAATATATCTAACATTATTAACAATAACGATAACATATCCTTTTTCCGGTACACCTGTTATACCGTAAGTTTGAGCAATCAAAATATTTGCTTTATGATAAATTTGCACTAAGTCCATATTAAACTTTTTTAATTCTACACAAAGTTACTCTAATCCATAAATAGCAATTCTTGTCTTAATATAACATTAAAGGTACCGATATACATATCAAAACATAAAACTGAATCCTTTCTTCTGCGAAACTTTAAACCTTTCAATCTCCAAAGAAAGCGATTTTTTCAACTGTCCTGCCATAAAGTCCAAGAA
>ULNK01005849.1_pt1 | contig 17497 bp, 19 predicted proteins | sample 1951911 | NCBI WGS metagenome assembly ULNK01 (sample SAMEA4835576, study PRJEB28245) | human gut metagenome | biome: gut microbiome; material: fecal sample | place: Denmark | collected 2008 | reverse complement strand
TGATTAAAAGCCTTACCGTTTTTTAGTTGTTATCATCTTTAATAGCAATTTTGCCAAGATTGGTCTTTAATGTTTCGCGTGTAAATTTATATTGCGGCGATGAAAAGCAATTGCTTTCATCAAAATGATTAGATTTTATATTAAAAATACCACACATTAAGTCATAGGCAAGGTCATTGGTAAAATATTGATTTTCATTTTGCCGCAGAGTATTAACTGTTATCGGAAATTTGGTTATATATTCATCAGAAAAATAAGTAAACATTGGTATGCGGACGGTACCAAAACCACCAAAATCAGGCGCACGGCGCTTATCAGGTATGGTTGCATGATCTGAAAAATACAACATTGCCTGCAAATTTAATTTTTGCGTGCCGTATTCCCAAATTTTTTGCAGAATATAATCCGTGTAACGAATAGAATCGATGTAATTAGGTATTAAATCATATTTCCCAGGCTTGCTGAATTTGGCAAAGCTCTGCGGATAACGGTTTATAAAGTTAAAGTGGTTACCTTTTAAATGGATGACTACAAAATTATTCTTTGTTGGGTCAACTTCGTCCAGATAATCGAGCAAAGCTTCATCATATTGTACTTGGTTTAAATTTTGTTTTGTCCATTTAGCTGTACCGGATGTGTTGGCAACTAAAGTTACAGGCGTATCAGCACTTCCCAAATGGCCCTGATTACTGTACCAATGCGTTGTGTAACCGGCTTTATGTGCAATATCAATAATAGAACATGAAGTATAAAATTGTTTGTTGTTATACTGATTGAACTCCGTTAAAGCACGTTCTAAACACCGTACTGTATTTGCCTCGCAGGAATATGCATTTGGATATAAAATAAAATGTTCGTCATCCTTTTTTGCTGAAAGCCATGGCGTTGTTTCTACCGGGTAATCGGTAAAGGCGCTCATATAATCGCGCGAAGCAGATTCGCCGATAACCATAATAATGGTAGATGGCTTGTTAAACAGCGGCTGTGCAGATGTAACGGTTAAATCCTTTATGCGTTCCTGCATATTGGTTTGGTACAGCAGTGTTGTCGCCATATATTCTTTTACATCAAGCCACAATTCTACAAAGCCGGTGCGGCGGAATGCTGCTCTTTCGGAAAGCCACAGATAAACAGTTAAAAAGGCAAATACACCGGCGGTAAGCCCTGCCTGCCATAGCTCCATGCTAACAGCAGGGTATTGTAGGTTAGTGTATACCATAAAGACGTAAATTAAAATTGCCAGCGCAAAAATGCAAATGTTAAAGATGATGGAAAACGATTTAAAGAACTCAATAATTTCATTGTAATGGGTGTCCTGAATCATACTCATGCCGTCTTCGCTTACACACGAACCGTATAAGTAATAATATACCCACTGCGCAACCGGAACAGCGCAAATTAAAAATTCGACAGTTGCAATAACCGGTAAAACAAGATGCGGAAGCAGGTTAAAGTTAATTACTAAAACCTTTAGCGACATCAGCCAGCCAATAACGTACAAACCAAATACAATATCAAAATGAAAGCCAAAATCCGATGACACTTTACGGTTGGTTAAAAAATAAAACAGCGGATAAGTAATAACCCACATAATGCCGGTAATAAGGCTTGTAATAAATATGGAGCTTGTAACCGGCAGGCTTGCACAGTATAAAGGGATAACCGGAAGCACTGCGCAGGGAAAAAAGCGCCTTAACTGCAAATATTCTGCCTTGTGCCCCAGCCCGTGCGAAACCTTTAGATAAAATAAATACGGAAGTATATATAAAATTAATCCTAAAATAAGATATTCGTTCATCAACATAAATCACTCCAATAAAAATATCCTGTTAAATTATAGCACAGAACGGCAAAAAATAGTACCGCCAATAATGTAGTGTGGTATAATTATAAAAGAATAAAATGGGAGAATAGCGATGAAAAATCTATATCTATGCTTAACGGATTTTCAAATTTTAAATGCTTTAAATTTACAGCTGTCGAAATTTAAAAATAAAAAAGCAGATTTATTTTTTATAACTAATAAAGAAGGTAATGAGCAGCTTGCCGAAAGACTTGCCGGAACAGGAATTTTTGAAAAAATTTACTTATTTAACAACTCAAGAATACAGGGGTTGCACCAGTATGTGCGTTCAACTGTAGAGGGGAAAACAAACAAAGGCTTTGCTGCAGCGCTTGTAACTTCTGTTAACGAAGCCGTTTATAAGTTGCGTTCTAAATTCAGCGGCGAAGCTTACAGAATTAACGCTAAAATTGTATTGGGTGGGGAAATGGATTTTGCCGCTTATGACGAAGTGTTCTGCCTTGATAAACGCTCGCTTGTAGTTGACTGTGTAACACAGATTTTAAAAGAAACAGGCGGTAAATGCAAAATAAACCTTTTGGACGAGGGCACCAGCACCTACTGGCGCTCTATTTTAAAAACTAATTTCCCCGTAAATGATATCTACCTGTATGCGCCGGAGCTTGCCAACTATTATTCCGAAGGCTGGCGGGATAGAATTTATAAAATTCCTCAAATTGATTACGGCGATGAAAAGTTCCGGGCAGTAATTAATAAGGTTTTTGATTTTAAAGATGACGGTAATTATCCGCATGACAATAGCGGCAGTCTTCTTTTAAAAGATAAAATTATCTTTTTTGACCAAAACTGGGACCCAATGCCGGAATATTTTAAGCATCTTAATAAATTTATGATGCTGCTTTTGCATAACCCATATAAAAAGCATAAAAAGGAAAGCGCTTTTTATGAACGCAAAATGCAAATGTTCCGGATAACGGCGGATAACAGTGATGGTAATGACGTTATGGTAAAGCTGCACCCGCGCAGCCCGCTTAGCTTTGTGGCAGATTACCAAAAAAGTAAATGTGCTATGGCGCCCAATTTAAAAATACCCTGGGAAGTTTTTATGGATAACTGCCGTTTTAACAATAATATTTGGGTAACGGTAAGTTCTACCGCTTTATGTACCTATAAAATGATTTTTGCCGATTCGCGCGAAGATATACCGATGATTTTCTTGTATAAAATTGTCTACGACGGCAATAAAAGTTATCAGGAAGATGACCAATTCTTTAGAAGTTTTCAGAAAAAATATCCGCAGTCGGTATTTATACCAGAAACCACCGAAGAATTTACTCAAATTTACAAAAAGATTATAAATAAAATGAACGATAAACGGAAAGACAACTAATGAAGGATATTTGCGTTTTAAACATAGTAATTGCAAAAGTATGGGGCGGCGGCGAGCAGTATGTTTATGATACCGCCAAAGCAATGAAAAAGCTTGGCGCAAAAGTTTATATTGCTGTTGATAAAACCAACACAGTAATGCAGCAGCGATTTGCCGAAGCAGCAGAAGTTGTAACATTTAATTTATATTCTGTTGCCGGGATTTTTGCTGTAAACGGCATGGCAGGTTTTATAAAAAAGCAGCACGTGGATATTATTAACTGTCATAGCGGTCATGCCATGCAGCTGTGTCTGCTGCTTAAATTTTTAACCGGCGCTAAAATTGTTATGTTTAAACATAACGCCCTGCCTGCCAAGCATGATTTTTACCATAACTGGCAGCGCAAAAATACTGATGCCTTTATTTGCGTATCGCGCCTGGTGTATGATTTGCAATTGCAAGGGCTTACAGAAGCTGAAAAACAAAAATATCATCTTGTTTATAACGGCATTGATACAGAAAAATTTGACAAATATAAAAACATACAAAAAGACCCCGATAAGTTTATTATTGGCTATGCCGGTCGTATCGCGAGTGATAAGGGCATAGAGATCTTGTTGGAAGCATTTGCAAAATTATCTAAAAAGTACGAAAATATATACTTGCAGCTGGCTGGCACGGATGAAAAAGGCTACCTGCAAAAAGTGCAGCAGTTTATCGTTGAGCGCAACCTGCAAAAGCGCATAGAATATTTAGGCAATCAAAAAGATATGGAGCGTTATTATAAAAAGCTGAACCTTTTTGTATTGCCTTCTGTTGTAAAAGAAGCTTTTGGACTTGTATTATGCGAAGCTATGTATTGTGGAGTGCCTGTAATAACCACTAACAGCGGCGCTCAGGATGAGATAATAACTAACGGTAGCGATGGCACAATAGTGCAGGCAGGAGATGTTAAAGCCTTGGTACGAAGTATAGAAGACACCTATAATAATTACGGTAATTATTTAAAAATGGCAGTAAATGCTAAAGAAAAAGTAAAAAACAAATTTAGCGTAATAAAATGCGCTGAAGAATTGATGAAAATTGATGAAAAATTTTTTGAGAAGGTGCAATGATGAATTTAAACGAAGTACTGATATTAACAGCCAAAAATACATCAATAGAAGGAAAATTTTTAACTAATAAAGGATTAAACGTAGAACATGTTTGGAAAAACGACCATTTTTCTTCTAGAAAATTTTCATTACTTAAAATATTCGGTTTGCAAAATTTGTTGTATGGATTTACTAGAGAAAAAATAAAAAAATATAATAAAATAATTTTAACAGAAACAAGCAAACCATCTTATATTATAAGGGATATCAAGAAATGGAATCCTGATGTAAATATTTGTTTTTATTTATGGAATATTGTGCAAGAACATCATAGAGAAGAAATAGAAAGTATTCAAAAAATGGGTGTTCCTATTTTTACTTTTGAAAAAGATGATTGTAAAAAATACAACCTAAATTACAATCCTCAGTTGTACCCGTATTTGTATAATAAACCGCAAAATATAAATGAAGAATATGATTGTTATTTTTGTGCAGCAGATAAAAATAGAACACAAACATTAATAAAAATAAAAAAGGCTTTAGAAAAAAATAATGTTTCTTATAAATTTAGAATTTTATTAAAAAAACATAAAAAATACAATTTTGATAAAAATGATGTTAAAGGAATAACTTTTATGGAAAAGTCTATTCCTTATGAACAGTTAATAAATGAAGCCTTTAAGTCCAAGGCAATTTTAGAAATAGTACAAGAAGGACAAAATGGATTTACTTGGAGAGTTTTTGAATCAATTTTTTATGATAAAAAATTGATTACTAATAATAAAAGCTTAAAAGATTATGATTTTTATCATCCAAACAACATTTTTATACTAGATAACAATTATGATAAAATTAAAGAGTTCTTGGCAAAACCTTTTATAAAAATTGATAATGAAATAAAAGAAAAATATGATTATAAAAATTGGATTTGTAGATTTTTTGATAATTAATAAAGGAGATTTATTATGAAAGGCATAATTTTAGCAGGCGGTAGTGGCACACGTCTTTATCCGCTGACTATGGTTACAAGTAAGCAGTTATTACCGATATATAATAAACCAATGATTTATTATCCGTTATCTACTTTAATGCTGGCAGGGATTAGAGAGATTTTAATAATTTCTACGCCGTATGATTTGCCGAATTTTGAAAAATTATTAGGTACAGGCGAAAGGTATGGGCTTAAATTAAGTTATAAAGTACAGCCTTCACCAGATGGTTTGGCACAGGCTTTTATTTTAGGTGAAGAATTTGTAGGCAACGATAGCTGTGCTTTAATTTTAGGCGATAATATTTTTTATGGTGCAGGTTTAAGCAAACATTTAAAACAAGCAGCTGCTAATAAAACTGGTGCAACAGTATTTGGTTATTATGTAGATGATCCGGAACGTTTTGGCGTTGTAGAATTTGATGCTGACGGTAAAGCGGTATCTATTGAAGAAAAGCCTGCGCAGCCTAAAAGCAACTATGCAGTAACCGGCTTATATTTTTATGATAACAATGTTTGTAAGTATGCTAAAACACTTAAGCCATCTGCCCGTGGAGAATTAGAAATTACGGATTTAAATAAAATTTATCTGCAAAACGATAAATTAAATGTAATTACGCTGGGGCGTGGTTATGCATGGCTTGATACCGGAACGGTAGACAGCCTAAACGAAGCAGCGGAGTTTGTAAAAGCTGTAGAAACAAGAACAGGTATACCCATTGCCGTGCTGGAAGAAATTGCCTACAACAATGGTTGGATAACTAAAGAGCAGCTTTTGGAAAGCGCAGAAAAATATGGTAAAGCACCTTACGGACAGTACCTTAAAAAAGTAGCTGACGGCAAGATAAAATATTAATTTTTAGAGGCATATAATTATGAAAATAACGAAAACAAAGCTTGATGGCGTAGTAATAATAGAGCCAGATGTATTTGGTGATAACCGAGGCTTTTTTATGGAAAGCTGGAATAAAAAGAAAATGGAAGAAGCTGGGCTTTTTTATGATTTTGTACAAGATAATCATTCCAAGAGTACGGTTAAAGGCACGCTTCGCGGTATACATTTTCAAAAAGGCGAAAAAGCGCAAGCAAAGCTTGTGCACTGTGTAAAAGGTGCAGTGCTTGATGTAGCAGTTGATTTACGTAAAAACAGCCCGACTTTTAAACAATGGGTAGGCATTGAACTTAGTGCTGAAAACAAAAAACAGCTTTTAATTCCACGTGGATTTGGGCATGGCTTTGTAACGTTAACAGATGATGTAGAGTTTTTATATAAAGCAGATAATTACTACGCTCCGGAAGCTGATGCAGGCATACGTTGGAATGATTCTGATATCGGAGTAGAATGGGATGTAGAAAATCCGATTTTATCTGAAAAAGATAAGAAAAATCCGTTTTTAAAAGAGTGTAAGGAATTATTTTGAAAGATACGGAATGATGGATATGAAAATTTTGATAACCGGTGGAGCCGGGTTTATAGGAAGTAATTTTATATATTATCAGTTTAAACATCATTTGGAAGATGCATTTATTTGCTTGGATAAGCTGACATATGCAGGCAATTTAAGCAGCTTGAGGGATGCGATGAAGCAGCCAAATTTTAAGTTTGTGCGCGGCGATATTGCTAACCGCGATTTTGTTTATAGCTTGTTTGAGATTGAAAAGCCGGATGTTGTGGTAAACTTTGCGGCGGAAAGCCATGTTGACCGCAGCATTTTAGAGCCTGAGCTGTTTTTAAAAACTAACGTTATCGGTACGGGCGTATTGATGGACGCTTGTCGCAAGTACGGCATTAAACGTTACCATCAGGTAAGTACAGATGAAGTATACGGTGATCTGCCATTGGACAGGACTGATTTGTTTTTTACGGAAACAACGTCGCTGCATACATCAAGCCCGTATTCTGCATCTAAGGCCAGTGCTGATTTACTTGTTTTGGCATACCATAGAACGTATGGTTTGCCGGTAACAATTTCGCGTTGCTCTAACAACTATGGTCCGTATCACTTTCCGGAAAAGTTAATTCCGTTGATGATTATCAATGCCTTGCACGATAAAGCTTTGCCGGTTTACGGAGATGGTGCCAATGTGCGCGACTGGCTGTATGTAGAAGACCATTGCAGTGCGATTGATTTAATTATCCGCAATGGTCGCGAGGGCGAAGTTTACAACGTAGGCGGGCATAATGAAAGAACTAATTTAGATGTAGTAAAAATTATTTTAAAAGCGCTTGGTAAAAGTGAGGAGTTAATAACTTTTGTGAAAGACCGTCCCGGTCATGACAAGCGTTATGCGATTGACCCGACAAAAATACATAACGAACTTGGATGGTTGCCGAAGACAAAGTTTGAACAAGGCATAGCCAAAACGATAAAATGGTATTTAGCTAATAAGGATTGGTGGCAGGACATCATCAGCGGTGAATACCAAAAATATTATGAAAAGATGTATGGTGAGAGATAATGAAAGTTTTGGTTACAGGTGCTAATGGGCAGCTTGGGTATGATGTTGTAAAAGAGCTGGAAAAACAAAACATTGAATGTTATGGGGTTACACGTAAAGATTTCGATATTACTGATTTTAAGTCAACTGAGAATTTTATCAATAAATATTTGCCTGACGTAGTAATACATTGTGCGGCTTACACTGCTGTTGATAAAGCAGAAGATGAACCTGAACTTTGTTATAAAGTTAACTCCGAAGCTACTAAAAATATTGCTGAAATTTGCAAAGAAATAAATGCTAAATTGCTTTATATTAGTACGGATTATGTTTTTGACGGAACAAAAGACGGTTTTTATGAAGTTGATGATGAAACAAACCCTATTAATGTTTATGGAAAAAGTAAGTTATTAGGGGAGATAGCAGTACAAAAAATATTAAAGAAATATTTTATTGTACGTATTTCTTGGGTATTTGGTGAACATGGAAATAATTTTGTAAAAACGATGCTGCGGTTGGGTAAAGATCATAAAGAAATTAATGTTGTATCTGACCAGTATGGAAGCCCTACTTATACTGCTGATTTAGCGCCTTTATTGGTTGAAATGATAAAAACGGATAAATATGGTATTTATCATGCAACGAATGAAGGTGTATGTAGTTGGGCAGAATTTGCAGAAGAAATTTTTAAAATAGCTAATATGGATATAAAAGTTAATTATATAAGAACAAAAGACTATCAAGCAAAAGCTAAAAGACCATTGAATAGCAGATTAAGCAAATTTACTTTGTTGAACAATAAATTTTTATTATTGCCGAATGTAGAATTTTCATTAAAAAATTTTTTAAAAAAGATAGGTGTATATAATTGTATCCGTTAATAAGTGTCATTGTTCCGGTATATAATGTCGAGAAGTATTTAAAACAGTGCTTAGACTCTATAATAAATCAAACGTATAAGAATTTACAAATAATATTAATTGATGATGGGTCAAGTGATAAGAGCGGAATTATTTGTGATGATTATCAACAAAAAGATAATAGAATAGAAGTTATCCATAAAACTAATAGTGGTGTTGCTGCGGCAAGAAATCAAGGTGTTTTAATGGCTAAAGGCGATTATATAGCTTTTGTAGATTCAGATGATTTTATTGAAAAAGATATGTATGAGATATTGTTAGCTACAATGGATAACGATAAAATTGATATGGCGGTTTCTACTATTAATAGAATAGAAAGAAATGGAAAAAATAGAGTACAAAGTAAGTTGTTTGAAAAAGATAGAATTTTAGATAAATTTGAGTTTATGGAAATTTTTATAAAAAATGAAAGTGGTTATTTGATGAATAAACTCTACAAAAAGAATATTCTTAAAGATGTTATTTTTCCGGACGGTAAATATTTTGAAGATTTGGTAACAATGTTACAATTGATAACTAATTCAGAAAAAATTTCATATGTTAATAAACCGTTATATAATTATAGAAAAAATGCTGAAAGTATCACGGCTGTATTTTTAGAATCACCAAAAAAATTTTTTGATAGATACAGCGAAGCTGAGCGGGGATGGAGATTATTAAAGGATAATTATTCAAAAAATATAAGTGATAATTTTATTGTTTGGCAATGTCAAAGTATGTTACTTATTTATGAGAAAATATATGATAAACAAGAATATAGAGACGTTAAAAATTTTCTGTTTGGTAAAATTTTAAATTTAGAAAAAATTTTTATGAATAGTTCATTCATAAGTAATTCAAAAAAATTAAAATGTTATACATTGTTACATTGTTTTTGGTTTTATAAAGTTATACTGAAATGGGAAAAGTTTTTTAAAAAGAGGAAGCTTTAATGAATAGTATATTAAAAAAAATATCAATGGAATATTTTGTTTTATTAGCTGTTATGTTTTTAACTGTGGGTTATGCACTTGATCAAAAATTTCTATACAATACTGCATTTTTTGTTGGTTTATTTTGTAAAATAATTTATTTATATAAAAATAAATTAGAGATAAGATTTAATGATTTTAATTTTGAATTATTATTGCTAATGATATTATTTTGTTTTTCATTATTGTTTATTTCATTTTATGCTGTTGATATTAATGAATCTATGAAATTTGCCGAATATTATTTTAAATGGATGTTTATTCCATTTTTCATGATATCCTTTCTTTCTATTGGAATAAAAGATTTTTATAAATACATGCTGTATGGTTTGATTATAGGTAGTATTGTTATTGCAAGTGGAGTATTTTGGAATAGTTTTGCTTTAGGTATGGATAGACCAGGTGGCTTTTTTATCACTGCGCCAAATTCGGTCGCAGGCAGATTGATTTTTTGTTTACCTTTTATTATTTTAAATAAAAATTTGAAAAATTTTTATTTAAAATGTTTAGTAAGTTTTTTTATTTTCGCTGCTGTTGTTTTAACTGGTTCAAGAGGAGGAATAATTGCTGGAATAATAGAGATTGTTATATTAATATGGTATTTGAGAAAATATAATAAAGTAAAAATTTGTGAAAATCTAAAAAGAAAACAAGTGATAACGTTTTTGCTTATTACATCTATAACAGTTGGTAGTGTTATTAATAGTCGTTTTATTGAATTTATAAAATACAATGGAAATTATATAGAGCACCGTGTTGGCGGAGACAGAATTTTGTTATGGAAGTCCAGCATTGATATGATAAAAGATAATCCGATTACTGGAGTAGGATTAAGAAATTTTAATAAAGTTTATATTGAAAATGGTTATATTGCAAAAGAGGCAAAAGAACCAAATTTAATTTCACCACATAATATTTTTTTGCATATATTTGTAGAGGCAGGCCTAATAGGTTTTGTAAATTTTATGATTCTTTTGTTATATCAGTTATATAGTGGATATAAGTATTCTAATGATAATTTGATATTGGCTTATTTCTTAGCAATTATAGGTATGTGCGTACATGGAATGGTAGATTATTTGATTTGGACAAAAAATTATTATCTTTTTTATTGGTTTATGGCTGGATGTATTTATGCGTATAAGACAAATGAATTATATGGGAGAAGAAAATGAAAATTTTTTTAGTTAATTTTTAGCAGACGGTAGGCTCGGTGGGACTGAAAAAGTGTTATGTAATATGGCAAATGAGCTTTCTGAAAGAGGAGCTCAAATAACAGTAGTATGTTGTGATAATGAAAATGGATTGCCGTTTTTTCCATTATCCCAAAAATTAAATTTTATAAATTTAAATGGAAGCGGAAGAGATTTAAAAGTTTCTATATCTATTAAAATTCAAAGAGAATTTTTAAGACTGATAGGTCTACTAGATAAATATAAGATGTTTATTTGCCTTAATTCTCATTATAAACAAATATTAGAGGAATTGTCTAACTTAATAAATGTTGAAAAACCTGATATTATTATTACGTTTGATCCAAATTCAATTATGGTATTAAAATATTTATTGAAAAATAATTCGCCAACAATTGCAATGTTGCATTTGGATTGTAAATTATTTTTTAATGAAAAAATGGATAATATTTTATTGAATTCTTTTAAAAATGCAAATTGCATTCAAGTTTTGAACAAGTCAAATATAGAAATTGTTAGACGATATTGTCCCTATATAGATGTTAGATATATCCCGAATGTTGTTAAAATGTCTTTAATAAAGAAAAATTATGATAAATGCTACAATAAGATTATTACTGTAAGTAGAATTGAAGAGTTAGGAAAACGTCCGCATTTGTTAATAAAAACTTTTAATAAAATCTATAAAGAACATTATGAGTGGACATTAGAGGTTGTGAGGGGACTTATACAACTTCTCATGAAAAATATAAAACTAAAATTTTAAAATTTATTGAAGAAAATAATTTGCACAACAAGGTATGTTTAACTGGAGTTACAGATAAAGTAGAAATTAAATTGCAAAAAGCTGATATATTTGCTTTTCCAAGTGCACATGAGGGGTTTCCGTTAGCATTAACAGAAGCTATGGCGATAGGACTACCAGCTATAGGATATAAAACATGTGCTTGAGTAAATGAACTAATAATAGATGGTTATAATGGCTTCTTATGTGAAGATGGTATTGATGATTTTGCAGAAAAGCTTAAAATTTTAATGCAAGATGCAGAGGTGCATAAGAAGATGGGACAAAATGCGCGGGAAAGTATGAAACAGTTTGCTCCTAAAAAATTTGGGATGAATGGGAAGATTTAATTAACAAAGTTGTAGAAGAAAGTAAAAAATAATTTAATTTATAAAGTTATCAAATGTTATAAATTTCGGAGCCTTACCATGCCGATAAAAATAATTAAAATCCTTCTTGCCGGGTTGTTTGCCGGGCATTTGTTAAAAGCGAATAGAGTGCGTTCTGCAGCTCGGTTCAGCCGGGCAGGATGGGTTATGTTTTTTACGGCGGTTAAGTTTTTCTGGCTGGTGTTTAAGTATGCGCGGCAGAGGAATAAGGAACTAAAGAAAAAGCTTTAATGATTAACCTTATTTTAAATTTTTTACACTGGTAAGTTATAGTTAAACAAAAGATGGTTGAGCAATATAAAATAAAATCATCTAAAGGAACACACTATGCAAATTATAATTTCGCCGGCGAAGAAGATGCGCGTTGATAATGACGATATTGGCGCGGCACGTTTGCCGGTATTTTTAACGAAAACTGAAGAACTTTTAACTGCCCTGCGCGCGCTGGATTACAAAAGACTGCAAAAGTTGTGGCAGTGCAACGATGCTATTGCGGAACTTAATTATAATCGCTTGCAGCGTATGGATTTACGCAGTAACTTAACGCCTGCCGTTTTTAGTTACGACGGCTTGCAGTACCAGCATATTGCGCCGAATGTTTTGGATGAAGCAGCGCTTGCGTATCTGGAAAAGCATCTTAAAATACTCAGCGGCTTTTACGGTATTTTAAGCGCGTTTGACGGTGTTGTGCCTTACCGGATGGAAATGCAAGCGCGGCTTGCCTGCGGCGGAGCGAAGAACCTGTATGCTTTTTGGGGCAGCAGCCTGTATGATGAACTTGTTAAAGAAGATAACGAAGTTTTAAACCTGGCTTCCAAAGAGTACAGCAAAGCGGTGGAGCCTTACGTTACGGATAAAATCCGTTTTGTAACCTGCGTGTTTGGCAGCCTGCAAAACGGCAAAATTAAGGTTAAGGCAACGGAGGCCAAAATGGCGCGCGGCGAGATGGTTCGCCGCTGTGCGGAGGAAAACGTGCAGCACATTGATGAAGTGAAAAATTTTACCGTTAACGGTTACAGTTTTGCCAGAGAATTATCCTGTGCAAACGAGTTTGTTTTCTTAAAATAAAAATATTTAATCTGCCTGCGGCAAATGCTGCGGGCTTTTTTATTTATGTGTGGTTAAAAGAAATTGCTGACGGTATAAAACAGATTTAAGACATTATCTGTTCCTTTACTAATAGCGTAGTTTACAATAATAATAGCATAGCATAGATGTACAGAAACCGGCATAAAAGAAACACTTTTGCAGAAAAATAATTAAAAGTACAATGTAAATAAACAAAAATACACTAAAAGTTAAAATAATTGTACAAAACTTCTTGGCAGAAATGTGAAGTTTTGTTATTTTATTAATAAAGCAAAGCAAAAAGTAAACTAATTTGCTTGAAAACGGTATTTGTCTGCGGTGACGGATAAATACTGTTTTATTTTAATTTTATGAGGAGGAAAAATGATGGGTATTAAGGAAAATCCGTTTGCGTATATTGATGCGCACCGCAGTGAGATGCTGAAAATGTGGGAAGAACTTGTCAGCATAGACAGCGGCTCTGACTATAAACCCGGCGTAGACAAAGTTGTTGCCAAAGTAGCAGGTATTTTAACGGATATGGGCGGCAAAACACGTATTGTGGAACACGAAAATGCCGGTAATGCCGTTGTAAGCGAATTTGGCGACTGCAAAACCAGGCCTGTTATTGTTTTAACGGGGCATCTGGATACTGTTTTCAGCGACCCGGAAACAACGAAGAAGCGTCCGTTTACAATTAAAGAGGGCAGGGCTTACGGCCCGGGCGCGCTGGATATGAAGGGCGGCGTTACGCTTGCCATTCACGGGCTGCAGGCCTTGCAGAATGCCGGATTTGACAAATATGCCTTTAAAGTTGTTTTTGCCGGTGACGAAGAAACGGGGCATAAAAACAGCGATTTGCAGAAACCATGATGGCAGAATTTAAGGGTGCATTAGCAGCGTTTGATTTTGAAACCGGCTTTATGAACGATAACGTAGTTGTAGAGCGCAAAGGGTTTTACCGTTTTATTATGGAAACCTTCGGACGCAGCGTGCATGCAGGCAACGAGCCGGAAAACGGCCGCAACGCTATTGTTGAGCTGGCGCGCAAGGCTGTTGACATCGACGCTTTAACCGATTGGAACACCGGCACAACAATTAATGTCGGTACTATCGAAGGCGGCACGGTTGCTAATGCTGTTCCTGCTTATGCCAGAATGGAAGTGGATGTGCGTTACCTTGACCCGGCGGATTTTGAAAAGAAGAAAGAGCAGTTTGAAGTTATTGCCGGCAAAGTTTACATTAAAGATGTAACTACCAAAATGACGCCGGTAGCCGGTCTTGAGCCGATGGTTCGCCTTGACGGCAATATGAAACTGTTTGATGTGTATAAATCGGTTTACGAAGAAGAAGGCTTCGGCAGCCCGGAACCGATTTTAGTGGGTGGCGGCAGCGATGCTACTTACACCACTAAAGTTGGCGTACCTACCGTTTGCGCTGTTGGCGTAAAAGGCGGCTTGAACCATACGGTTGATGAATTTGCCGATGTGGAATCGCTGTTTATGCGTGCCAAAGTATTTATCGGCACGGTTTTAAAATTATAATCAGGGGGGATTACTGTGGCTGAAAAAGATGTAACTGCGGTAGAAGAAAAAGACTATGAACATCATTTAACGTGGCGCGGCTGGTTGTCGTTTATTGTTATCGCGCTGTCGTTTTCGGGTATTTTAAAAGATATGGGCCCGTTGAGCGCTTTTGATTTTACGGTGCTGACAGGCAAATTCGGCAAAATCGAAGGGCTGAGCTTTATCGGCAAAGGCGGCGTTGGTGCTGCCGAAGGCTTTATGTTTGCCTTAACGCTGTTTCCGACCGTTATTCTGGCTTTGGGCTTTGTGCGTGCGGTTGAATCGCAGGGCGGCCTGCTTGCTGCAGAACGCATTATCCGTCCGCTGCTGCGCCCCTTGATGGGTTTGCCAGGTTATGTCGGGCTGGCGTTTATCAGCAGCTTTACTACAACGGACGTTGGCGCGGTAATTACGCGCGATTTGTATGACGAAGGCAAAATTACCGACGACGAGCGTTCTATTTTCGTTGCTTACCAGTACGCTGCTTCCGGCACGCTGGCCAACACCATTAACTGCGGCGCGCCGCTGATTCCTATTTCACTGCTTTCTTTCGGTATAATTTTTATGGTGGAAATTTTTGTAAAAATAGTCGGCGCAAACATTGTAAGATTTTATCTGCTGTTTAAACGTAAAAAAGCTAGGGGTGCTGCATAATGGCTGAGGCTGCTGCTAAAAAGAAAACTTTACTGGAAGAATTTATGGCCGGCTGTAAAAAAGGCTTTTACATCGGCGCAGAAAACATTATGCCGGCAATGGTTCTGGCTTATTCACTGATTTTGTTTCTGAATATTACCGGTTTGATGGATATTATTGCCAACGCCGTTGCACCTGTTATGGCGCTGTTTGGTTTGCCCGGCGGGGCGATTGTGGCGCTGATTTCCGCGTTCTTTGCCAAGGCTGCGGGCGCTGCTACGGCTGCTTCGCTTTATGCAGAAGGCGTTATTAACGCGGCACAGGCAACTATTTTGTTCCCGGCGACGATTGGGCACGCTGGTTGGCCATTTTGCACGCTGCGTATTAACTTCCGGCGCCAATCCGAAGCACCATGCGCTGCTTTTGGCAATTCCCGTTATCGACGCTTTGCTGTCGATGATTATTGTAAGAATTATACTTAATTTTATGGGCATTTCCTGCTAACTGGAGGAGAATAATATTGGATATGAAAGAAAAGGCTTTTGGCTATATTGATGAACATCGTGACGGCATGATGAAAATGTGGGAAGAACTTGTTATGATGGACAGCGGCTCCGGCAACAAGCCGGGCGTTGATGCCATTGTGGCAAAGGTTGCCGGCATTTTGGAAGGCATGGGCGGCAAAACCCGCATTATTGAACACGAAAATGCAGGCAATATGCTGGTAAGCGAGTTTGGCGACTGCAAAAATAAACCTTTTGTAATTTTTACAGGCCATCTGGATACCGTTTTTGACGACCCGGAAACCACAAAAAAACGCCCCTTTACCATTAAAGACGGCACTGCTTACGGCCCGGGCGCACTGGATATGAAGGGCGGAGTAACGCTGGCCATTCATGCTTTGCAGGCTTTGCAGAGCGTTGGCTTTGACAAGTACGGCGTAAAAGTTATTTTGGCAGGCGACGAAGAAGTTGGGCACAAGCACAGCGATTTTGCCGGTAAGATGATGGAAGAAGCAAAAGGCGCGGCTTATGCTTTTAACTTTGAAACCGGCTTTATGGATGACAGCCTGGTGCTGGCGCGCAAAGGCGTGTACTGCTTTGCCATGGAAGCCTTTGGCCGCGGCGCGCATGTAGGCAATGCTCCGGAAGAAGGGCGCAGCGCCATTAAAGAGCTGGCATACAAAATTCTTGATATTGAAGCGTTAACCGACTGGAGCAAAGGGCTTAATTTAAATGTTGGCGTTATCGAAGGCGGCACGGTTCATAATTCCGCACCGGCTTATGCCAAAATGATTGTGGATATGCGCTTTACCGACCCGGCAATGCTGGAAGAAATGAAAGGCAAATTCCAGGAGATTAACGACAAGGTTTACGTTGACGGCGTAACCTGCAAAATGACGCCGGTATCTTTAATGCAGCCGATGGTAGAACTGGAAAGCAGCAAAGAATTGTTTGAGCTTGTTAAAAAAGTTTATGAACAAGAAGGCTTTGGCAGCCCGAAAGCAATTACCGTTGGCGGCGGCAGTGATTCTGCCTACACAACCATGGTTGGCGTGCCTACCGTGTGTGCTATGGGCGTTAAGGGCGGGCGCAACCATACGGTTGACGAGTTTGCCAATGTGGAATCGTTGTTTATGCGTGCCAAATTAATGTGTGCCGTAATGCTGGCACTGTAATTTGCGGTTGACAACGGCGGCGCAAAACTTTATACTTAATTTAACTGAACAGGGGAGCTTACAGATAGGCTGAGAGGAAGCTGTGCGCTTCGACCCTAAACCTGATTTGGATAATGCCAACGTAGGGAATGTTTGCAGATGACGGCAAGTGCCTTGTTGGTGCTTGCCGTTTCTTTATATCAGGCAGTTGCAATTTAATATGCCGTTAGAGTGAGCAAAGCTCATGAAGGGGTGCACCACCGCGGGTGCAGGCTTCTTCATGGGCTTTTTTAATTGCGGCAGAAAGGAGAAACTATGCGCGTTAACGGAAAAGACATTGAACTTAAACGCGGTATGACGCTGGCGGAATTTTTGGCAGCGTATAACTACCGCGCAGAACTGGTGGCAGTGGAGCGCAACGGGCAGATTGTGCCGCGTGCGGAATTTGGCGCAGCCGTTTTAACAGACGGCGACGAACTGGAAATTGTAAGTTTTGTTGGAGGAGGTTAAAGCCGTGGCAGATGATTTTAACGGGCAGCTTGCGCAAGTGCGTGTGGGCATTGCCGGGCTGGGCGGTTTGGGCTCGCACATAGCGGTGTTTTTGGTGCGTGCTGGCGTGCAGC
>ULNK01020903.1_pt1 | contig 19138 bp, 15 predicted proteins | sample 1951911 | NCBI WGS metagenome assembly ULNK01 (sample SAMEA4835576, study PRJEB28245) | human gut metagenome | biome: gut microbiome; material: fecal sample | place: Denmark | collected 2008 | reverse complement strand
TTGGCTAATTTTATAATATTTAATGAATGTCCCTATTTTACGGTTTTGCTTCTTGAAGATCAGGGAGTTCAGTAAAAATCGGATTGGTTGCAGTGAGGGGGAAAAGTCCAGGCTTTTGCTCGTTTAACTCCAGGTGTTTACTCCCGAAATGCCTGAAGTTTTAGGTTGGAATGCCCGGTGTTTGGGAAGTAAATTCCGGGAGTTTCGGGAGTATAATGCAGGGATATTTACCGGTATGGCACGGCTTCATTAACGGTTGGAACTGGACATACCGATAGAATATTATTTGTTGTCCCGCAAGTCTTTTACCCTGACGGCTTTGCCTTCGCTTTGAGGCAGGGAGCCTTTCTTGACCAACTTCACTTTAGGAGTGACAAGGATTTCATCTTTCAGTCGGCGGGAAATAGCTTTGCGTACTTTCTCCAGTTCTATATAGTTGTCGGTGGATAAGTCGCTGAGTTCTACTTCCACAATCATTTCATCTTGATTGCTGATGGTTTCCAGAGTAATGAGGTAGTTGCTGCCCAATTCGGGGAATTGCACCAATACCTTTTCCACCTGCATGGGGAAGATGTTGACACCCTTAATGATAAACATGTCGTCGCTGCGGCCCTTGATGCGGTCGATGCGCAGATGCGTACGTCCGCAGGGGCATGTACCCGGAAGTATGCGGGTAAGGTCGCGTGTGCGGTAGCGTATCAACGGCATCATTTCACGGTCGAGGGTAGTCAGGACCAGCTCTCCAATCTCACCGTCGGGAACCGGCTCACCGGTTTCCGGATTGATGATTTCAACCAGATAGCAATCTTCCCAAAGGTGCATGCCGTTTTGCTCGGTACACTCAAAGGCAACGCCGGGACCGTTCATTTCGGTCATGCCGAAACTGTTGTAGGCTTTGACACCCAGTATCCGCTCAATCTTCCTGCGCTGTTCGTCCGTATGAGGTTCGGCTCCGATGACGAGGATTTTCAGAGTAGTCGATGCCGGGTCGATACCTTCTTCTTGAAATACTTCCGCCAGGCGTATGGCATAACTGGGAATGGCATGTAAGGCGGTGGTTTTGAAGTCCGTGATGAACTTGATTTGCCGCTTGCTGTTACCGGCAGCGGCGGGTACGGTCAGTGCTCCCAGGCGCTCGGCTCCGTATTGGAAACCTAATCCTCCGGTGAACATGCCATAGCCGGAACTGTTTTGAAAAACATCGGTCTTTCGTATGCCTACTGCGTATAGGCAACGTGCTACAAGGTTGGCCCAGGACTCCAGATCGTGCCGGGAGTGGACGATGACGGTGGGCGTTCCCGTGGTTCCGCTGGAAGAGTGGATGCGTACACCGTCTTCGTGCATATTGCCGGCCACAAGTCCGAAAGGGTAGTTGGCGCGCATGTCCGCCTTGGTGGTAAACGGGATTTTCCGGATGTCTTCTATCGACCGGATGCTGTCTGCCGTAATGCCGTGCTTTTGAAAAACTTGTTTGTAATAGGGGGAATTTGCTGCAATGCCGATTGTCTTCCTAAGCCGCCGGAGTTGCAGTTTGTGCAACTCCTCACGCGGCATGGTTTCTATCTCTTCTTCCCAGTATTTGTCATTCATGGTTATTGGTATTTTGATTTACATCAGGTTTTCTGCAATTTCCTTACCGGCAACCAAGGCCTTGAGGTTCAGCTCTACGATGGCTTCGCCTTTACGTTGGAAGATGTCGCGGATGCTGTCCTGTACCTTCTGGTAATCAATGCCGAGGAACGGAATGGTAGCTCCCAGCAACACGATGTTGGCAACGCGGGGAGAGCCCACTTCTTTGGCTACTTCGTTCACGTTCAGTATAATCTTGTGAGGAAGCTTGTCAAGTTCGGCTTTGAGAGCTTCTTCGGCAGGATAGTGGGGGATATTGATGAAAGGGGCTTCGTTCGTTACCAGCCAGCCTTCGGGACTGAGGTAGGGAAGATAGCGCAACGCTTCCATGGGCTCCAGCGATATGATAAGGTCGCATTTGCCTGTAGGGATGAGGTCGGAAGCGATAGGCCGGTCGCTGATGCGGAGGTTGGACTGTACGTCTCCGCCTCGCTGGCTCATACCGTGTACTTCGGCCTGTTTCATGTATAATCCGTCTTTAAGGGCTGCCTGCCCGATTACGGTAGCGATAGAGAGGATGCCTTGTCCGCCTACGCCGGAAAGTATAATGTCTTTTTTCATGGCTTTACTTGTTTCGTTTCTTACGTGCTAAAGTTTGAATACATTCTCTGCGGGGAATAATGACGGATACTCCGCGGTATTCGATTTCTTCGCGGATTATCTGCCTCATTTCCTCGTAGTTCTTCTTCAATGGAACTACTACGCGGATATGTTCGGGCGTTACGCCGATACCTGCACAGATAGCTTCGAGACGTCCGGTGCCGGCTGAATCCTGTCCGCCGGTCATGGCTGTGGTTTCGTTGTCGGAGATGACGATGGTGACGTTGGCGTTTTCGTTTACGCAGTCCAGCAGGCCTGTCATGCCGGAGTGGGTGAAGGTGGAGTCGCCGATAACGGCAACCGCAGGATGGACTCCGGCATCTGAGGCGCCTTTTGCCATTGTAATGGAGGCTCCCATGTCTACGCAGGAATCAATGGCGTTGAAAGGAGCGTTGGCTCCTAAGGTGTAGCAGCCGATGTCGCTGAATACCTTGTGGCTGGGGTATTCTGCCCGGAGCACTTCGGTCAGCACGGTGTACATATCGCGGTGTCCGCAACCTTCGCACAAGGCTGGCGGGCGCATTTCGACGAGTGAGGGAACAGCGAATTCTGCTTTGTTCTCTTTGCCTACGGCGCGTGCTACGCTGTCCGGATTCAATTCTCCGTCCTGCGACAGTGTGCCGTCCAGGCGTCCTTTGACTTTTACGCCGATGCCGAGGCAACCTTTCAGTTGTTTTTCTACAAACGGTTGTCCGTCTTCCAGTACGAGTATTTCGTCGCAGGCTTCTACAAGCTGCATCAGTTGTTTCTTGGGAAGCGGGTACTGGCCGATTTTCAATACCGGAAATTCGCAGCCTTCGGGATAGTTCTCCATAAGGTAGTTATAACCGATGCCGCAGGCTATGATGCCCAGTTTTTTGTTGGGACCGTCTATGTACTTGTTATAAGGTGAGTTTTCCGAGGCTTTGACAAAATCGTCCTGATGCTGCAACAGAAGTTTGTAGCGTTTGCGGGCGTTGCCGGGGAGCAGGATGAACTGGCGCGGGTCGTCACTGAAAGAAACCTCGTTCTGAGGCTGTTGCGCCTTGCGTTCTACGCCGGAACGGGAATGCGCCAGCCGGGTGACCATACGCATCAGCAGCGGTTCGCCGGTTTGTTCGGAAAAGGCAAATCCGTTGTAAACCATGTCGTAGGCTTCTTGCTGGTTGCTCGGTTCGTACATCGGAATCAATGCAAAGTCACCGTAGAAGCGGCTGTCTTGTTCGTTTTGTGACGAATGCATGCTGGGGTCGTCGGCTGCAACGACAATGATGCCGCCTTTAACGCCGGTCACGGCGGAGTTGATAAAACAGTCGGCAGCCACATTCATGCCTACATGTTTCATGCAGACCAGTGAACGTTTTCCTGCGAACGACATTCCCAAAGCTGCTTCCATGGCAGTTTTCTCGTTGGAACACCAGCGGTTGTGGATACCTTTTTCGGCAGTAATCGCTGCTGTCTGGATATATTCGGTAATCTCCGTCGAAGGAGTACCCGGGTAGGCGTACACACCGGATAGGCCGGCGTCTAATGCAGCCTGTGCAATGGCTTCATCGCCAAGTAAGAGTTGTTTGCTCATTTTTTAGTGTTTAAGTGTTAATCATGGTTTTAGTAACAATCGCAAATATAGCTTTTTGCTTTTGTTTTATTATGATATTAGTTGAAAATCTTTCTTTCGTTTAACGCCTTCCAATACTTTCTGGCATTTTTCATGTGTTCGGCGTAGTTGGCTGCAAAATTATGGGTTCCTGAAAAATCTTCTTTGGCACACATATAAATGTAATTGTGCCTGGTGTAATTCAGGACTGCGTCTATACCTATGGGGGTGGGAATGCGGATAGGGCCGGGGGGCAGGCCGAGGTTGCGGTAGGTGTTGTAGGGCGAATCGATGGTGAGGTGTGCATTGGCAATACGGCGCAGGCTGAAGTCTTGCAGGGCAAACTTGATGGTAGGGTCGGCTTGTAGCGGCATGCCGGCGTGGATACGGTTGATGTACAGGCCGGCAATCATGGGCTTTTCCTGGTTGTTGTTTGTTTCCTCTTCAACGATGGAAGCGAGGGTGCATACCTCCTCCTGTGTCATGCCGATGGCTTTCGCTTTATTGAGCCGTTCCCGATTCCAGAACTTCTGATGTTCTTTCTGCATCCGTTCGAGGAAATCCTCTACGCTCATGTTCCAATATACCTGGTAGGTTTCGGGTATGAAAAGGCAGGCTATTGTCGCTTTGCTGTATCCCAGCCGTTGCTGGAGCAGAGAGTCATTTATCACTCCGGCTATTTCGGCGGAATCAATCATCAGTTGTTTCCCTACGTTACGCGCCAGTCTGTCCAAAGTGCGTACGCTTCCGATGGTCAGGTTCATGGGGGCTTGGTATCCTCTGTAGAAACGGTTGAATACATGGTAAACGTTCTCGCCGGGACGTATCGCATAGCGCCCGGTGTGGATGTTACCGGAGTAATCGCGCCATTGGGACATCCATTTGAAACCGTTGAAACTATTGGGCTTTCCTTGTGCTTTTATCTTATTGTATATGGAGTCTGTCGTATCGTCGCGGTCGATGTAGATATAAACTGTCTTTTGCGGATGAAATTGCGGAGTGAACAGGTAGTAATACATTGTACCCGCACTTGCAATGCCTATGAAAAGAATAACCGCCAGTGCTCCGAAAAGGATTCTTTTTTTCTTTTTTTCCATCATAATCTTGATTGTTTTTGAGTCGGGCAAAGTTAGCAAGATTTGGGAATAAAGAGAATGCTTCCCTTGTTTTATTCATGACAGGAAGAGGGGGATGTGTCAATATATACTTGACGATTTCTTTTAGATACGGAAAACACGGATTTCACAGATTTTCTTTATTCTTTTTCTGTGAAATCCGTGTTTTCCGCGTAATCCGTGCCTAAACAAAGAAACAAATAGTAAGCGGATTTTAGTTTTGGCACACACACATTCTCTTCGGGTGTTTCAGCACTTGGATTTCAACCCCCGATTAATCGTCATCGTCGTCATCATCATCATCGTCATCGTAGTGTCGGCAATGTCTCTTGTGGTGTTTTTTCGGCTTTTTGTATTTGTGTTTCTTATGGTGGAATTTGTCATGGCGTTCACAGTATGAATTATAGTATTCATGCCAGCAGTCACTGTGGTGATGGACTCTGTTATAGAAAGGGTTATAATACATACTTCCCGGCTTTATGCCAATCTCCACAAGGATACGGTTCCACCCGTAACGATGATACCGCTTGTAATAGTCGCATACATCACGCATCTTTTTTCCTGAAGTCCTGGCTATCTCAAGTGCAATTCCCACATTTCCCCAGGCATTGCCACAGCGTCTGTAGTAATCGTCTAAGGAATGGTTTGAAATATTATATTCCAGGCATAGGCGCTTTCTGTAATCAGAGAGTTCCACAGATGCGTAGCGGTTAGCTCTGCCGATGAAGACGGAAATGCCATCCTGGGCAGGCAAAGCGCATGCAAGCAGGAGAAAAAGCAGTAGCAAATTAATCTTTTTCATAATGTTTCTAAGTTAAATGGGGTTCTGTTCCTTACTGTGCGAATATTTGGACAGTTTCCCGGTAACTTCTATTCCAGTTTTTCTTTGGCTTTTTCAATTTCATCGCCGGCTTCATCCAAAGCCTTCTTTACCTCATCCGCTCCCTCTTCAATCTGGTCCTGCGCCTCTTCGAGGGCTTCCTCAACGGATTCCTTTACATTTTCTACACGGTCTTTAACCTTGTCTTTAGCCTTTTTTTCTCTGCACGATGCAAAGGCAAGTGTAATTGTACATGCCAACATGGCGAATAATAATTTTCTCATATACTTACATTTTGGTGATATTGTGTAATTAGTTAAAATTCAAATGTAGAAATAAATATTGTGTTTGGCAAATTACGAAAATTTTTTTGAGTATCATACATGAGTAAAATGCCCTGCTTATTGATACGTTCTACACAGTGGGGTTTTTTTGAACTGTCGGATAATTAAAGAGATAAGTCTGCTTTGAAATATGTTTGTGAGCATATAAAAAGCTATCTGCTTCAGTTAGCTGCTCCTTTTGCAGGTAAATGCCATCTGTTCTATTATGATGTGTGGGAATAAAAGGAATGAGAAAAATGGATTTTTTATTCGTACGGCTGGCTTTAAAAAAAACGCTGATTATTTATTTGACAATCAGCGTTTTTTAGGAGAGCCGCTAGCCAGACTTGAACTGGCGACCTACGCGTTACGAATGCGTTGCTCTACCAACTGAGCTATAGCGGCAATGGGTTTTCGATTACGAGGTGCAAAGGTACATCTTTATTTGAATTTGCAAAAAGAATTGCCTGATTTTTTAGAAATATTTCTGTCTGGCATTTTTTCTATATTTGTGTATTTATCGGAGATATTATGGATAAATCCGTATGGTAAAGACGTTTAACTCTATTGGGTGATTGGAAAAGTACTGTTTGGTATAAGTGGAGTTTGTGGCAAAATACCGGTTATATTGAAGCCTGGAATTAATTCTTTTTCCAAAACTTCAAAAGGAAATAAATGTATATTATGAAAATAATGTATTACCTTTGTCCCCAATTAAAAACATTACTAGATAACTAAAAGATTAATCAAAGATCTTACTTATGCGTAAATTTATACTATTGTGTTTGTTGGTATTTACGGTATCAAGTGTGGTATTTGCCCAACAAATGACGGATGAACAAGTCATTCTGTACGTGCAAGAGGCTCAGAGTCAGGGGAAGACACAACAGGAGATGTTGGTTGAATTGATGAAGAAAGGAGTCACAAAAGAACAAATCCAGAGAATACAGTCTAAATATTCAGGCAAATCGGACGGAAGCTCTGAGGAAAATGCCAATTTCATGGGAGAAGCGAACTCCCGTTTACGTACGCAGAAAACTTACGAGAACAAAAACAAGAATATCTCTCAGAATGAATCAGGCTTGGATAATCTCGGATCCCAAAAGCAAAGTATTAAAGGGTTGCGGGCGAAATCGGCCCAGCAACGCAACGGATATGGAACGGGGTTGAATAACAATGGACAGCCGGGTTATGGTTATAATGCTCCTAAAAGCGCGGAAGACGCTTTTACACAACAAATTTTCGGACATAATATTTTCGATAACGAATATCTGACTTTTGAACCCAATATAAATGTGGCAACGCCCGACAATTATCGTTTGGGGGCGGGCGATGAAGTTATTATTGATGTTTGGGGAGCTTCCCAGACTACGATTCGTGAAAAAATCTCGCCTGAGGGTACTGTGCAAATTGCAAAGTTAGGACCGGTTTATCTGAGTGGAAAGACCGTAGAGGAAGCCAATGATTATTTGAAACGCGAATTTGCCAAGATATATGCCGGTGTTACGGGAGAAACTCCCAATACGCAAATAAATTTGACGTTAGGCGAAATCCGTTCCATTCAGGTGAATGTTATGGGTGAAGTTGTCGTGCCGGGTACTTACACCCTCTCTTCATTCGCATCAGTTTTCCATGCCTTGTATTGGGCCGGCGGAGTAAATAAAATCGGTAGTCTTCGAAGCATAAAAGTTATACGTGACGGAAAGACGGTTGCAGATTTGGACATCTACGACTTTATCATGGAAGGTCGGCTGAAGGATGATATCCGTCTTCAGGATGGTGATGTGATTCTTGTCAATCCTTATCAGACTCTAGTGCAGATATTGGGTAAGGTAAAGCGCCCTATGTATTATGAAATGAAGCCTACGGAAACAATCGGTACGTTGCTGAGATATGCCGGCGGCTTTACGGGCGATGCGTATAAAAAAGCCATCCGTCTTGTACGCAAGAGCGGACGCGAACATCAGATTTTCAATGTGGACGAAATGGATTATTCGGTATTCCGTCTGGAAGACGGTGATATGCTTACGGTGGATTCCGTTCTCAACCGTTTCGAGAATCGTGTAGAGATTCGCGGTGCTGTTTACCGTGAGGGCTTGTATCAGCTGAGCGGAGAGGTAAATACCGTGAAACAGTTGATAAAGAAAGCGGAAGGTGTACGTGGAGATGCTTTCCTAAATCGTGCCGTAATCAATCGTGAACATGAGGATTTGACGCGCGAGGTTATTTCCATAGATTTGAAAGGCTTGTTGAAAGGTGTGGTTGCGGACATTCCTTTGCAAAAGAATGATATACTTTATATTCCCAGCATTCAGGATCTGAAAGAAGAGCCTACAGTGACTATCCATGGTGAGGTTGCTGATCCAGGTACTTATCTTTATGCCGACAAGATGACCATCGAGGATTTGGTCTTGGAATCGGGTGGCTTGCTTGAAGCGGCTTCTACAACGAAAATAGATGTATCGCGCCGTATTAAATCTCCCAAAAGCACGGACGACAGTAATATTGTAGGCCAGACATTTACCTTTGACCTGAAAGACGGCTTGCTGATAGGAGCGGGGAGCGAGAATTTCTATTTGGAGCCTTTTGATGAAGTGTATGTCCGTAAAAGCCCTGCTTATCGCAAGCAGAAAAATGTGGGGATAATAGGAGAGGCATTGTTTACTGGCACTTACGCGTTGTCCAAGAAGAATGAACGTTTGAGCGACCTGGTCGCTAAAGCCGGTGGGGTTACATCCGATGCTTATGTAAGAGGAGCCCGTCTTATCCGTAAAATGTCGGAGGAAGAGCTTCGCAGAAAGGAAGATGCCACCCGCATGGCTATAAAGGTCGGTGCAGATTCAACTACTTTATATGTATATACGGTAGGTATTCATCTGGATGAGGCTTTGAAAAATCCGGGTTCTGATTATGATATGGTCTTGCGCGAGGGGGATGTATTGTTTATTCCTGAATATGTAAGCACAGTGAAAATCAACGGTGCCGTGATGTATCCTAATACTGTACTGTACAAAGAGGGAGAGAACAGCCGTTACTACATCAATCAGGCGGGCGGATATGCTTCGAATGCCAAGAAGCGCAGTGCTTTTGTGGTTTATATGAATGGTACCGTATCCCGCATACGTTCCGGTAGTAAGACGGCAATCGAGCCCGGATGTGAGATTATCATCCCGACTAAGGATCCGAGTAAGCGTATGAGCGTGGCCGAAATGGTAGGTATGGGTACTTCTATTGCCACTTTGGGTACAATGATTGCTACTTTGGTTAATCTCTTTAAGTGATAAGGACAATGGACGAAGGTAAAATACAAAAGTCTCCGCAAAAACCGGAGGAACAGGAAATTGATTTGATTGAGTTGGCTCAGAAAGTGTGGGCCGAGCGTAAAAAGCTTTATAAGGTATGCGGTATTGCGGCAGTGATTGGCTTGATTGTAGGATTCAGCATTCCTAAAGAGTATTCTACGGAAGTGACATTGGCTCCCGAGAGTGCAAGTAAAATGAATGCCGGGAGTATGGGGGCATTGGCTGCTATGGCTGGCATCAACTTAGGCGGTTCTGTCGGAGAAGATGCCCTGTCGCCCGAACTGTATCCCGATATCGTTAAGTCAACTCCTTTTCTGCTGGAGTTGTTTGATGTAAGGGTCAAAGACCAGAAAGGTAAAATAGATACGACCTTATATGCTTATCTGGATAAATACCAGCGTTCGTCATGGATGGGTGCTGTAATGTCTGCGCCATTCAAGGCTTTGGGTTGGACCTTGTCTTTATTCAAGGATAAACCGGAGAAGAAGGAAGGAAAAATCGATCCGTTCCACCTGACATTGGATGAGGCGAAGGTAGCGGATGCTTTGAGTAAGCGTATCTTGGTTACGATTGATAAAAAAACAGGGGTTACAACTTTGGAGGTTACTATGCAGGACCCTTTGATTTCGGCTTCGTTAACTGATACCGTGATGCATTGTTTGCAGAATTATATCACAAATTACCGTACCAATAAAGCCCGTCATGATTTAGCTTTTACAGAAAAGTTATATAAAGAAGCAAAGGCGGATTATGAGAAAGCTCAGAAAAAATATGCTACTTTTGCAGATGCCAACCAGAATGTGGTTCTGTTAAGCTATCGTGCCGAGCAGGAACGTTTAAAAAACGAAGTTGAGCTGGCTTATACTGTTTATACCCAGGTTTCCGGACAATTGCAGATGGCAAGAGCCAAAGTGCAGGAGATTACTCCGGTATATACGGTTGTGCAACCGGCTACGGTTCCGTTGCGTGCCGCCAAGCCTAATAAGATTATGATTCTTATAGGTTTTGTATTCTTGGCAGGAGTGGGATGTGTTGGCTGGATATTATTTGTGAAGGATTTATTTAAAGATTGGAGAAAAGCAAACAAAGCAATATGATGGCTAATAATGATATGAGTCGTTGGTGTGTTCTGTATACAGCACCAAAGTCGGAACGTAAATTAGTGCAGCGCCTGCATGCAGCAGGATATATGGCATTTTGTCCTATGCAAATCGTATTCAAGAAGTGGAAAGGACAGACCAAAGAAGTGTTTGCACCTCTGTTCCCCGGCTGTGTTTTTGTAGAAGAAGCGGCGGGTGTGGAGTCGTTTGTTGCTTCGCAGGGTGGTGTATCTTTCTTACTGGACGCTGAGGGTCAGAAGCTGTTTGTTTGCGCCGATAAAGCAGAGTTGCCGGCAAAGTTTGTGCATTTGTTGAAATAGAGGCCACTTTCTTTCCGGCATAAAAAAGCTACATTCCAAATGTAGCTTTTTTTATGCCGGAAAGCATTGTTTTTTAATCAAACAAACTCTTGAACTTCTTGAAAATCTTCTCCTTGATAGAAGTATTCGGCTTGAAGTTATCCGACCTTTCCATTTCTTCCAGCGCTTTTTTCTCTTCCTTGTTCAGTGTTTCGGGCACATATACGCTGACATTCACCAGCAGGTCTCCGGTTCCGTATCCGTTTACGTTAGGCAGTCCTTTGCCGCGCAGGCGGAGAACCTTACCCGGCTGTGTACCCGATTCGATTTTTACCTTAACCTTGCCGTCAATGGTGGGTATTTCTACTGCACCGCCCAATGCGGCTGTCGGGAAACTGAGCAACAGGTTGTAAATCAAATCATTCTCATCGCGAATCAGTTCCTTGTCCTGCTCTTCCTCTATGAGAATCAGCAGGTCGCCCGGTACGCCGTTGTGTTTGCCCGCATTGCCTTTACCGCCCATGGAGAGCTGCATGCCTTCGGCTACACCGGCAGGAATTTTCACGGTAACGACTTCTTCACCGTAGACGATTCCTTCACCGGCACATTCCTTACATTTATTCTTGATAACTTTACCTTCGCCGCCACAGGTAGGACAGGTGGTGCGTGTCTGCATCGTTCCGAGAATGGTCTGCTGGTTGCGGATTACCGTACCGCTACCTTTACAGGTAGGACAGGTTTCCGCGCCGCCGTCTCCCTCTGCACCGGTTCCGTGACAGTGGCTGCAGGGTACATACTTTTTCAGTTTGAATTTCTTCTCGACTCCGGTAGAAATTTCCTTGAGGTTCAGCTTTACCTTTACGCGCAAGTCCGAACCGCGATAACGGCGTTGCTGTGCACCACCGCCGCCAAATCCGCCGAACCCGCTGAAACCGCCACCGAAACCACCGCTGTGTCCGCCGAATATATCACCGAACATGGAGAAGATATCATCCATGGACATGCCGCCGCTGAAACCGCCGAACGGTCCGCCGTTGCCGGCAGCGCCACTCATTCCGGCATGGCCGAATTGGTCGTAACGGGCACGCTTGTCCGGATTGCTTAATACATCGTATGCTTCTGCCGCTTCTTTAAACTTCTCCTCGGCTACCTTGTCACCGGGGTTTTTATCGGGGTGATACTGGATAGCTTTCTTACGATAGGCTTTCTTTATCTCCTCAGCCGATGCTGTCTTTTCGACTTCCAGAACTTCGTAATAATCTCTTTTTTCCATATAACTGTGTATGTTATTCTCCAACCACTACCTTGGCATGGCGGATTACTTTGTCGTTTAGTGTGTAACCGGTTTGTACGCAGTCCAGAATCTTACCTTTCAAAGCTTCGTCGGGAGCCGGAATTACGGCAATGGCTTCGTGGTAGTCCGTGTCAAGCGGTTGTTCTTTGGTTTCGATTACTTTGACGCCGTTCTGGCCTAAAACTGTCATGAACTTGTTGTAGATGAGTTCCACGCCTTCTTTTACGGCAGCTACGTCAGTGGCAGTTTCCATGTTTTTCAGGGCGCGTTCAAAGTCGTCTACGATAGGAAGGATGCTGCTGATGCTTTTTTCTCCGCCGTTCAGGATGAGTTCGGCCTTTTCTTTCATCGTACGTTTACGGTAGTTGTCGAACTCGGCAGAGAGACGCAGGTATTTGTCTTTCTGGTCTTCAATCTCAGCGTTGGCCTTTTCCAGTTCCTGAGCGAGTTTTTCTTCCTCTGTCAGGGCAACTTCTTCTTCTTCTTTCTCTGTTGTTTCTTCACAAGTTTCGTCTTGAGCGTCTTGTGCTTTTAACTCTTCTTCGTTGATGTTTTCTTTTTCTTTAGAGTCCATATTGTTATGCTTGTTATTCTTGTAAAATGATTTTGCTTTCATTGTTGTTAAGGGTTTAAGTTAATATGATACGGTTTTAATAGCAAAAACTTTGCCAAATTGACGGCTTTTGCCAAAAACGCTGCAAAGGTAATATTTTTATGTCAGATTGACAGCGTAATGTGCTATAAATAGAGCGCTAACCTTGTGCGGACAGTAAGTTAACTCGATAGGTTGCAGTCAGTTACCTTTGTTGTATGTATCGGGTTAACTTCATATCATGCAATAAGTTAACTCGTTGTAAGCTGTTTTACCGTATTATTTCGTATCTTTGTACCCGCAATTTGCAGAGTTATAGGTATTAAATTGTAAGTAGTACATAATAAAACAGTAAATATAAAGATGATTACAGTCTCGAACGTATCGGTTCAATTTGGTAAAAGAGTGTTGTTTAATGATGTAAACCTGAAGTTTACAAGTGGTAATTGTTATGGTATAATCGGTGCCAACGGTGCCGGAAAGTCTACTTTCCTGCGTACTATTTCGGGCGATTTGGACCCGACAACGGGGTCTATCATGCTGGGACCGGGCGAGCGCCTGTCCGTATTGAGCCAGGACCACTTCAAGTGGGATGCTTATACGGTGATGGATACCGTGATGATGGGGCACACCGTGCTGTGGGACATTATGAAACAGCGCGAAGAACTCTATGCCAAAGAGGACTTCACGGACGAAGACGGTCTGAAGGTATCCGAACTGGAAGAGAAATTCGCCGAACTCGACGGTTGGAATGCGGAAAGCGATGCTGCCGCCTTATTGAGCGGACTGGGCATCAAGGAAGACAAGCATTATGTGCTGATGGGCGAGTTGAACAACAAGGAAAAAGTACGTGTCATGCTGGCGCAGGCTTTGTATGGCAATCCGGATAACCTGCTGCTGGACGAGCCTACCAATGACTTGGACATGGAAACCGTAACCTGGCTGGAGGACTATCTTGCCAATTTTGAACATACCGTTCTGGTAGTGAGCCACGACCGTCACTTCCTCGACTCCGTTTGTACGCATACGGTGGACATCGACTACGGAAAGATTAACCTCTTTGCCGGAAACTACAGCTTCTGGTACGAGTCCAGCCAGCTTGCTCTCCGTCAGCAGCAGAACCAGAAGGCTAAAGCCGAGGAGAAGAAGAAAGAACTGGAAGAGTTTATCCGCCGTTTCAGCGCCAATGTGGCGAAGAGCAAGCAGACTACCAGCCGTAAGAAGATGCTGGAGAAGCTGAATGTGGAAGAAATCAAACCGTCGTCACGTAAGTACCCGGGCATCATCTTCACTCCCGAACGCGAACCGGGCAATCAGATTCTTGAAGTAGCCGGACTGACGAAAACGCTGGAAGACGGTACGGTGCTGTTCCGTGATGTGAACTTCAATGTGGAGAAAGGGGATAAAATCGTGTTCCTTTCACACGATCCGCGTGCCATGACCGCTTTGTTCGAGATTATCAACGGAAATATGAAGCCGGATGCGGGAACTTTCAACTGGGGTGTTACGATTACCACCGCTTATCTGCCGTTGGACAACACTGCTTTCTTTAATACGGATTTGAATCTGGTAGACTGGTTGAGCCAGTTTGGCGAGGGCAATGAGGTATATATGAAGAGTTTCCTCGGCCGTATGCTTTTCTCCGGCGAAGAGGTGCTGAAGAAAGCAAGCGTACTGTCGGGTGGCGAGAAGATGCGTTGCATGATTGCGCGTATGCAGTTGCGTAATGCCAACTGTCTCATTCTGGATACGCCGACCAACCACCTTGACTTGGAGTCCATTCAGGCATTCAACAATAACCTGAAGACCTATAAGGGAAACATCCTGTTCTCGTCTCACGACCACGAGTTCATCCAGACAGTGGCAAACCGTATCATCGAACTGACTCCGAACGGCATCATCGACAAGATGATGGAGTATGATGAATACATCACTTCCGACCACATCAAGGAACTGAGAACAAAAATGTACAATAAATAATGATTAGCGATTAGTGATTAATAGCGTGTCAAAACAAAAAAGCGTTTGTTATTTTCAGTAGCATTACCTTATTTGTTGCTTTATTAGGCGCATATTACACGGATTTATTTTATTAGGGGTAATATTACCAATTGCTTTTGGTAACATTACCCCTTATTCTTTTTTCCGTGAAATCCGTGTAATTCCGTGCCTAAAAGAAATCCTCAAATTACATCCCACTCCCATCCCTAAACACTAACCGCTAATCACTAACCCCTATTTTCCGTGTATTTTTAAAATCAATCCTGTTCCCACTACCATCAGTACCGTACAGAGTATGGAGCCTTCAAAGCCGAAAGCGCCGCCGTTTATCAGATTGGCTTCGGGCAGCCGAAGGGCCAGCAAGCCGTTGCAGAATTTATTTCCACTGACCTCATAGCCTAATACCGGGCCTTGTATCCAGTTCCAGAACCAGTGTAGAGCTATCGGGAAGCAGAGGTTGCGTGTGTATATATAGGATGAGCCTAAAAGGATGCCTGCCAGAAGTATGTTGATAAAAGACAGAAAGTCGAAGTTCGGATTGCCTATATGAATCAAGGAGAACAGGGCGGCGGAGAGGAACAAGGCACAAAACTTATTCACCCCGCTTTGCAGCAGGCGTTCCAATACAAATCCCCGCAATGCCAGTTCCTCTGTCACGGCTACCAGCAGGAAGAATACAAGGCTGATCAGTAAGGAAGAAGGATTGAATGCCACTCCTGCAATCTCTACCGCACCTGCCCACAAGGATATGCCGAACCCTACTGCATAAAGAACGGTTGCCAGCAGTATTCCCGACAGCCAGTCCTTCCAACGCATCGTTAAAGAGCGTCCGAGCCCTTCCAGTGAAAAGCCGCGTAAATGCCATACTATCCATGCGGAAAGGAATACGCCTGCCAGCATCAGCGTCTCGCTCAATATGAAATAGGACATCGTATCGGCCTCTTCCTTTCCTAACTTCAGCAATACGGTTGCGAAAGGGACGCTTATTATTGTAATGATGATGACGGCAAGCGCGGCGAATGAAACAATGTCGATTGCCGCTTTTCCAAAACGTTTGGCTTTGGATTCATTTCCGATGGTTTCCATGAAAAAAATAAGTTCGGTTAATTAATATCCGACAAAAATAGCAATAAAAAGAGAAATCATTATTCACGGTTGGCGCTTTCTTCTTATATTTGAAAATTAAATCAATCTGACACAAAACATGAACCTGAAAAAGATACTTTTAGTAGCCGGACTGGGCATTATGATATCGAACGTCTCCGCCCAGACTTCCAGGAGATATACCGTTGCCAAACCCGGTACTTTGGTGGAAATGCTCACCGAAGAAGAAGCGAACGAGATTACCCACCTTGTCCTGCAAGGCAAGCTGAATGCAGTGGATTTCCGCCACCTGCGCGATGAATTCAAGAAACTGCAAATACTGGACATCTCCAATGCATCCATCAGTATGTACGCCGGAAAGAACGGTACGCATCCCGACCGCTTTTACATCTATCCCGCCAATTGCATCCCGTCCTATGCTTTCTGCAAGCAGCTTGGCGACAGCACTTTTGCCGGAAAAACATCCTTGACGGAGGTAATCCTTTCCGACAAGACCAAGAACATCGAAGACGGCGCATTCAAGGGATGCACCAATCTGAAGATTTGCCGCATACGCAAGAAAACTCCCCCCAACCTGTTGCCCGAAGCTCTGGCGGACAGTGTAACGGCGATATTCGTCCCTCAGGGCAGCAGCGATTCCTATCGTCGCGGCAAGCGGTGGGAGACATTCGCTTTCATAGAGGGCGAACCGGTAGGAGCTTTGGTGCAGATAGCCACCATGGGCAGCCTTGCCAGCGAACTGCTTCGTGCAGGCATACAGCCCAAAGATGTGAACTTCCTTACGGTAGAGGGCAAGATGGACGAGGCGGACTTTACGTTGATACGCAACTACATGCCCAATCTGGTGAGCGTGGATTTGTCCAAGTGCAATGCCACAACTATCCCCGAATACACGTTTACCCAAAAGAAATACCTGCTCAATATCAAACTGCCCCATGGCTTGAAGAGCATCGGCCAGCGTGCGTTCAGCGGATGCGGACGGTTGTGCGGCACGTTGGAACTTCCTTCCGGTGTAACTGCCATAGAGTACGGTGCATTCATGGGATGCGACAATCTTCGTCATGTCCTTGCCACCGGCAATAAGATTACAACTTTGGGCGATAACCTTTTCGGCAATGACAAGGACAAGCTGATATATAGGGATTAGGGGTTAGTGATTAGCGATTAGTGATTAGCAGGCTGCGCACTCACACCGCAAGGCACTAATCCCTAATCACTAACCCCTAATCGCTAACCGCTAACCCCAATCATCGTCAGTTGTATACGTTTCCGTTCGGTATCTACACTGAGCACCTTTACGCGTACCTGCTGATGGATGGATACAATCTCATTAGGGTTTGATACATACTTCTGCGCAAGCTGGGAGAGGTGTATCAAGCCGTTTTCCTTGATACCTATATCGACGAAAGCGCCGAAGTTGGTGATATTCCCCACGATGCCAGGCAGCTCCATGCCTATGCGCAAATCATCGATTGTGCGCACGTTCTTATCGAACTCGAACACCTTGATAGGTCCGCGCGGGTCACGCCCCGGCTTCTCCAGCTCTTGCAGGATATCCTTCAAGGTCGGCATTCCGACGGTGGGAGAGAGGTAGCGTTCCGGCTGTATCTTCCGGCGCAATTCTTTGTCGGCAATCAGTTCGGCCACGCTGCATCCCAGGTCCTTTGCCATCTGCTCCACGATGTGGTAGCTTTCGGGATGCACCGCCGTGTTGTCCAGCGGATTTCCGGCATTTGGTATGCGCAGGAAGCCGGCACATTGCTCAAAAGCCTTTGCACCCATGCGCGGAACTTTCATCAGCTCCTTGCGCGATGCGAATGCTCCGTTCTCGGCGCGGTAGTTCACGATGTTCTGCGCCAGTTGAGGCCCAAGTCCCGATATATAGGTCAGCAGATGGCTACTTGCCGTATTCAGGTTTACGCCGACCAGGTTTACACAGTTCTCCACAGTCTGGTCGAGGGATTTCTTCAGCTTGGTTTGGTCTACGTCGTGCTGGTATTGCCCCACACCGATGGACTTCGGGTCTATCTTGACAAGCTCCGCCAGCGGGTCCATAAGCCGGCGGGCGATGGATACGGCACCGCGCACCGTTACATCATATTCCGGAAACTCATCCCTGGCTATCTTGGAAGCGGAGTAGATGGATGCACCCTGCTCGCTGACAATGAAAATCTGCACTTCCCGGTTGAACGTCTGCCGTTTCAGGAAATCTTCCGTTTCGCGGCTGGCAGTGCCGTTGCCCACGGCGATGGCTTCCACCTTATAGGCCTCTATCATCTTCTGCAGTTTGGCAAACGCCTCTTTGCTTTGGTTCACCGGCGGATGCGGGTAGATATTCTCGTTGTGCAGCAGGTTGCCCTGTGCATCCAAGCACACCACCTTACAGCCGGTGCGGAATCCGGGGTCTATTCCCATCACTCTTTTCTGCCCCAGGGGCGATGCCAGCAGCAACTGCCGCAGGTTTTCCGCAAAGACGCGGATGGCTTCATCGTCGGCACGCTCCTTGCTTTGCGCGGCAAACTCGGTCTCGATAGACGGTTTCAACAGACGCTTGTAGGCATCCTGCACGGCTTCCGCCACCTGCTTCCCGCAGGAGTTGTTGTTCTGTACAAACTGCCGTTCCAGCCGTTCCACACACTCTTCGTCGTTGGGGCTGATACTCACTTTGAGCAGACCCTCCGCTTCGGCGCGGCGGATGGCAAGCAGGCGGTGCGAGCTGCATCGCTTCAGGGGCTCCGAACAGTCGAAGTAATCCCGGTATTTGGCGCCTTCCTCCTCTTTGCCTTTTATCACTTTGGCGGTCAGCAGGGCTTGGCGTGCAAAGGTATTCCGCAGCATGTTGCGGGCGCGTTCGTTCTCGCTCACCTGTTCGGCTATGATGTCGCGCGCACCTTTCAGGGCATCGTCCGCATCCTTTACATCGCCTTTCACGAAGGCGGCGGCACGCTGTTCGGGATGAGGCTCGCGCTGGAGCATCAGCAGGGTGGCAAGCGGTTCGAGTCCTTTCTGGCGGGCGGCTTCCGCACGGGTTTTCCGTTTGGGCTTGTAGGGCAGGTAGATGTCTTCGAGGGCGGTGCTGTCCCACGTGTCGTCAATGCGCTTTTGCAGTTCCGGGGTCATTTTCCCCTGTTCGCGGATGGTGGCGACGATGGTCTCCTTCCGTTTCGCCGTTTCCTTCAGTTTTTCGTAATGGGTACGGATGGATTCTATCTGCACTTCGTCCAGTCCGCCCGTCATTTCCTTGCGGTAGCGGCTGATGAACGGGATGGTTGCTCCGTCGTCGAGCAGGGAGAGTGTCTGCCCGATTTGCTTTTCCGATATGCCGAGAATGGCAGCTATCATGCTGTGAAAGATTTGTGTCATGTCAGCTTCTTTTTTTGATA
>ULNK01006375.1_pt1 | contig 19277 bp, 16 predicted proteins | sample 1951911 | NCBI WGS metagenome assembly ULNK01 (sample SAMEA4835576, study PRJEB28245) | human gut metagenome | biome: gut microbiome; material: fecal sample | place: Denmark | collected 2008 | reverse complement strand
GCCGAATGCCTGTCGCCTCTGTTTATCGTAAAGGTAAAAAAACTTCTCAATATTTTGTACAGTCGTAAAAATAGTTTTATCTTTGCACCGCATTAAGGGGGTATTAGCTCATCTGGCTAGAGCGCGACACTGGCAGTGTCGAGGTGAGCGGTTCGAGTCCGCTATACTCCACCAACCGAGAGTTGCTAATCTCTGAAACCAAAGAGGTTAGCAACTTTTCTTTTTAGGCGCATTTTTCGGATTCTACCAATTAATGATGTTGATTACACCATTTTATTACACCAAATTGTTACCCTAAAACGCTACACAGATTATTATAAGTTGCTGATAATCTGCGTGCATCTCAACACCAATGTCGCAGCAACTCTTTTCGACTGACATTCAAGGCAATTTCTTCCTCCGCAATCCCAAAGGGGATAAGCCAACCAACATTTATTTCGTTGTGAGGTTACATCGTAAGCTATCAAAGTTTGCAACAGGAGTGAAAGTTTATCCCGACCAATGGAATCAGACAAAGCAGGAAGCCTATGTCAGCCACCGTCTTATGGAAATTGACAACAAAAACAATCAGATAGTCAATGAGCGACTATCCTGCATCAAAGCAAACTTCGCCGCTTTCTTGGATTATATTTGCTCAAATCCCGAAAATATCGTAAATTTCCAAAAGATTCTAAAAAGATTTTTCACTAATAATATGGATAGTAAGGATACAGCAAACATAAATATAATAGCTTTTCTGCGCAGAAGCATATTGAATGATTCGACCATTAGCGATGGAACAAAGACAAATTATAATAAGGGGGTAACTGCCCTTAAATCGTTCTTTGAGTTTAGAGAAAAGGCAGGAAAAGAAAGCATATCCGATTTCAAGCAATTCACAACCGAGTTGTTTTGGGATATGGCGGATTTCCTTGTTCGGCATTATAAGCAGCCTAACGGAAAACCGTATGCAATGCGTTCTGTCAACGACATCTTAAAATTGGCTAATATCGCAGTCAAAAAGTATTCAGTACAAGGCGGTTATCTGACCTTTGCGGAAGCTGAACTGATACAATATAAACAGTTGACAGATAAAACTTCTAATGACAATGAGATTGCATTGCGAAATGATGAGGTTATGAAACTATACCGCTATAAGCCTACCTCGCAATTAGATGAAATAGTGCGTGATGTTTTCTTATTGGAATGTACCACAGGACAACGAATCAGTGATACCACTCGGCTTGATGAGAATATCCAAGACATTGCAGGGGTAAATGTATTTACTCTTGTTACAAGGAAAACGGGGTTAAAATTACGAATAAATCTATTGTTTGACATAGCTCGTAAAATCCTTGTTGACAAGTACAATTACGAAATGCCATATTGCACGAAAGACCAGATAAACAAGCGCATAAAGCATATAGCAAAGGAAGCGGGAATCTGCGGAACTGAAACTATCTCAATCCATGTCGCAGGAAACGACAAGCCGACAGAAATTAAAAAAGAGCGTTGGGAGTGCATATCAAGCCATACGGGAAGACGCACATTCGTGACATTGTTATCACTCCGCAAATGGAATTATGAACAAATCGGGAAATATACAGGTCAGACCGTGAAAACGGTTGCAGGGTATGACAAATCAAAACCTGCCGACTTTGCCATATATGAACGTACCAAACCTTGTGATATAGTCCTTTTAATTTCAGAGGTGCGTCAACGGAAATCGTTTGGCAACAAACCTATTTTCATTTCCTCACACCAATACATAGACCTAAACGATGAATCAGCAGATTAACTATGAGGAAAATCCATTGTTATTTGCATACATTGAGCAAATAATCAGAGGGAATGGACAGACCATATCCCTACCCAATGGGGATAAAGTTTTTTCAAGCAAGGTACATCTTACAAATCCCGAAAATACTATCTGCATTTTTGAGAAACGGTATAACTGCAAGGAAATTCCATGTCGGTTTACATACGAAGATTATACCCAAAATGAAAATCTCCAAAACACAATTACAGGGCTAAAAATGGATTCTGATGCTTTTTGGCTTCTCGTAATGTTTTGCTTTGATTATTCTTGCAGTATTCTACTGAATGGATTGAAGCTGAAAGAAACGCCAAAAATCCGTTTGGAGAAGTTTTGGCGATTGCTAAATGAAAGCAACGATTTCACTCTTTCGCTGTCAATAAAAGGGGACAAGGGGAACTACACTATTGATGATGACCGTACAATGACCGCAATTCTAAAATGGATTGTGGCTGGGTATAAAGCGGACAAAGATTCCAACGACCTTTTAGGTTTTAACCTGTCGGATAAGAATCCGATATTTGAGGATTCAGAGGAATCAAACTCTGTACTTATATGGCATTTCGCATCACTTCTAAAATATTTTTTTGAACTCAATCCACAATTCAAGGGGAGAGCGACTAAAGGAAATCACGGACAACTAAACCGTAATCTTTTAATATCACGCCTTATTTACTATACACGATTATCTACCAATCCATGCTTCAAAGATGATTCAGAATCATTAAAAGGATTCTTCAAACAATACAAGGACAAAAACATATCGCTCCTATCCTCGATATATCCCACATTCTAAACATAGGAATTTATTACTGTTAACGCCAATTTCTCATTCGTGAGGGATTGGCGTTTTTTCTATTCTTACTTCGGTTTAAGGGGAGTAGTACCTACATATCATTTACCACCCATATAGCCTAAATAGTCGCCGTAAATTTGCATCGTAATCAGAAATAAACACGATTACAAAATAAAAATAAAATAATATAAAAGCCTAATGCTGGATAGGTTAAGCGTACATAAAAATGAAACAGTTTGAACTTATTGAAAACATCAACACCATTGCTAACGGCGAAACTCGCAATGTCGCTTTTGCCAAAGACATCAACCGTTGCATCAATCGCGACAACGTGAACGCCATCTATCAGAACATGGTAGTGAAAGGCTACAAGCGTGCTGAAATGATACAAGTTATACCTGCCGAAGTCGCCTTACAAAAAGATAGCGACATAACCATTGTGTCGATTACGGGAGAAACAATCCCGACAGACAAAGCACACGAATATTTCCTTGTACTTGACGGACAGCACAGAGTGTGTGCAACCTCACTCTACAATCAATACTTAGAATCACAGGGGATAGAGGAAATGGTATCAATCCCTGCCATTGTGGTTGAACTAAAAGAGGGGGAAACTATATCAGAGTATATAAACGAAATCAATATTACCAAACGCCAATGGCGTGTTGATGATTATGTGCGTGGTGCAGCCCACACCTTTACTGACAATAAACTGCTGAAACGCTACAATGCTCTTTTGAAGCGAGAAAATAACAAGGACGGTTATCCATTATCAACGCTAAACAGAATATATTGCGCTGACGCGAAAGCCCTCTCCATGTCAGATTTTTCAAAATTGTGTGCCAAGACACAGTTTAAAGGGAGAGGGGGTAAAACCCCAATCATACCCTCATTCAATATTGAAAGGGGCGATAAATACATTGACCTTTGCCGTAACAAAGGTTTTTCTCCTGCCGACATAGCAAAGCGGTATCTGATACAGCAATTCAACAGTATAGTACTTGCTGAATCCTATGACAAAGCTATTGCTGTTTTTTCAGAAATAACTGACAATGACGTTAAAGCGATGAAAAATCATCGTGGCAATCTTGATGAAGAATTGGTCTATACCCAAATCAAAAAAATTCGTGAACGTATAAGCCAGTGATATAAAAAGAACGGTTTGGGTGATTTATAAAACACGGCCATACTACTAACTACTATACTATCAACTAATAAACAGGAATCTCGGCACTTTGCCGGGATTCCGAATTTTCAAACTTCTATGTCGGATAATTCCACTTCATACCGATTATTCCCAATCGGATTAGCTAAATTCCTCAATAATAAGGAAGCTATGACATTCTTAAATCTCTTGTTCAAAAGTGATTTTGAGAATGGTAAATCAAACGTATTGTTAGATACTCTTGCTGAAACTTCGGGTTACAATACTGAAACGATAAGCGGACATCTTCATAAGATAGAGGGAATTGGCGACTTCTTGAAGATTGAACGTAAATGTATCGGCATAGTAAATGGAATCCCAAAGACCAAGAACTACTATACAACAGCTATCCCCACAAAAGATTTTATAATTGTGGATAAGGGTTTTGCCGACTTTGAGATTGACGGATTGTCAAAGAAAGCACAACATGACATCAAAGGCTTTATTATTCTTATAAAGTGTCTTTGCCTCAATAACACCAATGCTGCGTTTTACAGCTTGCGACAAATAGAGCAACGAATCGGCTTAAGCTATGCCACAATTCAGAATCTAATGAAAAAGTGCAGGGAACTTGGATTTATCGTACAAGCCGACAAAGGATATGAAATAAAATTGCCGTACTTTGATTTAGGAAACGCTCGCATATATCCCAATGGAACGCCCGACCTATACAAGTCCATTTATAAGGAGATAACAAATTTCTGCATATTTCACAAAATCAATGTTCCGTCATATAAGGCAGAATATATCAGCAAAATAGCCGTGCGATTCCCATATAAGGAAGAAGAATTGAAAGGAATTGATGATACCAACTTACAGATGAATTACTCTCTAAAATATCAACTTGAAAAAAGACTTCCTATGCCGCCAAAAGAGATTAGAAGTCTAAATTACATCGTTAAGGTCTTGACTTCTGAGAAACTTGAAACGTCAACAACAGACAAGAATACTGAATTTCTGATATAATCTCAATTCTGCAAAATCTACCACAACTCCATATTCCCGGATATGGAGTTTTTTCATTTCTGAGAAATCCAGACTTCTATTAAATGGAGAATAACCCTCTGCAATTTTAATCTATGCAGAAAGACACACGCACAATCATACCGATACCTCTATAAAAACGCCCCTCCCACTAATTGAAAAAACCTGATTCTAAAATCGGATTGATTCTGCAAACATGCCCACACTCAACTCTAAATCCCCCCACCTCTATTGAATAAAAAGACAAATCAGTTTTATTAACCTCTTAACAATAACGCTTTATGGAAAATCTAATGATTTTACCTGCGGTTGAGCCTAAAAGATTGAGTTGGCTCAATGAGTACGCAACAGACGCGGAAGTTATTACAGACACTCCGCAAAGAGAGAAAAAGACACTTCCGTTTATCGAAGCCAATACAAAGGCTGTCGAACTTCCGCACCTCAAAAATGAGTGCATCGTGCCTGTGTTCAGCAAAGACAATGAGCTGACAATCTCGCACCCTGCATTTATCGAAACGGTTGCGGAAGCGGTCAACACGTTCTACAACGGAGAGAGAATCGAAATGCCCGAAATCCGTGTGTCGCACATCATAAAGGGGAGAATCCCCGAAGCGATACACAAGCCTGCAAGTCAGCTCTTGGAATCGGACAAAACGATTTACTATGAGCGTATGATGTTCTGCATCGAAATCCCCACCATCTATGAAACGATTGAGGGAAACAAGCTCACTCTTACCGTTGGCGGTGTCCGTGCCTACAATCACATGAATCTCTACTCTAAAAAGTCAGCAGAGAGATTCAAAATCTTTGTGGGCTTCAAAAATCTCGTGTGTTGCAACCTCTGTGTTTCATCTGACGGATTCGTGGAACAGTTGGAAGTATCAAACACTTCTGACCTCTACCTCCGCACCCTTGAAATGCTCAACCGCTACAACCCTGCCAAACATCTGCACCTAATGCAGACACTTGGCAAAACCTCCATTACGGAACACCAGTTCTGTCAGATTCTTGGAAAAATGCGACTTTATCAGGCATTGCCCCAAAAGGTACAGCGCAACATTCCCCGGTTGCTTATCACTGACACACAAATCAATGCAGTGGCAAAAGCCTATATCAGCGACCCCGATTTTGGCTCTTACGGCTCTGACATTGATATGTGGAAGTTCTACAATCTCCTTACGGGAGCGAACAAGAGCAGCTATATTGATAGCTTCCTTGACCGCTCTTTTAACGCTACGGAAGTGGCACAAGGCATAAATGCCGCCCTGCATGGCGATGACCGCTATTCGTGGTTTATCGACTAACCTACAATCCAAAGAGGACACTTGCACAATCTGTGTGGGTGTTCTCTTTTTCTTTTTTTGTGAGGTTTCGTGAAGTTGGGTTTTACGAAACTGTCAGACTTATGCTGAAAAACATTACTCAATATAGCCCCACCAATAACATTTTTTAGTAAATTTGCACTTGATTTACAGAGCCAAAGAGTTGGCTGACGGAATCAACATAACGAAAGGTGTTATTGAAATTATCTCTATTCTCAAACTTGGCGGTTTGTTATCCAACAGAGATGATTGGCAGTAGCACCTGCATTGATTGCTTATATGCTCCACTTCCACAGTGGCTTATATATGGCAAATCGGTGTGGGGCTATTGCTTTATCAAGTTGGATAGGTACGCCAAGACCTGAGAATATGATAAAGCAGATACAATCCTCACACCTTTTTCATGTTCAATCGTAACCGTTCCATTGAGGATTGAGGAACACGTCACAGCAAATGAGAAAACTTGCACTTCTCTTTTTTCTATCGCTTACTGCAATGGCGATTCATGCTGAAAAATTCTCGTATTTTATTAAGGCGGTCACACCTATTCAAAATGGTTTAGACAAAGCAACACTGTCTAAAAATACCGTAATTGTGGTTGATACCGATAATAGAACAGTAGTAATTGAGGGGCAAAAGTATTCAATTATCAGTAGTGAAATGACTGGTTATCCTGAAATACGTTTCAATGTGAGCGGACAAAATAATAAAGAATTTAAGATTCTAATAGATTATGATTACAACTTCTTTATCATAGATTTTCGCAATGGATATGCCCGTAAATACAAATTCTATAAATCTTCCGTGAATTGACAATAGCGATAACAATCCCATATAAAAATCATACAGAGCTATGCAATCTAAAATGAACAAATATATATTCTTATCTCTATTGCTTGTTTCATGTTCACAACAAGCTAAAGAGCAAAGACATGAAACAACAGATATTACTTGTGATTCTGTCAAAACAGAGAAGTATAAATACGCTATCTCTGAAAATCTAATATTAGAATCACAAGTACCAATGCCAAAATTTAGCCTTGATTCACTAAAAACATACTCCTATACAAAGGATGGAGGAAAATATGTCTATGTGAAAGACCACGAGGAACGGATGTATTTTTCAACACAGATAGCTGAACTCACACCTGCAATACTTGAAGAAGAAATATATCCCGATTATAACGATGCGAAAGTACGCTACTTCGTATTTAATGACAATGATATTTACAAAGAAAATCGAAATCGTATTTTCGTTGGCGTATTGCTCTCTCAATCAGAACAGATGAAAGTCCGCGAATATTTCTATACTTTGACAAAAGACAGCGTAACGCTCGTTCCTTTAATGTGGACTCCAAACGATTTTACTAATGGCGATTTCAGGCATATCAAACGGGAGAGTTGCGATGAAAGCGGAAATAGGACAGTGATAGTTAATGATAGATTTGGCTGTGATTCCACTATTACTATTGAACCTCTAAAAAGGGAAAGATTCGGAAGAAAAAATAAGAAAGAATGGCATACGCCACAATTTGATGATTAAATTCATTATCAAATATGTCCCAAGAAAATGATTCTTCTAAAATCATAGCCAGTATAATCGTTGGTGTATTTTCTGCAATCGTTGGAAGTCTTATGCTAAATATCTTTGCAGGTGTTATTTTTGGATTCCTATTATTCGTATTTTTAATATCTCACGATGATTAAACGGTATCCGAATCTAATTCAGAAATCAGCTATAACTATTGGGCTAACCGGTGGCTCAATGCTGACAACTATAATAGGCTATCTCTTTTTCGGTTGCTTGGTTGGACGCATATTGCACCCCTCCACGCATGAACATGAATATGCTTGTGTTTGTGATGAACCACCGATAATGACGGAATCGGAAGCCACAATAGTAGGAGCAATCTTTATGATAGGGCTAATAGCAGGTTTATTCTTTCTGTTACGCTATCTAAAATTCTCAAAATGGGAACAACTTATAGCGTTGACAATTCTTCTGTGTGCCAATCTATATGTGGCTTCAACAATACGAGAAATCCTATATATTCAAGTTACCGGCTAATGGTACATTTTCTGCGATTTTTTACGTTTATAGGGTAGTTCTGAAAAATGTACCGCAAACAAAAAATAATATGATAACATTCGGAATTGCGTTATCAGACAAGAGCATACAAATAATTGATTTCAACGGGCGGCTTATTTATGACCAATCCGTTGATTCAACAATGCCGTTATTTAATAAGAGAACAATATGCGCCCCCAAAAATGGGCATGAATTATTATACCGCATATTTAAGAAATCCCTACCATTGTCTAAACGATTATTTACTCAAAAACAAATATTTATAACTATCAACCCTAAGGATGGGGAATGGGAATGTAGAGTAACTAAAGACATTTTTCAAAGCCTAAAATGGCGTTACTCTCCAATTTTAGTTCCCTTTTCTCTTGCATCTTTAATTGGTCTTGAATCTAATCCCACGGGACAAGAATTAATAATTGATATTGATGATAGAAATTGCTACATTTCATTTTTCAATGGCATGAATTTACTGAAATTTGAAGAAACGGAATTAGAGATTAATGCAATTCTGAGGGAGGTTAATTCTATAATCAAGACCCCCCAAAATATCAACATCAATAAGGCGTGGCTTATCGGGCGAAACGAAAATCTAAACGATTTTCTTGTGATGTTGAGAAACTCGTTAAATCTTTCCATAAAACTTTCTCACAATCCGCAAAATGTCACAATTAATGGATTGAATAGGATAATGAAATACCCCGAATTATATCTAACTAAATCTCTCTGACAGATGAAACACTTACCAATCTTTCTAATCAGCTTAATATTGCTCTGCGCCTTTGGTTGTGGTAGCAAACATCAATCCGTGGAATCTGACCCTTTGGCACAATACAGAGATACGTTGATAGGCAATTTCAACGGATTGGAGATTGACACTCTTATATGTGAGCCAATGGATTCAATAACTGCCGATTATAAAGGCTTTCATTACAAATGGCGGATATTCGCAAAAAACAACACAGTCAAGCCCCTTATCATTGACAACAAGACAATAGGCATACATTTCGTTAAAGAGGGTGATTTAGACGGTAACGGCACAGATGAATGGGGATATGTTACAGAATGGCCTACATCTAATTGGATGGCTTATCATGCTTTCACGAACATAAACGGAGAGTGGCAACATATCATAGAGCCTACTCCTATATGGCTACCACACATTGACCCACAAGACAGTTTGGATTATACCATTAAAAAAGAAGATATTTTACAACCCTCTGAAAAGGCAGGATTCCTAAAAGTCAAATTTAGCGACATTCGACATGACGGAGAGGATTTCCTGATAATTGACAATCTGATTCAGATAAATCCTCAAAGATTAGAGGGTTATAATTAAAGTACATTTTCAAGGATTTTTCTTTTTATAGGGAAGATTCAGTAAATGTACCGTCTTTGAAGTTTCAAGGTTTATAGGAGGATTCCATTTATAAGGCATGACCAATCTCGGCAGACCGACAAGCACTTAGAAATCATCATAATAGATTGAAAATGATGTCGGTTTTACTTGCTCTTATCGGAATAATATGCTACATTTGCAATGGAGTAAGTCAACAAGGGAGATTACACCGACTGATTACACCAAAAAGAATAACTATCTGACTTTCAGGGCTAATATCAACACTGGCAGTGTCGAGGTGAGCGGTTCGAGTCCGCTATACTCCACATCGTTATCCGCCTTTTGAGGTACAACAGTTTATTCCCCGGTAAAACGGGGGTTTCTTTTTTATGGGGTTTCAAAAGAGATAATACAAAGCAATAGGGGCAATCACATAGTTTCTGTCGAATGTGGCTTGCAACTATTGTATGCTTTTGCTGTACTGCTCATCGAGTTGTTCTTTATCTATATGTTTATCATGCTCTCGGGCGTATCTGACAAAATCACACGGACAGTCTGCACTTGGTCGTGTATGGTTTTCCGTGTATATTCCAACCCCTCTCCCCGGAAACAATAGTCTCCGGGGAGAGGGGTTGAGGAAAGTTTCATAGTAATTTCTGATTATGAGATTAACCCCTCCGTCCTTCGGACACCTCCCCTATATTTTGCGTTGCAAAACACAGAGGAGGGTAAATACAATCCATTTCATTCGTTAAAATTCGGGTCTATCCCTACTAAATTTCTACTGAGTTCGAACAACCGTACTTTATACCCGATCAATAAAAAATCGTATCAGATTATTCTATCAATAATCTGATACGATTTTTAACCTATTATGATCTTCCGGGGCTATCGAACGACCGGTATTTTTACATTCTCTCGGCTTCCATCGGCATGTACAATACAACAAATATAAATGCCGGTTTGCAAATTGTCAAGGCTCATATTCGTCGTATAACCATCGACATTTTGCATTTTCATTACAGCGCCGTTCATATTCACCAAAGATATACTCGATAGATCTTTGTCAGTTTGTACCACTAAGTAGCCTCTATATGTATAAACTACTGTCGAAGCTAATGTTTGGAGTTCTACTTTTGACTCCCGGTCGTTATTCAGATATACTGGTATCTTCACAATTCTACTTACAGCATCGTTATTGGCTAACACGATTTGTGCTTCATATAAAGTATTTCTCTGTAATTGGGTTGCATCTAATGATACGGTGAGCGTTTCCATAACAGAAGGAGCGACAGAGAATTCATATTTATCAAGCGAGAGCCAGTTGATAGTCGGGGTGCGATTACCCGTTACATTCGCGCGAATACAGAAGTTACTATTTAAACCTAAGTCTCCTGCTGACCACCATGTATTGCCAAGTTTAACCATATCGCCGAAGCCATTTTGTACATGACCGCCGTCGATACCAATCACGAAGTCTGTCGGTTCAAAGCCATCTATATTAACACCTATCCATAAATCGGTATTCCCTATCGTCAGAGGTTGTTCGAGCACAATATGATTCCAAGACTGTGCTATTGGGGAAAAAGTCTGTCTCATCAATTCATTTCCGGCATTTGACTGTGAGCCTTGACCGAAAATTACCACTTGAGCTTTGTCAGGTACGTCGTTTATATATACATCGACACTACTGATTTGCATACCCGACAATCCAGCAAGCATATTGCCCGGAAAATACTGTGCATACACGGCCGAAGAACCACCGCTGAGCGATACTTCGCTTTCGAGCCCGTTGTCATAGCGCAATACGAATTCTGCCTGCGACTCGGTTTCTTTCGCTTTAACCGAATGGGATTTCGCAGACTTTGTAAATTTCCAAGAAGGTTTGCTATTTTTTGTAGCAAAAGCCGACTGCTTGCTGCCCGGAGAGTGAGGTAGAGCATAAAGTACCGATGCTGTTCCTGTAAGCTCTGCACTGCCTTCGTTCTTTATTTCCAGCGTTACCGGTCGTACGTCGAACGATTGGTACGAATCGATGATACTTAATCCGGGTTTAATGATCGGTGAATTGTCGGAATGTTCCACGACCAGTGTATAGTCTTCTGTTTCTCCATAACCATATTGACCGCAAGCGCTAAGAATGTCTTCATAAGAAGCTATGATTCGTAGGCGTCTTTCTCCCGGCACGACTACCGCCTCGTCTGGAATCGATACTTTAATAGTTCCCTTAGGAAGATAACCGATAAACTCGCCCGCTTCGTCGAACGAGCCGTTTCCATTCCAATCTACCCATGCTCCTATATATAAACTTCCGCCTTCACACTCTACGTTCAAATCTAATGCTTCACCGGGTTTAATGTTTGTCTTCATATCAGAAAAATCGCTGTATACATTACCCTCGCTTTGGTTGTTAATGTTTCCAATTTTGACAGAGGTAATATATTCGTAACTTGCATCCGTCGAATACGATTCGCAAACTATCCCTTCTTCCCTTTTTGTAATAGAGAAAAACATGGATTGATGGGCTATTTGTTCATCGCCTTCCGTGACATTGCGTATTTCGATATTATGTTTACCCGGTTGCGAACAATCGATCCGTTGGTCAAACGTGTGTTTGTAGCTCTCCATAGAAGCTAGCGTCACACCCAGTTCTTCGGTTGCCAGTAATTTATCGTCTAAATATAATTGAAGTTTCGCATCGGATATAGCTTGCTCACCGATATTCATTACTTCTACCTGTACCTTTTCATATTTGTCGCTTGCTGTTTCCAAAGGAGATAATAAACGTTCGAATTTCAATGCTTTTTGCGCAATGTAGTCGCCGTCGCCCGTTAAACAGTAACACATGGATAACTGAGAGGTCATATATTCTTCGTAAGCCTCCATCCAAATTAAACCTATTCCGGGGACATTGCTACATGTGAACACACTGAAAGCACAATTATGCGTTTCGTTGTCTACTTTGGCAGCTGCTACCGAAAAGAAACCGCTTTCTAGACAGATTGTTTCGTCCAATTCAACCGAAAATTCGTAAATACGTGCCAAATCATCATATTCGCTTGCACTCACTCCGGTGAATTTGCCCAAGACATCGAATTCTTTGCGGTAGACCTCTTTGCCGGGATAACCGTCGGCTCCCATTTCATAAAACGCCACTTCAAAACGGATCGGTTCTGTCATTTCGCCATTTTCATCGATACCGCCACGGTCGGCGCAAGACAACCACTCATAATTTTCTTCGTCCCAAGACATGAATCTCCCTAACCAGCGAATTCCGTTCACTTTCTGATAGCATCCAGAAAAGGATTGGTAAAATTTGGTAGCTCCGTCGGCACGACCCATATCGGAACTTTGTTGTCCCATATAGTCGGCATCGCTACTAAATGCTCCTGAGAGGACGGTATTAGGAGGACACCCCAATGCATCGTCAACGCTATTGCGCGGTTCCGCCTTCAAAAAAACATTGTTTTCGTATACAACCGCAACTTTTTCTTTTTCTCCAAATTTACTTGCATGCTGTTCGCCAAACACATTCACTGTAAACAACATTACAAGCAACACGCTCATGTAAATCTGTTTCATTTTCTTTGTTTTTTTAATTAGTTTAATTCTTATTTAATTATGAGAGCGCAAAATTATAATATTATAAATAAAGTAGAGAATAAAATAATTTAAATGGTTTTTTCTTAATATTATTTTATATGCAATAGGTGTATCTGTATAAAGTAGGAAAAGTATGTACAAAGACTTCCTATGAAATCTTATTTATAGGGTAAGTTTTTTGTGTAAAATTGTATGCTGTCTAACAAATTTCTGTAATTTTGAGCTTTGAGAACGATAATACTGATCGTTAAATATCATAATTGAGTATTATGAATAGATACTTTTATCACTGGATTTCTAATATTCAATGAAATAGTTTATCTCTCATGTTGGGTTTACGTCGCTTTCTGCTTTTTTTCGTAAGCGGGAAATCTATGATATGGGTATATAACAATTATCGTAAAGAAAATAATAACCATAAATCGAAATGAAGGTGAGACATTCGAGATTTTCGGTCGGAGTAATCCTGTTTGCATTAGCGATGCTTCCGACAATGGCACAAGAAAGAGCAGCCCAAATTCGGGAAAAGTTGTTGAATCGGAATCTCCACTCTGTAATCGTAGTATCGCATCGAGCAGACTGGCGTAATTTCCCTGAGAATTCGTTGGAAGCTATCGAGAGTGCGATTCGCATGGGGGTCGATGTCGTTGAACTCGATTTACAGCGAACGAAGGATGGAAAATTGATATTGATGCATGATTCTAAACTCGATCGTACGACGACCGGGAAGGGTAAGGTCTCGGATTGGACGCTCGATTCTATTAAAACATTGCGGTTAAAGAACGGTTGCAATATCAAAACAATACACAAGGTTCCCACTTTGGAAGAGGCTTTACTTGCCGCAAAGGGGAAAATAATGATTAACTTGGATAAAGCCGACCGTTATTTCGATCAAGTTTATGAATTGTTGCAAAAGACCGGCACGACCGAACAGATAATCATGAAAGGCAGTAAGCCGGCGAAAGAAGTGAAGGCCCGATTCGGGAAATATCTCGATGAGGTAATTTATATGCCCATTGTGAATCTCGATAAAGAAGATGCAAAACGACAGATAGATGTGTTTGTCGAGGATATGCGGCCGGCCGCTTTCGAATTGTTGTTTGTCAAAGACAGTAACCCATTGCCCCGAATGCTTGCCGATTCGTTGAAAGGGGAGTCCCTTATCTGGTATAATACTTTGTGGGACACGATGGCGGGAGGACATGACGATGACATGTCGCTTGCCAATCCTGACGAGGGGTACAGTTATTTGATCGATGTACTCGGTTGTCGTATCATACAGACCGACCGTCCTGCATATTTGCTTGATTATCTGCGGAAACGAGGGTTACACGATTGATTTTTGTTTATTGTGAAAAAATAAATCCATGAAGATTCCGAAATCTTCATGGATTTGTGAGAATGAATAGAAGTTTTATTTATTCCCAGAGATCGGGTATGGGAGAGTGTCCCACGGCGTTAGGCGCTTGATGGAAAGGTGTTTTTGTACCGGAATGTATTTCATATAGCGATTTGGCTGTTTCGATAGCCGCATCGACCATATAGGGATAGGGCCTGTCGGTAACGTCGATAAAACCGCAATTGTAATTCTCCCCGTCGGTGCGTCCGTTGATGTTCTGATCGATCCATCGGAACCAGCCTGTACCGATGAGCCCTCGGTGAGCAAAGGCGTTTTCGGTATAATACCGAAAAGCATCTCCTCTTTCTTTTTGTGAGTTCACTTGCCATAGGGATTGTGCGAGTCCTCTGTCGACTGTCCCGAAGTGGTACTCCCCGATAATCATCGGCAAGCCAGAGATTTCCAAAGCATGATTCATCTTTTCGTGGTCGGGAGATAGAGCGTAGCAGTTGAAACTCAAAGCATCGAACGACTCTTTGCTAATTCGTAGCAATTCATCGTCTAATTGCTCTATGTAGCCATATCTTATTCCTAAGTTTAGATGATTGGGATCGTTCTTCTTTAACGATTTGGATATGGCTTTCATGAGTTTCTCGAATGTATTGTATATAAAAGTTTTGCGGGTGTCGGGTGTATCGCCGGATTCTTTCAGAAAATTTTGTAATTCTATTTTGATGGGGCGATCTTTTCCATTTAGAATTAAGGAACATAGGCGATTTTCTTTCGAAATCCAAGCGGGTTCGTTTCCGATGAAATAGCCTATTAACCAGTGATTGTTTTTGTATTTTGCTACATTACGGGCAATCGCTTCGTCTATCTTTTTTTCAATTCCGTTGTCATATACGTCCATCAATCCCATCAGTTCGTTTTCGAACCCTATGTTTTCCAAAGGTAGAATGAATGCTTTTCGATTCTTGTCGTATATAGTTTTATCCGACCAGTTTGCAAGGGTATTCAATCCCCACTTGTTCATTCTTTTGATTGTCATTTCGGCAGCTCGGTCGAGATAATTTTTTCCGTATCGACGATATAGGTTCCAGATACCGAAAGAGGCTGTATGTGTTTCGGGCGATACATTCTCGGATTCGACGAAAAGTTCTCTGGGCGGAAGTTCTTGAAACATATTTGTGCATTTGTCGGTGTTTTTCGTGTAGTAGTCTCCGACGGGGGCGACGCAATCGACCCCATAGGAGAGGAACAAATATCCGTCCGGGTCGATGAGCCACCAACGATCGTTGATCTGTTCTGTCCTGAAAAAGCCCGTCGATTTTACTCGTTTGTTCAAATAGCCTCCATAACGGGAATAGTTGAAATTTTCTGTTTCGTTGATTTCGGTTTCTTCTTGCAGCCATTCTTTTTGAAGTTGTTCTTCGGAGTAAATTTTTCCTTCATAGTCGCCCAAGTTCCATTGACCGAACTTGTCGAAAGCGGGCTTATTCTCTAAGTACCTGTCGCCGGGATCGTCTTTTGACAAAGCGATCGATCGCAGTTCGATCGTAGGGTTATCGATAGGGGCTCTCATGCGTATGCCTATTGAATCTACTCCTGTCAAAGGGCCTCGTTTTCCTCCCAAGTTGATCCAGCCTGTTATTCTCGGTTGATTGGAAGTTGCTGCTATATCGTGTTTGGCAACGGGTAGTTCTCTGAAAAATCTCAGTGGAATGGTTAATTTGTTCCATGCGTTGGGAACATATGATATAAGTCGTAGTTCGTTGTATCCTGAGTCGGTGGTGAATCCTAATTGAAATCGCTGTGGCGTGGTGGAACGAAATTCTATGGTTACATAGTCATACTCGTCCCAATCGGTAGGTAGTTGGGGTGCGATGTCTTTTATTGCGATTTTTTTACCCGACACGATTTTCTTGCTGTCGAATTGGAATTTTACAGAATCGTTGGTATGGCATGATGTCAAACCGAGAACGAGGGAAATGATTCCGTAGGATAACAGTCTGTTTTTCATGATTGATGGGATTTGTGATTTTTATTTTTTTTCGGGAAGTGGTATGGAATATTGAATGTCGTTTTCGGCGAATACTCGTACGTAATCTACATACATATCCGATGCATTCCCGAAACGTTCGAGGTCGATAGGCCAACCGCTTATTCCTCCAATCGCGTAGTTTATCAGGAAGAAAAGCGTTTTTTCTTTTGATATGTCGTTCGTTGGATGCCTCAGTACTTCGATACCGTCGAAATAGTATATCGTTTCTTCTCGTCCTACATATAGACCATAGGTGTGGAAGGTGGTGGACCAATATGATTTTCCACCCAGTTCCATGATGGGAACTCGTTTATTAAAGCGTTTTTTATATGTCCCATCGGGTTCTTTTTGTCCCCAGAAATGGCTCGTGATGGAGTAGCCCGGGTGGTTGGGATTACCTTTTCCTACCCCTCCATAGGCTTCGACAATATCCAGTTCGTCTCCATTGATGCCTCGGTCGATACTGGTGAGAGTCCAAAATGCAGGCCAAGTACCGGGTGCAGACTGGGCGGTAAACCTACATTCGAGATAACAGGGGGCTTTTGTGAAAAATCCTTCACCGTCCATATTTACAGACGATATTAGTCCTGAGCTTCCTTTTGTTCCGGCTCTTTTACGGGCTTTAATTTTCAAATAGGTGTCGACTTGTTCGAAAGGATTATCAGAGCTGTCAACATCGGAAAATGGCCAACCGCTGAAATCTCCGTATCGGGGCTTGTGAGCGCAGTACCGGGCGTTTTTGCCGTCATTGGATATGGATAATTCATTATCGAAGTCATCTTCAAATACGAGTTTCAGTCCTTTGGCCTGAGAGGGAACGGTATCCGGTATACCGTAATTCCATTTTTTACCGGCTTTGTTGTAGAGCTGTAACTCAAATACATCTTTTTTCCCCTCGTTGTTACTTGCGTATATGCGGATATTTGTAGGGCCGTAGGGGAAGTCCCGGGCTGGAAAGACGAAAGAGACCTTTTCAGCTCCTTTTGTTTCAATTCCTCCCGGGGTGAGGTTTACATCGTGCCCCCATTTATTGGGTTGTCCTGTCGTGGGTTGTTGCCAACAATAAGCATATACTCGATTCATTCCCGGTGCTCTCAATGTGATTTTTGTGTCGTCGGTGATAACTGTACGTAATCGAGGTGTGATTATTTCGATCGATTTCGTCCACTTGTCGTGAGTCGTATCGTTTCGGCTGAAATTGAAATCGGCATAGATATTTTGATTGTGAGATGTCTGAGCAGTTATAAAAAATATATTCAGTATGGACAGTATTACGGTGTATTGCCAAAGATTTTTTCTTGATTTCATAGGTCGAAGTGTCGTTTAACTGGTAATCAGATGTAAGTTCTTTTTTATAAAGACGATAAAGAGAGCTTTTTGTGTACTACTTTATCGATGTTTTTTTGTTCAAGAAGGGCTTTCCTTTTTATTCGTGATATGTCATTGTATTTCATAACGGGGTTCAACGAAGGGGTGGGACGGGGTTCCGAAATTTTGAACTGTTTTTGGAACTTCTCATGGGGAAAATGGTGTTTACAAACTGAAAAGCGAGAAGGAATGTTTTGCTCTTTTTGTATGGAGTTTGGGGAAATTGTTAGAAATTTATATGCAAGAATTGAATTTTACAGATTTTTTGTATCTTTACGCCTCGTAATTTAAATGAATAGAATATGAAAAAGATTAGAGCTGCCATTGTCGGTTATGGCAATATAGGGCATTTTGTTTTAGATGCTTTGCAAGTCGCTCCTGATTTTGAAATAGCGGGTATAGTCCGTCGTCGTGTTTCGGAGGTTCCCATGGAATTGTCGGCTTATCCGGTAGTGTCTTCTCTCGACGAGTTGAAAGATGTGGACGTCGCTATTCTTTGTACGCCTACTCGCGAAGTGGAACATTTCGCTATCAAGGCTCTCGAAAAGGGTATACGAACCGTGGATAGTTTCGATATTCACACACAGATATGCGATTTGCGCAAAACGCTCGATGCGGCAGCGAAGAAATACAATTCGGTCTCTATTATATCGGCGGGTTGGGATCCCGGAACGGATTCGGTCGTGCGAGCCCTTATGGAGGCTTGTGCCCCCAAAGGTATCACGTATACTAATTTCGGTCCCGGTATGAGTATGGGACATACGGTCGCTGTGAAGGCTATCGCCGGAGTAAAAGCGGCTTTATCGATGACTATACCTTTGGGAACGGGTATACATCGTCGTATGGTTTATATCGAACTTGAAGAGGGTTATACATTCGAAGAGGTGGCTCACGCTATAAAGACCGACGATTATTTCGCCCATGATGAAACGCATGTCATGCAGGTGGAGAGTGTCGATGCTTTGAAAGATATGGGGCATGGGGTGAACATGACCCGGAAGGGTGTTTCGGGAAAGACACAGAACCAGCGGTTCGAGTTCAATATGTCTATCAATAATCCGGCATTGACCGCTCAGGTTTTAGTATGTACGGCTCGTGCCGCTATGTTGCAATGTCCCGGTTGCTATACGTTAATCGAAATTCCTGTTATCGATTTACTGTATGGTGATCGAGACGAGTTGGTGCGTCGGTTGGTATAAGCTAAATAGATTTGTTTATTCGGCGGGATTGTAACAAACAATAGAAGGGGAAATGGTTTTATCATTTTTCCTTCTATTGTTTTTCGTATCTTTGGTTGGGTTAAATATAGGCTGGGTCTTAGCTAATAGATTTGTTTTTATATTCGGCGTGTACTATCTTTGTACATACGAAGATGGGCTGCGGTTCGGCATAGTCAAATC
>ULNK01029866.1_pt1 | contig 19913 bp, 17 predicted proteins | sample 1951911 | NCBI WGS metagenome assembly ULNK01 (sample SAMEA4835576, study PRJEB28245) | human gut metagenome | biome: gut microbiome; material: fecal sample | place: Denmark | collected 2008 | reverse complement strand
TATTCCGGAAGCCTCAAGAAATTCTCCGAATGCAAGGACGGTTGTGCCGAAGAAGGGTTTATTTACACACCTGAAGATTGTGCTGCCATGGGCGGTGATTATGTTGTTGACGACAGTCGGGGATGGTGTTTTGGAAAATATATCGGCTGTAAAAAAGGCGCTAGAATTCTGTATGGTGACGGAACGGTCGGTATGGTTACTGAAGTTAATATCAACAAAGAGAAGACACCGATAGGTTTTGTTATTGATGAGGATAAACATATTGCTGTGGCTCTGACAAATATTAATGAACCGGGAACGTTAACGGATAAAAAAGTGAAATTTGCTTCCGGTATTAATGGAGAAGCTGATTTACAAAGAGGAGTAGATTATAATGTGGCTAAATTTTCTTCAGGTCAGGAAAATACAAAGGCACTATTAAATGTTTCGTCAGGTTCTATAATGCAGGCTCCGTTTGAGGCCGCAGAACTGGTTCGGCAATATCAGCCGCCGGCTTGTTCACAATCCTTTTGCTCTAATGGGCGTTGGTTTTTAGCCAGTAAGGATGAATGGCTGATGATGAGAGAGAAAAAAGAAGATATTTTAACATCTATAAGTGAACTTTATGGATATATTTGGACAGAAGATGTCGGAGCCTATTACGGATTAAAATCAGAGGGCTACTATAAGGATGCTGAGCTAATTGCAAAAATGAATGAAGATATAAGCGGAAAGCGCGTTTCCGGACTTTTTGAGTATACGCCTTTTTGGCTTGGGCAGGATAATATACACTTTTCTAATGGGAAATGGAATTTTGAAGCCTATACTTCGGATGATTCAAATTTATGGAATTATAATGAATATTCTTTCGTAAACAGTGTTCGTGCTTTTGTGAACTATTAACTCGGCCGGATAAAAAAATCCCCGGAAATATCCGGGGATTTTGTGTTTTTTGTATTTATTTGCCAAAGATGCCGATTTCTTTGATGCGTTCCTTAACACCGCCGACAACATTGTTGAGATTTTCTTCGGCGACGTTTTTAAGGTCAGCGATTTTACTGTCAACAATGGTTTTATATGCGGTATTGAGAATTTTGGTCAGAACTTTGGAAACCGTTTCGGCAACGGAAGCGCCTTTTTTGTCTTCGCCGATATTGGTCAGAGTGATTTCCGGCAGTTTTGCCGTGGTTTTGGTGATATCGGCCGCAGCGCTGGCCGCAACGGAAATTTCACCGCCGCGGACAACCAGCTTTTTAATGATGACTTTTTTCCCTCCGCTGTCTTTTTCAGCTGAAGAAGTTTGCTTTTCCTGTGCTTTAACTTCTTTCTGTTCGGCTTTTTCGGCTGAAGCCGTGTTCTTTTTGATGTTTTCCAGAAGTTGGGAGAGGTTATTTTGCGTCAGCGACAGAATTTCATAATTGATAACGGGTTTATCTATTTCAACCGATTCAATTACAATGGTGTCCTGCGTGAGGCTTTTGATATTTACTTTGACAGAGATACCGCCGAGCTCCATGGCATTCTTTAATTTATAGTTTTTGGGGTTTCCGACGGTGATTTTGCCGATGTGCCCTTCCCCGTCTGCCAGTTTGAGGTTAAAACCTTCCAGGTTGACGTCGGTTCCGGTGACTGCCGAGCCGTATTTGTGAACAACTTGTTTGACAATGCTTTCAAATGAAGGCGTCAGGTAATAGAAGCCGGCAAAAGCAGCAACCAATACCAATAAAAAGATATATTTTTTCTTCATCATAGGGTTCCTTGTAGTTGTTGATATTTGTTATTCAAATAATCGTTTACGGCCGTTTCGATTTTCTTTTGGCTTTGGGCATCCGCATTGCTCTTGTTCAGCAGCTGCAGCAGAAAATCAAAACATTCGTTTTTCCGGATGTATGAAAACGATGAATTGTAGTTTAAATCAAAAATCCAACAAATCAAGCTTAATATGGAATCGCTGAGGGTGCGGACGTCTTCCCTTTTTACCGGGCGTTTTTCAAAAACGCAGGCCTGTACCGCCGGAGACAGCGGTGTGCGGGCCGTTTTGCTTTTGAGGTCAATGTTGAAAAGACGGCGGATATCTTTGTCGCTGTGGGCGAGAAGGTTAAAGTTGGCGATTTTGTCGGCATCCCGAACCAGAAAAGTTATTTTTTCGATTTCGTATTTAATTTGAGGATCTTCGACGTTTTGATATTCGTGGTCTTTATAAAGTTCTTCAATCATACAGCTGTGATATTTTACCGGAAGCAGAATGCGGAGATCGTTATATTCGGGATACTGCCGCAGAAAGTCATATCCCAACAGGGCATGATCGCTGTAAACATTAGGATATTTCAGCTTGTCAACGGTTTCCTGAAAGCGTCCGACGTCGTGGAACAGAACGGCAGTCCGTGCCATTCTGATGAGCTTTGACGACCAGTTTTTAAAGGTGTTTTCATTTTTCAGGAGATAGTTTCCCGCCTCAAAGACTTGCAGCGAATGGGCTATTTTTTCATCAACGAAACAGCGGTGCGTTTTGCTGCCCTTGACAATGTTTAAGCTGCGTTCATACTCATCTTGAAGAATTTTCTTTTCTTTTTCCAGCATAAGGCCTCCTTTCCTCTATTCTCTTTATGCTTGGAAAAAATTAATTTTGCTTTAAAAAAACAAAAGAGTATCTTAAAAATTTTATCACCGAAAGATAAAATCCCAAGATACTCTTTTGCCTAAAAGACAGACCAAAGGTCTGGTTTCCAATTACAAACTTTCAAATGAAAGCTTTACATCGTCTTCGCAGATAACATAAAGCAGATGTCTTCAATACGAAATCGTATGCCGGTCTCTTCACAGAGATTTGGTCGGCATCAATTTATATATGACTTATCCAAATTTCATTGTTTTTTGTAATTGTCTGACATTCGGGTTTTTAGATGAAAATCTAAAATAAACGGAATAAATCCCGGTTGTCGCACAATTATATATCACTAATATTTTTATTGGTTCTTAATCTAATACAGAAAGCGGCAAAGTCAAGCGGAATTTTAGGAATGAGGCCGAGCGCCGCTCAGGGACTTGGCGCAGGCAACAAAAAAGCCTGCATAAAGCAGGCTTTTTTTTATTGGTAGGCGCGTGGGGGTTGCGCTGAGTTCCATTTGGTAACATTTGCTTCGCGCGCTGCCGCGGCTCGCAAATTAACAAATTATCACCTGTTGTCTAAAAAATGTCATTACTTTGACATTTTTTATTCCTCCAGCCTCTCGGTTCGAACCTTCCACTTGCAAAACTCCCAACAAAAAAGCCTGCATAAAGCAGGCTTTTTTTATTGGTAGGCGCGTGGGGGTTCGAACCCCAGACCCACTGATTAAGAGTCAGTTGCTCTACCAACTGAGCTACGCACCCATAAGTCACAGACTTAAGATAAGGCGGAATATAAACCGCCTTATTTTTTTTTGCAAGAGTTTTTTTACAGATTTTGTAAAAATCTCAAGTCTTCGAGCCAAGGTGTGATGTTTTGCGGAATTTCGTGTCCGGTTTCCATCGTTACCAGGGCGTTCGGTTCAACATATTCCGTCAGCAGCCGTTTCAGGTCGTAGTTCCCTTCCCCGTAATGCAGATGCTCATCGTCTGTGCCGTTTATGTTTCCGTCACAGAGATGATACATTGACGGATTCAGGGCCGCAAAGGCGTTTAATGTCTGCCAGACGTCCGCGTTTGTGCTGTTGGCCGCACAGACGGCATGAGAAAAATCAAGGCAGAATTTGCATCCGGTTTCGGTAATTATCCGCTGTATTTCAGCCGGTGTGTTGCCATGGAGGCGCACATGTGTTGACGAGCATATTAACGGAAGGTTTTCGACGGCAATCCGGCTGTCGCCGATATTGCGGAACTGGCGGATTGTTTCGCTCAGGCAGGCTTCGCCTGCTCCGGCACCGGCGTGAAGGATTATGATTTCCGCATTTAACAAGTCGGCAAATCGGCGGGAATCTTCAAATTTCTTTTGATTGGAAGTTTCAAGTTCCGGATTTCCCGTGTCCAGGTCAAAGCAGGAATGCGGCGCATGAATAACCACGGGGAGCCCTTTAATCGCAGGGGCTATCAGAGATTGGGTTTCATTGAAACTGTCCGGAATTGCAAAAAGCTCAATATAACCGAAAGTTCCGTTTTTAACGGCAACGGCGGCTTCGTTAAAGAAGTCCGGATTTTTCAGAACGTCTTTCGACCAGACTTTTATTCCATATCGGGGCATACTTTCTCCTTTTGTCAGAAGTTATCGGCCAGTTGTTTAGACTGTTTGATAACCGCATCCATATTCAAATATTCGAAAGAGCCGAAACGTCCGTTCAAATTTATTCCTTCTCCTTTGAAATAGTCTTTCAATTTATCCATATTGCGGCGATGGTTAAGATCATAAATGACATAAGCGTATTCAAAACGTTTCAGGTCGGTGAAATTAACATCTTCCTGAGAGGAAATAAAGCCGATTTTTTGCAAACCGTCAATAATTTGTTGTGTTATTTCTTCATCAGAGGCCAAATCGGTCAGGTCGTTTTTGCGGTAAGTGATTTCCAGCATATAGCTGACGGAATTTTCCTTATGGTAATGGCGGCCGAGGAAGTCAAGTTTTGACAGACGGTGAAATTTGACTTCCTTGTCGGCAATCATAAAGGCAAAATTATCTTTGGCCGCATCGGGTTTGACATTGACAACGGCGATAACAATTGAATTATATTTCAGTTCTTCGGCCGTTTTTCTGATATCTTCCGGCGTATTTTCATACTGTTTGGCCAAAAGATTAACCGGCATGGTTGAAACCAGACGTTCAGATGAAAAACTTCCCTTGGTTGTTTCAATAATGAAGATATCCTGCTGTTTTTTAACGGAAAGAACTTCAGTCCCGGTATGAATTTTGACTTTTGGGGACAATCTTTTTATCAAAGCTTTAACCAATGCTTCCGTTCCGCCTTGTTGCGGATAAGTAAAATAAAGCTGGTGCAGGTAGCCTTCGACGGTTTCGCCGGCGGCGCTGCGCAGAATGTCTTCTTTGGGAGGTTTGGGAATACGGTCAACCATCTGCGTATCCATAAAGCTGGGATCATATTTCCAGATTTTTTCGTTATAAGGGCGCAGATAGGTGTTGGTTATGCCTTCGCCAAAGGTTTTAAGAAAAAATTGCAGCATATTTTGAGCATCATAGTTTTCATAGGGGTTATGCAGAAAAGCATTGACGCAGTAGTTTTTGTCCTGTTCCGGCAGTTTGGACAGGTCGTTTTCAAACGGATACTGCACAAAGCGTTTTTGATGCAAAATGCGGTTGGAACGGCGAATTTGGGCAATATTGTCTTCCAGCAGGCCGTTCATAAAATCTAATATCTCTTTGTCTTTGGAGAAAATAATATGCGGGCCGACGTCATATTCAATGCCGTTGGTTTCAAAAGTCCGGCACAGGCCCCCTGCCCGGTCTTCCTTTTCCAGAATATTGATTTCGGCAATATCTTCCCGATTTTGCAGGAAGCAGGCTAAAGAGATGGCGGACAGGCCGCCGCCGAGAATTGTCAGTTTCATGAGCTTATCCTTTTTTACAGATGGGAATGAAGTTAAACAGTTTAATGATCGTTTTATGCTGCTTGCGGGTAATTTTATATAACGGGAGAATTCCTCCCAGCAAAGCACGGGAAGACAAAGACTGCTCTTTTATCTTAACCAGAGGCAAAATGCCGCAAAGCTTTATCCAGCGGACTTTTTCTATCAGCTTTTGACTGATTTGCTTTGCAGACAGGTTTTGCCGGAGCCCATGCAAAAAAATCAATTGGTATGAATCCAGCCGCGTCAAATCCTTTTCCTTTAAATTCAGCTTTCTGATGTATTGCGACGCTGCTTGCAGAAAAGCGTTTTTTGCTTTGTTTTGGCTTAATCTTTTAAAATTCCAGAAAAGGTGGTCGATAACAGCCTGAATAATCCAGGGCTTATAATTTTCCCGTGATGTTTTATCCAGCCGGGAGAGGAAAAAATCATTGGTGGCAATGATGTCGGTGACATGACGGTCATCTTTAACAGATTGTCCGGGATTATCCTGATAGTAATAATATAACGGCTCGTTAATGAAGGCGTAGCGCGCTGCTTTAAGAAATGTTTCCATGTGAAACGGAGAATCTACGAAAGACAGGCGCTGTTCCGGGAGAACAATATTTTGTTTTTGCAAAAAAGATTTCTTATAAATTGCGCTCCAGATTGAAGCCTGATAGCTCAAAAAAGCAGGATAATCGCGGATGCTGCAGATTTTATGCGGATTTTGAAAGTCCGGTGCTTTTGTGTTGATGTCATTGTCATAACTGAAATAAAACGATGCTTTAACAACATCGGCTCTTGTTTCACAGGCTGTCTGATAAAGTTTTTCATACATGTGCGGAGCAATCCAGTCGTCGGCTTCGACAATACCGATGAAATCGCTCTGAGCCTGCTCTATTCCCCGGTTGACGGCTGCACCATAGCTCCCCGGGCGTTCAATAAGCTTAATCCGGCTGTCTCCGGCGGCATATTCCCGACAAATGGCATCGCAGTCTTCGGGGCCGTCTGAAGCCAGAATAATTTCAATATCCCGCATTGTCTGATTTATGACAGAATCCAGGCATCTGCGCAAATACGCCGCCGTGTTGTAAACGGGAATAATAACGGAGAGCTCAGGCATAAAATTACTCTCCTTTGATTAATAAGTCTATTAATTTTGAATATTGCTTTTTATACGGAGTATGTGAGAAATATTTATCATATATTTGTTTATTTAGTTTTCCTTTCTTTTCCAGATTGGTATTTAAAATTGTTTTGGCTGTCGTTTTATTATTTCCTTTCCATAAAATAATATTGTTTTCTTTGTTAAATTCTGGGTTTCCTCCTATATTGGATAAGACAACGGTTTTAGAGTAATTCATCATTTCAAGGGTTGCTAAATCAAATATAGAAATTCTATGAAGCATAATATAAACGTCAGATATTTGTTGTATATACGGCATTTCTCCAACAGTACAACGGTTGATTATGATATAAGAAAAATTGTTATACTTATGGGCTAATTTTAAACATTTCTGTTCTATTTCTTGCTGTAAGATTCCTTTCCCTATAATAATATATCTTATTTTTTTATTTGTTTGTTTTAGGATTTCTTCTACCAAGTCTATAGAACGATCTATTCCTTTGGCAATTGTAAATCCTCCTATAGATAAAATTGTCAGACATGATGGATCTTTTTTCACTAAAGGATGAACTTCAGGTGTGTGGTTTAAATATAGAGTGTTATAAATAACAGGGCCTAATCTAAAATCATTTTTGTTTGCACCTCTGTAGGGGCTATTAATGTAATAATTGTATGCGCCTAATGAGGGAAAACAGACATACAATGCATGTTTGAAAGCCATTTTTTCAGTAAATTTTATGATTTTTCGTGTTATATATGAAATTTTTTCTCCATTATTGAGTTTTTCTTCTAATCGGGCTCCTTGTAGGTGAGAAAATATAATATATCTTTTCCCGGCAAGCCATAGTCCGAAAGCCGTTTCTTCTTCATGGGTTATGTATACTGTATTTTTATCTTTTTTTGTTTCTTTTAGAGCAAACGTAAAACCTGCATATAAGAAATAAGCTCCCATGTATTTTTTTTGAGAATATTTATTTTCTTTTTCAAATATAAATTCGACAGGAATTCCTTTGTATTCTTTATCTAAAACAGTTTCATTCATGGTTAGAGCCGCACCCTGTCCACCTCCGGCCGATCTGACAGGGTATCGACAAGTAATAAACTTTATTTTTTTTATTGCAGAAAGATGCTCTTTGGGCTTTTTTTTCAATAAAAAAGAAAAAAATAAGATTGCTTCTAAAAGAGATCTTGAAAATTTATGTTTTTCAATCAAACAAATAAAACGTTTTTTTAAACCTTTCATCATTTGAAAGTGTTGTTTTGGGTGATGTGTCTGTTTTTTTATATTTTGTTTTAATTCTTTAAACTTCGCTATGTATTTTTTGCGTTTGTGTCCAATGGTAATTTTAGATAATATTTTGTAGCGATAGTAAGTTGCATCTTTTTTATATATTACAGGTGCTTTTTTTGAATCATTTGTTGTTTTTTGAAGTTCTTGATTATTTTTTAAATTATTGAATAATATATGCTCATAAAAAGGTGTTTGTCTGGCATATTGCCACCACATGTTTCCAAACATTATTTCTGGATTTTGCCAAGGTTTTATTTTGTCTGCATAATGGATGATAAGAGGGTTATTTATGGCATCATTTATTTCTGGCTGAGTATATGCATTGGCTTTAATACACTGGTCAAATATTTTTTCATATTTGGTCATAACATTGTATGCCAGAGGTAATGTTTTTATTTTTTTATAACAGGCTACGTTGATAATGTCCTGATCTTGATCATGGTATTTTTTTTCTATTAGTTTAATAAATTTTTGTGTCAGTTTGTCTGCTCGTAATTTTTTTAAATTTATAAGTAAGACGCCTGCATTGATGTAATTATCTACATCTGGAAGCTCTAGCCGTTTGATATTATCCGATGCATTAATTTGATATCCTGCAGCACGAACACCTGCGAGATAAAAATCTGTAATATCTATATTGTAAAAATTAGACAAATCTTGTTTGACAATAATATCAGAATCTAAATAGATACATTTATCTACTTCAGGAAGAACATCTGCAAGCAACAATCGGTAATAAGTGGGATACATAATATGGTTATGTGTCATTTTAATATTTTTAAAACACTCTTTCATATTAATAAAATTGAAAGAGCAATTATGATAGTTTTCAGACAGTTTCTGAATTCTTGATTTACTCTTTTCTGAAAACTCAGAAGGGACAAGTATATGAAAATTATATGAAGTATTGCTTTGCGAGTTAGATAATATTGATAATATCGTTACGTATATATAATATATGTATTCATCATCTTTGGTTGCGAACGCTACTTGTATTTTGCTGTCGGTAATCATAATTATCCTCTTTTTTTCTTGAATTTTATACTTATTCCCAAAAGCTTTATGATTTTGTGTCTTTTATCGGGAGAGTTTTTTATAGAGAAAATTTTTTCAGTTTGTTTTTTAACAAACAGGGAATAAAGATTACTTTTAAAGTCTTTGTTTTCTTTTTTCATTAATGATGTATCTATGTTTAAATAAAAGATGAAAATCAGAAATAATATATTTATATTTGTACTTTGAGCCTGAATTTGTTTAAGGAATTCGGATGTTAACCGTCTATATGTCATATAGTGTAATTTAGAAAGACGATATTTCCTTGATGTTTTTAAATTGTATATTAATCCAATTAGCAAGTCTCTGACTTTTTTATAAGACCATTGTATGCGTTGGTGGCCACAACGAATAGCATAAGTTAATTCAGTTAATGCGTAGAATTTTTTTGCTTGGAGCATTGCATTTATAAAAAACGGAGGATCTTGAAAACGTACTAAATCAGGATAAAAAATTTTATTTGTTTTCAAAAATTCAGTTTTATATATAAAACGATGATAACCATATTCAAATTGCCAATCATCGTAATTTACAAAGCCTTCTTTATTGAAGACATACCCCCATAATAGTCCGTTTTTATCAAATTGTGTTTTATATTGACCATTTCTGTATTCGGCAAAACATCCTCCGCAGATATTAACTTTGTGTTGAACAGCATTAACATACAGAGTTTCCAACAATGTCTGCGCGGGATAAAAGTCGTCAGGATCTAAAAATGTCAGATACTCTCCTCTGGCTAGTTTAATACCATGGTTTCTTGATCGTCCGACACCGACATTCTTTTGATTAACGATTATAATACGTTTATCTTTTTGAGCGTATTTTTCCAATATTTTTAGACAATTATCAGGAGAACCGTCATTGATGCAAATAATTTCGATTTCTTTTAAGTTTTGCTGTAAAACACTATCAAGACATTCTGGTAAAAATTTTTCTACATTATAAATTGGAATAATAACTGAAATTTTTACTATCTCAGACATAAGATAAATCCTTTATTTTTTATATTTTCTTTTTGATTTTTAATAATGGAATTATTTCAAAAGTGGATACTATAAAAGAATTTCCCTTTTGTGTTACCTTAATAAGTGGAATATGATTAAATAATTTTAATTTGAAATTTCCGTTCTTTTTTTGCACACTTAAAAGTGGTATGAACTTCAATACGTATATTTTAAAATTTGGATTTTTTTCTGACTTATTATATTTGAATATTGAGGTTGTGCTATTTTTTTTCAAATTTAATAATATCTTTTTTTGAATCTCTGTAAGCATTGGTGTTTTTTGTATAATTTCATTGCTTGTAAAAGAAAAATTTTGTTTTAAAATACTTGTTTGAAATACATCAGGAATAATTTCTGCTCTTTGTGTCTTTAATATAGTACAAATATATTCTTCTTTAATTAAGTGAGGTGCAATTTTATTATAATTCCCCTTATATTTTTGGTTAAAGAGTTTGTGAACTTCCTGCCATCTTTTCAACATGGCGTTAAAATTGAAATTTTTATCAGAGGCATCGGGATTATCGCAACGATAGAAATAATATGGAGAATTTAGCCATGAAAGTTTGTTGGTATTTAAGTAAAGATGAAGTTTTATTGTTTGGTCGACATAGCCAGCACCTTTTGCTGTTTCAAATTTTATATTATTTTTCGTAATGTAACTCTTTTTATATATGGCAGACCATATAGAAGGATGTGTTCCCATAAATTCAGGATAATCTATTACTGAAATTAATTTATTTTCAGGAATATTTGAAAAAGCAAGTGCAAAGGGACAAGAGATGATTTTAGGAGATTTTCTTTTTTCTGAATAATATTCATAGTAAGGGGTTTTGACAATATCAGCATCAAGTTTTTTAGCATAGTTGTACATTTCTTCATACATTTCAGGAGCGATAAAATCGTCTGATTCCACAATTCCGATGTATTCCCCCTTGGCTATGGCAAGCCCTTTATTGACAGAGGCTCCGTAACCTCCGTTCTTTTCGTGGATGGCGATGACGCGTTTATCTGCCTGTTCATAATGGTCGATGATATAGCGACAGGCGTCCTTATCCCCTTCATCAACGATAATAATTTCAATATCTTTCAACGTTTGTCCGACGATAGAATCCAGACACTGAACCAAATATTTTTCAACTTTGTAAACAGGAACGATAATACTTACTTTAGGCTGTTTCATTACTCATCTCTTAAAACTATTCAGCTTTGGCTAGGGTTTCGGAAATCATATTATTGGTGATGACTTTCATTGACAGGTGATCAAGCATCATGTGCAGGTCTTCACTTATCTGCATATCATCAATGTTCATATTGACGGAATATTTTGCCATTTGGCGGAGTTTTCCGCCGTCAAAGCCGGTCAGGCCAATGGTGAGGCCGCCATTGGCATTGGCGTATTCAATGGCTTTTAAAACATTTTTAGAGTTGCCGCTGCCGGAAATGCCGATAACGACGTCACCGTTTTGGTAAAAGTTTTTCAGCTGTTCGACAAACACGTCATCATAGCTGACGTCATTGGCGTAAGCCATCATTCCGGCAACATTGTCGTTCAGGCAAATAAATTTGAAACGTTTGTCGTAGCCGTAGCTGGCGCCTTTGTTAAAATCGCAGCAATAGTGTGAAGCCGTTGCGGCGCTGCCGCCGTTTCCCATTATGAAAATTTGTCTGTCCTGGTCACGGGCTTCAATCAACAGATTGATAAAGGTATTGATTTCGTTTTTATCCAGTTTGCCGATGGTTGCCTGCAAACGAGCCAGATAGCAAGATATATCGTTGGTGAAATCGTGTTTCATGACTAAAATTCCCCTCTCAGTGAGTGTTTGTTGTAATGAATGATAGTGGTGCCTTTATTGTCAAATTTGAATTTGAGTTCTTTGAGGTCACGCAAGGCATGGCGGACACGTTCGTGATTTTCTTCTTTGACGTAAAAGAGCAGAAAGCCCCCTCCTCCAGCTCCAAGCAGTTTGCCGCCGGAAGCGCCGTTTTGCATGGCGAGGTCATAATACCGGTTGATCAACTCGTTGGAGATGCCGCCGGCGAGTTCTTTTTTATACATCCAGCCCTGATGAAGAATGTCTCCCATCGCATCAATATTATTATGCAGGAGTTCTTCCTTCAGCGTATAGGCCAGCCTGACCATTTTATGCAGATTTTCGATTTTCTTCCGGTCGTCGGTCGTGTTCTTTTTCTGCTCTTTCAAAATATCTCCGGCAGCGCGGGTCTGTCCGGTGTAAAACATCAGGAGGTTGTTCTCCAGCCGTTTGTACCCCGCCGTGGTGAGGAAAACCTTTTCAACATTAACCTTGCCGCTGGTTTCAAAAGTAATGAAATTCAGCCCGCCGCAAGCGCAGGCATACTGGTCCTGCTTGCCAATCGGTTCTCCCAGCAGGTCAATTTCCACATGGCAGGCCTGCTCGGCAATGTCTTCTTTGTTCATATAGGTTTCGTTGTAGGCATTGCAGAGGTTTATCAGCCCGGCAGTGAATGCCGAAGATGACGCCAGTCCCGTGCCGGAAGGAATATCGGCGCTGGAGTTAAAATCGACGCCACGGACGTTATAGAGTTTAAACACCTCTTTGATAATGCGATGTTTTATGTCGTTAATGTCATGAACGTCTTCAACCTGCGAATATTTAAGAAAATAGCCGTCTTTGAAAAAATACGGGTGCATTGACAGGTAAATGTATTTGTCAATGGCCGTGCTGATAACAGCGCCGCCGAATTTTTCATAATAATTGGCCAAATCGCTGCCGCCTCCGGCAAAACTTATGCGAAACGGGGTTCGTGTAATAATCATTTATCTGCTCCTGTAATGAAACGGACAGCCTCCAAGAGGCTGGAAAAACGATAATCAGCCACTGTCGAGCCGCTGATGGTGTCACCGACCAGAATTGTATGGCAGCCGGCGTTTTTGCCTGCCAGCATATCGCTGTCGCGGTCGCCGATCATCCATGAAGACTGCAGGTCGATGTTAAAATCCTCCTTGGCCCGAAGAAGCATGCCGGGTTTTGGTTTGCGGCAGCCGCAATCAATTTTGAGTTCGGCCACTTCGCCGGGAAAACCTTTCTCTGGGTGATGCGGGCAAAAATAAATTCCGTCAAGATAAGCTTTTTCATTGCCCAACTCGGTTTCCAACCGCTTGTGAACCTCGTCCACATCGTGAAATGTTACAAAGCCTTTGGCTATCATCGGCTGATTGGTTACAACGATACTGAGGTAATCGCTTTGATTCAAAAGCCGGACAGCTTCGGAAACTCTGGGCAGAAGTTCAAAGTTTTCCGCTCGCGGCGCTTTATCCATATCCCGGTTGAGGACGCCGTCCCGGTCAAGAAAAACAGCAGGACGGGCATTCTTTTTATTCAGACGGCTGACTTTGCCGCTTTCGACATCGGCACAGATAACCGGAAGCCGGTCTTTGGTTCCCATATCTTTAACATATTCGGCGCTGTGATAGGCTCTGAGCGTTTCTCCTGCCTGCAGCAGTCTGGGAAAGATGTCTTTGCCGAAATCCTGCGCCGTATCGGCTGCAATATAAGAGAGTATTTTCTTGTTGAAGACATATACTGCGGCATTAACCAGATTGTGGTAAATCAGGCCATCAGGATGCGGCTTGGGCAATAAAGCGGTTACCCTGCCCCGGCTGTCGATTTGAAGCAAATCGCTGTCATAAGGGTGATTGTTGGGGTGAACCAACAGTGTCGCCACTGCCGGCATTCGATTTGCAAAAGCGAGCATTGCCTGCATATCAAAGTCCATAACGACATCGCCGTAAATAACCATAAAGTTTTCGGCAAGCTTGTTTTCAATCAGTTTTAAAGCACCGGCAGTGCCCAGAGGCTTGTCTTCAACGATATGATGAATCTTAACGCCCCAACGCGAACCGTCGCCGAAATAATCGCTGATAACATGCGCCAAATGTCCGGACAGAATAAAAATTTCATCAAATCCGTATGTTTTAGCCAGTTCAATCTGTCTTTCGAGCAGCGGTTTTCCGGCTATCGGGCACATCGGTTTGGGAATGTCGGTCAGGCCGAGGCGGGTTCCTTTGCCGCCGGCCAGAATTACAAGTTGCATGCATCCTGCTCCAGAATATAGCGGATAGCTTTGGCGACAGCCTGATCGGAAGTCAGAGACGCTTTCCAGCCCAGCCCGTGAATCTTATCCAGATTATATGCAAACTTAGGCACATCGCCCACCCAGCCTCTGTCGCCGCCGGTGTAACGGATTGAGGCCTGCAGTTTCATGGCTTCTATGACCATTTCGGCAATTTTGGCAACGCTGGTTTGCCCTTCGACTCCCAAGTTGAAAAAATTAATTTTATCATTGGTTTGACGACAGACAAAAAGAATGGCATCAATGAGATCTTGGACATAAAGGTAAGGTTTTGCCTGTTTGCCGTTACCAAGAACCTCCAGTTCTTGCGGGTTGTTTTTCAGCTTTTTGACAAAGTCGTGCAAAATGCCGTGTGTGGTTCTTTCTCCGCAGACATTCGGGAAGCGGGTAATCCAAGCCTGGATGCCGTAATTTTCGGCAAAACTGGCGATAAAAGCCTCACTGGCCAGTTTGCCCGCCCCGTAGTGAGAAGCCGGAAACAGCGGGCCGTAGTTTTCTCTGACCTCAACACCGCCGGTTTGGCCGTAGATGGCTGAGGTGGACGCAAACATCAATTTTTTGACGTTATGCTTTTTCATCGTTTTCAGCAGTATGTAAGTGGTCATAAAGGTCATATCGAGATCGACGTCGGGATTGGCAAAACTACGGGCAATATCCGAGTTGGCGGCCAGATGGAAGACCATGTCAAACCGATGCTCGGCAAATATTCGGTTCAAGGAGTCCTCATGCAGAATATCTTCTTCAATAAAAGTAAAGTTCGGATTTTCCGATGCCTGTTTCAGATTGGACTTGCGTCCCAGGGACAGGTTGTCCAAGGCGACGACTTGGTTGTTTTCCGCCAACAGGCGGTCGGTTAAATGACTGCCGATAAATCCGGCCCCTCCGGTTACAAGAATTTTCATTTCCGTCCTCTTTTTTATAGTCTGATGACCGGGAAGTTGAACGGCTGCCGGATATGGCAACTCCATAACTTTTAAAGCGCTGGGCTTCTGGACATAGTGTACGGCTTCCCGGTTATGTTATTTTGGACACATATTATTCCATCCCCCTATAATAGTCAAACTAAAATATTTTATTCAACAAAAGTGTGTATGAATGTTTTAATCGTGATTTTTATTTGTATTTTTAAAGAGGAAATTTTTTAATCATCCTTTAATGACTATGTGATATGGTATGTTCAGATGAGTTTAGGCCTAACAATTTTGAGAAAGGATAGCTTGATGCGTAAGAATATCGGATGTCTGGTCGTTGCCGCGGCCGCGGTTTTTGCCAGCGGCGCCAAGGCTGATTTATATCAGGAATGCTTGGACAAGCATTATATGAGCGATAATGAGATGGCCGGCTGCAATGAGGCCGAAGCGGACCGGATTATGGGCGAAATAAGAAAAAGAATGAATTCAATTGCCGCAACCAGCTATTTCAATAACTGGAATTCCAGCCGGAAAGATTTTACTCAGCTGTTGGACAACTGGGTCGAGTTTCGCGACAAATACTGCGATTTGTACGGTTATACCTATACGCAGGATTTAGGAACCATTTCAAACCTTCAGAGAACCAAGTGTCAAATTGACATGAACAAACGTTTTTTGGACGATGTTGAAGCAATTGTCAAAATCTATCAGGAAAACGCTTAGTTTGAAGAAAGGACTGTAAAATGAAAAAATTAGCGGCTGTTATTTTGGGATTGGGAATTTTTGGGGCTGCCGGCGCCCAAGCTTCAGACTATGGCTTGTGCATCAACCGTTCTCAGGGCGACTGGCGGAAACAGGTTGTCTGCAATCAGGATGAGACAAGGAGCCTGATGCGTGAGATTACCACGATTTACGGACGGTTGGCCCGTAATCCGCTTTTCGGAAAATTTAACCGGGGAGCGGAATCGCTTGATAATCAATTTAAAAGCTGGAAAGCCTATCGGGACAATTACTGTCTTTATTACGAAGCCTCCAAATCAGGATACGGCGACGAAGAATTTCATCGTACCGACTGTTTGCGGACAATGACGGAAAAGCATCGGGATGATTTGGATGCTCTGCTGAAAAATGCCGTTGCCGATATGGATTAGTCGTTTGTCAGACGGCAAACCCCGTATTGTTTATCAATGCGGGGTTTTGTTTTGAGGAATTTTGAAACTGAAACAGCTGCCCTGCCCGAGTTTGCTCTTGACCTCCACCTCGGTTTTGAGCAGTCCGGCAATTCGGCTGACTATTCCGAGCCCGAGACCGGCTCCTTGTTTTTTGCGGCAGAATTGTTGTCGGCTTTGATAGAAATCTTTGAAAATGTTTTTTATGTCTTCCGGAGCTATACCGCAGCCGTTATCCATCACAATCAGGCAGACGTCTTTTCCGCAGCGGCGGACTCCCAGCAAAATTTTATCTTTGGTATATTTGAAAGCGTTATTGAGCAGATTGCGGATTACCCGCTCAATTAAAACAGGATCGCTGTTCACATACTGATGCAGCGGCACGCAGCGAAAGGAAATATCCTTATCTTTCGCCAATTCCCGGTATTCGCGGACCAGCCCGCCGACCAACAGTCCGATATCAAAAACGACCGGGCGATAATCGACACCACCGGCCTCTATTTTGGAAATATCAAGCAGATTGTCCAGCAATGTATTCAGATTTTCGGCCGAATCTTCAATTTTTTGTGCCAGATGATGCTGATGAGAGGTCAGTTTTTCTTCCAGCAATGTGGCAATGAATATTTTTAAAGCCTGCATCGGCTGGCGAAGGTCGTGGCTGGCCTGGGCGAGAAAGTAAGATTTGGCGTTGCTCAGTTCTTCGGCCTGCTGTTTGGCGTGTTGCAGTTCTTTCTGGGTTTCAATCATTGCCGTTATGTCCTGAAAAGTTCCGGCAATCAGGCGCTGGTGGTTTTCATAAATGAGTCCGGCCCTGAACGAGCAATGGATCAGGCGGCCGTCAAGCCGTCGGAGCCGCAGGACGCCGTCAACGTTTCGGCCGCGGACGAGAAGCTCCCTTAATTTGGCTTTGTAGAGAGGAATGTCTTCGGGCAGCATCTGTTCGCGAATCAAATTACGACGGGGTGACAACCGGCCTTCGGGCAGGCCGAAAATCCGATACATTTCCGCCGACCAATAAATTTTTCGTGTCCGGGTATTGATTTCCCAATAGCCGAGGTTTGCCGTCTTTTCGGCAAAATCAAGCCGGCGGGCAGTCTTTTGCAGTTTGACCGACAGATTATGACGGTCGCTGATGTCTTCGAGGCAAAGCAACAGCCGCCCCGAAGACGGAGGATATAGAGCGGCGGCATAAAGGCGGCCCCGGTCGGTCAGAATAAAATTGCAGGGAGCATTTCCGGTTATGACCCGGTTCAGAGCATTGTCAATTACGTTAACCGAAAGTGCATCGAGGTAATCTATCAGGCGCAGGGATTTCCGGGCGGAAATCTGCCAGGTCTGTTCCGCCTTGCGGTTGGCGTACAAAATTCTTCCCGAGGTATTCAGCTCGAAGAGCAAATTGGTTGATATGTTTAATAAATTCTGTTCGTTATCCCCGCCGGCCATTTTTTACCAATTATCAGAGTTTATATTGAAACAAGGTGCGTCCCGTTTCGGCGGAGAGCTTAAAAAACCATCCGTCATAGAGGAATGCGCTGTTTCTGATATAATCATTGGTTTCGGTGGTTGGAAGAGGTGTGGCCGATAAAGTTAACTTTGCCCAATAATCCTGATTGTCGGCATAAAGTTCCAGATTATAGATCAGCCCGTCGAAGGTCGTAAACGCCATCTGCCGGCGCCGGGGATAACGGGTGTCGTCAAAATTCTGCGCCGACATGACGGCCTCGCTGCCCAGATATGACAGCTGCCGTTCAAGCACTTCCAACCGCACCAGCTTTTGCGGGTGATTGTTTTCATAAATGATGAAAGCCTGAGCCGGAGCCTTGCGGGAAACCTTTTCCCCGTCAATCTGAACGGCCTGCAGGTCTTTTAATTCCAAAGACATCAGAGGCTGCTGAATCCAGGAGGAAAGTTCGGTGGGGAGCGTATATTGCCCGCTGACGGTAAAAATATCAGGCAAGGACGGAATGCGGGCAAAACGGGTTTGGTTTTCAGCTCCGGCTTTACCCAAAATCAGATGATTCAATTCCCTTCCCTGCTCGTCCAGAATGCTTATGCTGGTGCCCGCATGGGCGTCACTCCGATACGGATTGCCCAAATCAAGTTCGGACAAGAGCTGCGGCGTTGCCGTTTGTTTGCGGATAAAGCGTGTTTCCCGGAAGTTTTTGAACAGCGAACGCACCAAATCAAAATTAGCGTAATAGTTATCGACTTCCCGTATATGCCAGAAATCATTGTCATTTTCCAGAGTTGCCGTATATTCGGGGCTGCGGATGACAATTTCCTTTATTTTACTTTCCGGACGGACGGTTTCAGCAAAAACCAAACTGCCGATCAGGTGGGCATGCCCGCTGCGGTAAACCCAGTATAAAGAAGCGGCGGCGGCACAAAGGCTGACGGCCGCTAAAACGGCGGCAGACTTAATCAGACGAGGATACATTAAAAATCTCCTTTACAGCGTTGAGTTTCCGGCGGCGAATAAAGAGAAAACAGCCGGCAAGCAGGATAATGACCGCGGCAGGAATAATGATAACGTTTGCGGTGATGATTGAACTCAGGCGTTTTTCGTTTTCCTGTTTAATCTGATATTCAATTTGTTTTAATTCCTGTTGTAATCGTCCGATTTCTTTCCGGTGTTGTTCGATTGCGCTCATCGTTTCCGCCGAAAGGGCGAGCTTGTTTCGGGAAAGCTCCTGCTCAACGACGGACATGGCCCGGGTGTTGATTTCCAATTCCTGCTGGAGAAGATTGTATTCACGGGCGTGGCGGTTGAAAACGTCGCTGTAAATTATTTCGCCGACGGTTTTGCTGCTGCCGGTTTCTTTATCAGTCAGGCCGAGGACGTCATCTCTTCCGGCCAGATAGTCAACCGCCCGCAAGATAAAATTTCCGTTATCATAAACCGGAGCCAGTCCGTAAACCGGGTTGTCGATCGTTTCCGAGGTGTCGGCCCAGTTTTCGGCAACAATCAAATCGCTGTCAGCCACGGCAACAATACGCGCCGGGGCAATCGAATGCGGCAGAAAAGACGGCATTTTTCTTTCAAATTCAGTACCGGCCATAATATTTGCGGTAAAAAGGGAATCAAATTTTCCTTCTGCCAGCAGGGCAAGAGTATATTTTCCTTCATTTCCTTTAAACATGGCAGCCAGTTCGGGCTGGGTATGTCCGGTAAATTCGCGTACCGACAGGGTTCCGCCGGATGCGGCCGTTGTCAGCAGCGGCGTCAGCCGGACTCCGTCGGGATTTTCTTCCGAACGAAGACTTCCCGGCGTTTTAAGACGGATATTTTTCAAGCCGGACGTTAACGGATGATCCTGATTAATCTGTTCTGCGGTAAGCTGTATCCAGAAAGGGAAATTTTTGGCCTGGCTGGACGATCCCACTTTCATCAGCATAATTTCACCGAGACCGCGATCACCGACGACATTTTGATTATCCTGCCGGAAACCCCAGTTGCGGAACAATCGGTTCATATCCGCGGCCGCGGAATTCTGGGCATTGTACAGTTCAACCTGCTTTTCGCTGAAGACATCATTAAAGACCAAGAGTCTGCCGCCGCGCAGAATATACTGGTCAAGCGCGTAAGTCAGCAGCGGAGACAGTTCTTTCAGGTTAATAACGACCAGAACGTCAACATTGCCCGGAATAACGGGGCTTTCTTCGCTTAACGGCAGGATATTATAATCATTTTGGAGCTGTGCGACAATGGCCCAGTTGGGAACAATCTTTCCG
>ULNK01024882.1_pt1 | contig 20233 bp, 14 predicted proteins | sample 1951911 | NCBI WGS metagenome assembly ULNK01 (sample SAMEA4835576, study PRJEB28245) | human gut metagenome | biome: gut microbiome; material: fecal sample | place: Denmark | collected 2008 | reverse complement strand
CTCTTCCGATGAAATGGTGAAAAATGCACGGTTGTTTGGTGAGATGATTGGAATTGCTTTCCAGATTAAGGATGATATCTTCGATTATTATTCTCCCGATGAGATAGGCAAGCCGACCGGCAATGATATGCATGAGGGTAAGTTGACATTACCGGCATTGCATGTTCTGAATACTTTGGGGGATGAGCGGATGTGCCAATTGGCGCTTCGCATTAAATCCTTGGACGCCACAGATGCAGAAATATCCCTTTTCATCGATTATGTGAAGAAGAATGGCGGTATAGAGTATGCTAAACAGGTGATGGTGGACTATCGTAATAAAGCATTGGAGTTGCTTCCTTCCACAGCCGACACGGGCATTAAAGATGCTTTGACTGCTTATATTGATTACGTGATAGAACGGGAAAAATAGCCCTCACCTCAAGCTGGAATAGGGAATTGCTTCAAGCGTTTTTTAGATGGACAGGTAATTTAATTTCCGAAGGGAGACTTTCTCAAAACAATAGGGACACTTTATGAAAACAATGGAAACAACTTTCCCAAACAATGCCCATTGTTTGGGGGTATGATGGTGTCGTTAAAAGCAAGAGAAAGAGCCGTATCATTACTCGCGACAGAGTTTGATACGGCTCTTTTAAGTTTGGTAGTTACAATCTGTAACTTTTCGGAAGGGGCATTTTTGTTTCGACACACCCTCATCGATAATGGTGGCGTATGCGGCTCTTAGAAGAACTTGGTTTCCTGACCGACAATCTCGGAAAGGAGCAGATTGGCCAGGCGGCTTGTTCCCAAACGGAATAATTCATTGGTCAACCATTCTTTACCCAATATTTCTTTTACGATGGTGTAGTATACCAGTGCATCGTGCACGGTATTGATACCTCCTGCGGGTTTGAAGCCGACCTTTCTGCCCGTAGCCATATAATATTCTTTGATGGCTTCGCACATCACATAGGCCGCTTCGGGAGTGGCGGCAGGATTCTCTTTGCCGGTAGAGGTCTTGATGAAGTCTGCACCCGAATACATCGATAAAATGGATGCCTTCTTAATGTTGGAAGCATTTCCGAGTGCTCCTGTTTCCAGAATTACTTTCAAATGCTTGTCTCCGCATACTGCTTTTAATTCTTCGATTTCATCGCACATTCCTTCGTAATCACCTGTCAGGAACTTACCGACCGAGATGACAATGTCTATTTCGTCTGCACCGCTATGAATAGCCATGGCTGTTTCTGCCACTTTCACTTCAATGAATGTCTGTGAAGAGGGAAATCCCCCCGATACACAGGCTATGTTTACCTTGTCGGCTTCCAGCGTATCATTTACTATCTCTGCCATATTGGGGTAAACACAAATGGCGGCTACATTGTCCAAATCGGGATATTTATCAACGAAATCGTTCACCTTCTCGGTAAATTTCATCACACTTTCTTCCGAGTCGGTACACTTTAACGTGGTGAGGTCAATGCAATGGAAGAGGAATTTCTTAACTTCCGGTGTATTGTTTTCAGCCAGATGCTCTTCGATGAAATGGGCTACTTTTGCTTTTACATCTTCATCATTCAGATGGGTGTTGTATTTGGCAAGTGCTTCCATATACTTGTCATGAGCGTCTTCGTGTCCGTGGTCATGTTCGTGACCGTGGCTACAATCGTGGTTATGTTCCATAATTCTTTATAATTTGGGGTTGTTTTTATGTCTGTCCTTGTCTCGGTTTGTTTTCTTTTCGAGATTCCGATGAAAGGCTTCCGTCAGGTCTACACCTGTCTGGTTGGCGAGGCAGAGGAGCACCCAAAGCACATCGGCCATTTCGTCTGCAAGGTTACATTTTTCACCTTCCTTGAAGGATTGGTCACCATATTTACGTGCCATGATGCGGGCCAGCTCACCCACTTCTTCAGTCAGTACGGCCATATTGGTCAGTTCGCTGAAGTAGCGCACACCGTATGTCTTAATCCAGCGGTCTACTTCTTTCTGTGCTTCTTCCAGTGTCATATTATTCTTTGTTTTTTGAGTCCATACATATAGTAACAGGGCCGTTGTTCAGAAGTTCAACTTTCATGTCGGCTCCGAATTCTCCTGTGCCTACTTCACGTCCAAGGGCGATGCTGAGTTCGTTGCAGAAGTATTCATATAAAGGAATGGCTGTTTCAGGCCGTGCCGCACGGATGTAAGAGGGGCGATTGCCTTTCTTATAGGATGCGAATAAAGTAAATTGGCTGATAACCAATATGTTACCTTCAGCCTCGAGGATGGACTTATTCATTACTCCATTTTCATCATCAAACACTCTCAGACCAATAACCTTTTTGCATAGCCAGTCTGCATCTTCCTGATTGTCAGCTTCTTCAATGCCTACCAATATCATTAATCCTTCTTCTATGGCTGACTTGCAGACCCCATCGATGGTGACGGATGCATGGCTTACTCGTTGTATAACTATTCTCATATTTTATTTTTTATCGTTTCTTGCAGGTAGTATAGATGCAAAGGTAGAAAATCCCTTTTATTCTGTAAGGCTTTCTTTGATATTTTTAGCGGCGGCTTCGCCCACTACGGCAGCTATTTCTTCTAGTGTGGCTTTTTTAATGCGTGCCACGCTCTTAAACGTTTTTAGAAGGGCGGATTTACGCTTCTCGCCGATTCCCGGAATACTGTCCAAAGCAGAGGCTACCTGACTCTTGCTCCGTTTGTCACGATGGAAAGTGATGGCGAACCGATGTACTTCGTCTTGTATATTCTCTAGAAGATGAAATAACGGTGTACTTTGTTTAATGCCGATGGTAAGTGGAGGAAATCCGTAAAGCAGTTCCGAGGTGCGGTGTCTGCGGTCTTTGGCAAGTCCGGCAATGGGAATATTCAGATGAAGTTCGTCTTCAATCACTTCACGAACGACCTCCATTTGCCCCTTTCCACCGTCAGTAATGATGAGGTCGGGCAGGGGAGAACCTTCCTCGACGGCACGAGTATAGCGGCGTCGGACAACTTCCTTCATGGAGGCATAATCATCGGGGCCTTCTACCGTTTTAATATTAAACTTGCGATAGTCCTGTTTGCTGGGCTTACCCATTTTGAACACCACACAGGCGGCTACGGCATCCGAGCCTTGGATATTGGAGTTATCGAAACATTCGATGTGGACAGGCATTTTCTCCATGTGCAGTTGGTCTTGTATTTCTTTCAGGATGCGCACTTTCTTTTGCTCGGGATTCAGCTTGTCCGCTTGTTTCAGACGGTCTACTTTATATTGCTTTACATTCATGACGGAAAGGTCGAGCAAGTGTTTCTTCTCACCTCTTTGGGGAATGGTGAAAGTTACATTGTTCATCTCCATATCTACCTCGAACGGGACAATAATCTCGCGTGAAGTACTGTTGTATCGTTCCCTCATTTCCACTATTCCCAATTGCAAAAGTTCTTCTTTGGTTTCATTCAAACGCTTTTTATATTCGAATGTGAAGGCTTGGTTTATGCAACCGTTGGTGATGTGGAGGTAATTGATGTAAGCTGAGTTTTCATCCATTTCAATGGAAAATACATCGACATTATGAATGATGGAATTGACAACCTCACTTTTGGAACGATAGGTCTCGATGAGGTCGTATTTTTCCTTTATCTTTTGCGCTTCTTCAAACTTCATTTCAGAAGCCAAAGCTTGCATCTCCTCCATGAGCAGGTCGCTCACAACTTGTGTATCACCTTTTAAAATTTCCTTGATTTCACTGATGTCTTTCAGGTAATCTTCGTGAGACTGGCGTCCTATGCACGGTCCCTTGCAATTCTTTATATGATACTCCAGGCAGACATCAAACTTTCCGGCGTTGATATTCTCCGGGGTGAGGTTCAGTTTGCAGGTACGGATTGGATAGAGCTTTTTAATCAAATCGAGTACGGCATACATCGATGGAACATGACTATACGGGCCGTAATAACTGGAGCCGTTGCGTATAATCTTACGTGTCTTGAAGATGCGGGGAAAGTATTCGTTGCTTACGCAGATAGAAGGGTAGGTCTTGTCATCCTTCAGCATCACATTGTAACGCGGACGGTATTTCTTGATTAGGTTATTTTCGAGTAAGAGAGCATCCTCCTCTGTTTTCACTACGATATAACGGATATCTGCAATCTTGCTGACTAACACTCGTGTCTTTCCGTTAGGGTGTTCTCTGTTGAAATAAGAAGAGACTCTACGTTTTAAGTTCTTTGCCTTTCCAACGTAAATAATGGTTCCTTCAGCATTCAGATATTGATAAATGCCGGGGCTTTCGGGAAGATTGAGAACAATTCCTCTCAGATATTCATTGGTGTTAATCTCTTCTTTTTTCTCCATATTGTTACAATGTTATTGTCTTGGGCTAAAGACGGATTTCATACGTCTATTCCAAAGGTTTATATACTATCTTTGGCTGTAGCGGTAATGTTTGGTTATTCGCAGCTATTCGCGAATACATTATTCGGAATATGGGGTTGTGTCAAAATGTGGATAATACTGTCGTTTAGTTCGTAGGGGCCAGGTTCGTTCGCCCGAAAACAGTTTGCTTTGTGTCTTCGGGCAGGCAACCCCTGCCTCTACAGTTGACGATTGGATAGGCCATTTTAGTTTTGACACACCTCCAAAGTACATTTTTCGACTGCAGGCGAAGTTATAATTGCAGCAGTGTATCCACAGTGATATCTGCAGGGAATGCTTTTCTTCCGTTCAGCTCTTTTAATTCTATAATGAAATTGATATATGTTTTCTTGGCACCGCACTTCTGCACTAAGCGGTGAGTGGCTGCCATTGTTCCGCCTGTAGCCAATAAATCGTCGTGCAGCAAAACAACATCGTCTTCACTGATAGCATCCTTGTGTATTTGGATGGTGTCGGTTCCGTATTCTTTGGCGTATGTTTCCTCCAATACTTCAGCGGGGAGCTTGCCCGGTTTACGTGCCATTACAAAACCTGCGCCTAAACGTGCGGCCAAAGCACCACCCATGATGAAGCCTCGCGATTCGATACCCACCACTTTGGTGATGCCTTTGTCCTTGTACATCTCATACAATGTGTCCAACATCTCTTGCATGCACTCGGCACTCTTGAACAGCGTAGTGACATCATAGAATAAAATACCCGGGATAGGAAAATCAGGTATTTCTCTTAAATTAGCTAATAGCGTTTCTTTGCTCATAACCAGCGTTTTATTGTTTAATAATTAAATAACTTGTTTCACGTGAAACATTGCCTCTTTATCTTCCGAGAAGCACCAGCAGGACATTGATATCGCTAGGCGAGATTCCCGGGATACGGCTGGCTTGCGCTAATGTTTCAGGGTCTATCTTTATTAATTTCTGACGGGCCTCGGTAGAGAGCGAGTTCAGCGAATTATAATCAAACTTACCTTTTATGCGGATAGCTTCCAGACGGTGAATCTTGTCGGCTATCATCCGTTCACGGTCGATATATCCCTGATACTTGATAAGTACTTCGGCTGCTTCGATTATCTCTTCTTTGCGGTCGGTTATATTGTTCAGCATTTCTTTGAACGCGGGGATATGTTCGGCGATGCTTTCTATCGTTACTTGTGGACGGTTTATTAAATCTATTAATTTGCATCCGTGGGTGAGGCGGGCAGTTCCCAGACTTTCCAAAGCGTCATTGATGAGTGCTGCTTTGATAGAGAACTTCTTGGTAAAATCAATGATGGAGTTTACAGCTTCACGCTTGCTGCACAGATGCTCATAGCGGTCTTGTTTGACAAGCCCCAGCTTATATGCCCGCTCGGTCAGGCGCATGTCAGCATCATCCTGACGGAGCAGGATGCGATATTCGGCGCGTGAGGTAAACATACGGTAGGGCTCGTCAACACCTTTTGTCACGAGGTCGTCAATCAATACACCGATGTAAGCTTCGTCTCGTGCCAAGGTGAATGGCTCTCCACCGTGGCAGTTGATATGTGCATTGATGCCGGCAATGATACCTTGCCCTCCGGCTTCTTCGTAACCGGTTGTTCCATTCACTTGTCCGGCAAGGAACAAGTTTTTGATTACTTTCGATTCCAACGTATGTTGCAGTTGGGTAGGATCGAAATAATCATATTCGATGGCATAGCCGGGGCGGTAAACAACCAAATCCTTGAAAGCAGGTACCTTCTTCAATGCGGCTAGTTGGATATCCATTGGCAGGGAAGAGGAGAAACCATTGAGGTAAAGTTCCTGTGTCGTTTCGCCTTCAGGTTCCAAGAAGAGCTGATGCTGTTCTTTATCCGGGAAGGTTACGATTTTTGTTTCTATACTGGGGCAATAGCGGGGACCGATACTCTGAATTTGTCCGTTGAAAAGGGGAGAGTCGGGGAGTCCTTCACGCAGAATCTTGTGCACTTCTTCATTCGTAAAGCAAGTCCAGCATTGCAGTTGTTTAAGTTTGCGCGGCTCACTCATGAAAGAGAAGCGATGGAAGTCATTTTCTCCATCTTGTGTTTCCATCAGTTCATAGTGTACGCTGCGACCGTCAATACGAACAGGAGTACCGGTTTTCATTCGTCCGGCAGTGATACCGTGGCGAGTGATAGATTCGGTCAAATGGTAAGAAGCTGGTTCGGCGATTCGTCCTCCCGCCAACTTCTTATGGCCGATATGCATCAGTCCGTTTAGAAAAGTTCCTGCGGTCAGCACGATACATTTTGCATGGAATGTAACTCCCCAACAAGTGACCAGTCCGGTTACTTCACCATTTTCGACTATCAACTCCTCTACTGTATCTTGCCAGATATGCAGATTGGGTGTGTTCTCTAATATTTCACGCCATGCCCAGATAAATTTACCACGGTCGCACTGCGCACGCGGGCTCCACATGGCAGGCCCTTTTGAGCGGTTGAGCATGCGGAACTGGATAGCAGTGCGGTCGGTTACAATTCCCATGTATCCTCCGAGTGCATCTATCTCTCTTACGATTTGTCCTTTTGCGATGCCTCCCACAGCCGGGTTACAGCTCATTTGCCCAATCTTATTCATGTCCATAGTGATAAGGCAAGTCTTTGAACCCAGATTCGCTGCGGCAGCGGCTGCTTCACAACCGGCATGTCCGGCACCAATTACAATTACGTCGTACTTAAAATCCATTGATTTATTTCTTTTTACCGTGGCAAAATTACTAAAAAGTTGTCAGAAAGTAGGTTGAGGGATTGTTAGAAAATGATAGAGAGAGGAAAAAGGATGATAAAAAAGAGAATCGAGGGATTATTTTGTCAGGAATCGAGTACTTTCTCATTGAAGTGCTCTGTTTGGGAGCGATGTATGTCGGGGCAGATTGGTTTCTTGGGGATGCGATATGTCATATCGGATGCAAAGGGAAGAGTAAGCCGTTTCGTAGGGTCAACCAAGCCCTTTTAAACGGAAGATTATTACAGTCCATTGCAACAGACCGTACAGTCCACTGCAATGGACTGTACAGTCTACTGTAGCGGACTATACAGTCCACTGCCGGAGTCTGTAGTAATCCGACGGACAGACAGACGTAATCGAAAGGACGAAAACGCTTAGTCCGGCTAATGAAACGACTTAGGGAGTTTAAAACGTATGCAGCGCCCGGAAGAGGGTGATTTTTAGTTTATGAGCGTTTCGGCACAACTTCGACAGGTGTTTGCTTTATCTATTAAATCCCCAGAATAAAAACCGACCCTGTTTTCCGCTTCAAGACTGATAGTATGTGTGGAAGAAGCGAATCAGATATTCAGCATTTCTAATGCTTTGTTTTCTGCCGCTTCCATTATTTCGCGTTCTCCGGGACCTTTGTCATTGATGCCGCAAAGATGCAGGATACCATGTATGATGACGCGGTGAAGTTCTCGTTCATACGGTTGGTTGAATTGCTCTGCATTCGTGCGGACAGTATCCAGACTGATGAATAAATCGCCCGAAAGACGGTTGCCGGCACAATAGTCGAAAGTAATGATATCCGTATAATAATCATGTTGTAAATATTGGCGGTTTACTTCCAGAATCTTTTCATCGGAGCAGAAGATATAAGCTATTTCACCGACTCTTTTTCCATAGTCGGCGGCAACCTTCTTTATCCATTCGGTAGTTTCCCTTTTCTTAATGGCAGGCATCTCAATGCCTTCTGTCTGATAACTAATCATACTTTTCTCATTTTTAAAGACGGGCAAAGATAGATAAAGTATTCTGATAATCCTCTTTTATCCAAAGAAAAGGTAACAAATAAAGATAGCCGAAATCACCCCTGCCAGGTCTGCCAACAGTCCGCAAGGCACCGCATGGCGGGTTTTTACGATACCTACACTGCCAAAGTAAACAGCAAGGATATAAAAGGTAGTATCCGTTGAGCCTTGAAAGATACATGCCAGACGTCCGACAAAGGAATCTGGACCGTAAGTGGTCATGGCGTCTACCATAAGTCCTCTAGCCCCACTTCCGCTTAACGGCTTCATTAAGGCAGTAGGCAGTCCGCCCACAAAATCGCTGTTAATGCCGCATAGTTTGACTGTACCTTCGATGCCGTCAATCAGATAGTCCATTGCACCGGAAGCACGGAAAACGCCAATTGCAACCAAGATTGCAACCAGATAGGGGATGATGCGTACAGCGGTGCTGAATCCCTCTTTTGCTCCTTCTACGAATGCATCATATACATTGATTTTCTTTCTCACTCCTGCTATGATGAAACCGATAATGATTAAGAATAAGAAAACGTTGGCAATGGTGGTCGAATAGATATCAATCTGTGTCCGGGAGAGGGTATTGAAAAAGTAGATGATACCTGCTACCAGGAGGCTCATTCCTCCCAGAAACAACAAGATAGTGCGGTTAAGCAAGTTTATTTTCTGGTAAATGCTGACAGTGATAATCCCTGCAAGAGTTGAGAAGAAAGTGGCAAGAAGAATGGGTACAAAAATATCTGTCGGTTGCGCTGCCCCCAGTTGGGCACGATATACCATGATACTGATTGGGATGAGTGTCAGTCCGGAAGTGTTTAAGACCAGAAACATAATCATCGGATTAGTGGCTGTGTCTTTCTTGGGGTTCAGTTCCTGTAAACCTTCCATTGCTTTCAGTCCTAGCGGTGTGGCTGCATTGTCCAGCCCCAGCATATTTGCCGCCAGATTCATAAAGATGCTCCCGGTCACCGGATGTCCTTTGGGAATCTCCGGGAAAAGTTTGCAAAACAGAGGGCTCAGCAATTTAGAGAATAAAGCGATGACTCCTCCTTTCTCACCTATTTTCATAATTCCAAGCCAGAGTGAAAGCACACCGGTCAATCCCAATGAAATCTCGAATGCAGTTTTGGAAGAACTGAAGGTTGAGTTGATAATCTCGGGGAAGACTTGGGTATCTCCCAGCAAAACGAGTCGTACCAATGCGACTGCAAAGGCGGTTAGGAAGAAGGCAATCCAAATATAATTGAGCACCATAACTGTTGTGTGTTTTTGTTATGCGAACAAAAGTACAAATAAATCCTCTAATTCGGGTAAGGATGCATGAGGGAAATTTTTAAGCGATTCTCGTAGATTGGTGAAGCCGGCATCTGATAGGTTAATTCCCTTTGCGTTATCTTTTTGGTCGGATAATTCTATTTAATCATGACTTTATGCATATTCTTCCCCTGGTTTTTATAGAAAAAAGAAGGAAAGAGAATTTTAAAAGAACTTCTTATTCTAGAAAGAAGATGGCTGATTTGCTGTTTTTCGAGTTTCAGAGAGCCACTCTTGCGGTTGTAGAGGCGGTAAAATAGTACTTTTCGCCATATACTCTTTATTGTTGGCATAAATAAAGAGTACACTGCCTCCTTTTATTGTATTAATGATTGGTTTGGTGAGTGCCTGCGGCAATGCCGGACATCCGAAACTTCTTCCCAGTCTTCCGGACTTGCATACGGAAGGATTGGCATAAGCGGCGCCATGTACTACAATGGCACGCTCGCGTGCGCGGTCGTTGATTCCTTTCTCCAGTCCATCCAATAATAATGAATAACCATTCTTTCCTTGGTAAGTGCTTCCGGTGAGATAGAAACCGAGTGAGCTTTTATACGAACCGACCGTATTGGAGAAAGAAGTGGCATAGTTTTCTCCACTATTCTTGCCGTGTGCTACCACTGATGAATAAAGTAGCTTTCTGTCTTTCATATCGAACACGAACAAACGCTTTTCGGTCGACGGTTTGGTGAAGTCGATAAGAGTTAATACAGGTTTCTTTTTCTGTTCTATTTTGTTGTAACCTTGCACAGCTTGCCTGAATGCCAGAAAGTTTACAGTCCCTCCCAAATCCATTTCCTCAAATAAAGCTTCGCCGTCCGGTGCTTCGTTTTCAGGAATGACCATATTTGCCATCTCCTCGGGGACAGATGTCCGGGTGGATACGTTACTGAATGGGAAGAAAAACAGGACTAGAAATAAAAAAGCTTTGTACATAGGTGAAAACTAAATAATGGGTGCAAAGTTACGTACATTTCTATTCCAAAACAAATATAATTGCCTCATTAACAGGTGCCCAATCAAAAATGAACTTGGCGTGTGAGGTTGCATTGCGCACGCACATGTGCGAACGGGGTGTCGTCCCTAAAGTATAGCTATACTCGATAATACCTTTTGCTGGTGCATTTGTGGGCACACCATGAATGTAGCCACCATTGTTGAAGCGGCTGGCATAAGGGGCAAAACCTCCGGTTGCGGTGGAGCCGTCTTTGAGGAAAATCATCTTTGGCTTCTTTTCTTGCAAGACAAACATACCCAGTGGTGTGGGCTGTGCATAAGGCGGCCGCCGTTGCCCTGTCGTGGCCGGATTCATGCTGCGCACCAACCATTCCCCCTCTTTTTTTCGTTCCAGGGTCGTGATATTCTGGTTGTGGCGGTCTACAAAGATAGCTTTATCAAAAACAACAGTATCAGGAATGAGCTTCACATATTTGGTAGGTGCATACCATTCTCCTCCTATATATAGAGGTGTGACTTTCGTAAACTTTCCATCCGTACCCAGATGGCGCGTCAGCAGCCCATCCAGTCCATAACGTACCGGGGTGAGCGTATCATTGAGCTCGTATAACGGCACTCCCTGGTATCGTTCCACCCCCAAAGTATCGGCCACACGTTTATAAGCATCCCGTTTAAAATTCTTGACCAGCGGAGCTTCTCCATTTCGGTTTTTATAATTCTGAAGGATACACCATTGTGATGGTTTCTGCCGGATATTCTCCAACAAGGCTAATCTCTCTTTTATCTTTTCCCATTGAAAGCAGCGTGTCGTATCCTTATAAGGATAGACATCCTCCAAAGTATGCTTGTCATAAAGCAGTTCTTTTTCTATTCTTATATCTTCAGCTGCCAGTTCCTTCATTATAATTTCGGCAGGAGTTTCGGCTATGGAATCCCGGACTTCGAAAGCGGCGGCCTGTTGCGTGTCGTTTTCCGCTTTCGAGTTGCAGGAACAGAGTACGCAGAACCCTGTCAGCCAATATATGAATTTTATCCTTTTCATAACAGATATAGGGTTTGTAGAGTTCGTTTACAAATATAATTCTTTATAAGGAATAACCATGCGTTTTTGTTTAAATCTTGTATCTTTGTGGCATAACTTTGTTATTTATATCATGAAGAAATTACCTTTCCTTTGGGGAATTATTATCATATTGCTGTTTGTTGCCGGATGTCGTCCGTCCAATCATCGTGCTTTGCTACAGCGCGCCGATTCATTGATGGCGGATTATCCTGATAGTGTCCTGTCTCTGCTTGCGCAACAGCAAGAACATTTGGCCGAGTTTTCGGAAGAAGAACTGATGAGTTATGTATGGATAAAAGCGATGGTCCATAGCGCAAGAAATATATCGATGACAGAAGATTCTTTATTGCCTAAAGCGGTGGATTACTTTCGCAAACATGGCGACCGAGAGAAAGTGATGAAAGGTTATATCCTGAAGGCGAACTACCTGAAATGGATAGACCGGCTGGATGATGCCATTGCAGAGCTGGATAGCGGAGTGGCACGGGCAAAGCAAGCCAATGACTCCGTCAATGTCCGCGACCTGCTTTATTATAAGGCGAATATTGTTTACGAGCTTCGCAGAGATTACCGTAAGGTGGCCAGCCATGTGAAAGAGGCCTTGGCTTATTCCCCTGACACTACTTCCCCTGATTTGGCAGGAATGTTCTATTTTCTCGCCATTAATCTTGGGCTGGTTGGCGACGACTCTTGCACTTATTATTATGAGAAGAGCATTGCGATGGCTGAAGCCAATAAAGATACAGCATATTTATGCCATTATATGCGGAACTATGCTTCTAACCTGATGCGTTCCGAGAAGGTGGAGAAATCAAATGCACTGATTCGCCGTGTTTGGGAGTTGATGCCGGTATATCGTGAAAAGATGGCTGTCACCCATGCAATCCTGGTTGAGAACTTTCTTTATTTGCGGCAACTTGATTCGGCTGCATATTATCTGGATATGGCGTGGCAAGCTGAAGCGAAAGCAGAGCAGCAGTCTGGTGTGAACATCAGTACACGCCTTTTGCTCTATGAATTACAGAATGTGGTGGACTACGCTATGGAAGGTAGTATCTCGACGATTAGAACCGGACGGTTTGGCGATTCCCTTATCTTGGCAGATTGGAACAAGCAGAGCACCATACAGCAACAGATGGATACAAAAATCAAGCTCGAACGTCAGAATTATACATTGATAATCGACCGTCAGCGTACACAACTGTTACTGGTCACTTTCTTATTTATCTTTGCGGTGGGTGGTTTGTGTGTTTTCTTTTATATTCGCAATCGACACCTGCGTTTGGCGGAAGCCGAAGACCGTGTCGAAACACTTACCCGGCTATTGGAAGACGCGAATAAAGCGAGTGAGTCAGAGCATGACAGCGCCTTCTTTAAAAAGATACTGTTGAAGCAACTGGGTATTATCCGTTTGGTGGCGACTGCTCCCACTTCGCAGAATCAGGACTTGCTGCGCCGCATATCGGGAATCACCAACAAGGAGGTTCCTGTAGATACTCTTTTGGTGTGGGAAGACCTTTATCAGGTTATCGATACTATTTATAGCGGATTTTATTCCCGGATGGAGACGCTTTACGGATACTTGCTTTCCGAGAAAGAAAAGCAGGTATGTTGTTTGTTGTGTGCCGACTTCTCGACAAAAGAAATCGGGGTGGTGACACAACAGAGCGTGGCCAGCGTGTATGTTCGCAAAACAGCCATCAGAAAGAAGTTGGGAATGGATGAGAAAGGAGATATTGTGGAAATAAATAATACGCAGGCAGCATAATACGGATTTAGTCTCCATTAAGATTCGATTCGCCCTATTTAAGACTTTTATAAATCAAACTGTTTGATAATCAGTGAAATAATTCTCTCTGATTAAGACTTTTTATTTCCTGGTTTAGTCTGTTTAAGCCCCTTCTTGCTGTTACCTTTGTGCCAAACAAAACGAATTACAGAATGAAAACTTTATTACGAAAAAGACTTGTTTCCCTATTCGTCCTTTTATGTTGTACATGGGGAACAATCACGGCACAAACTTATCGATTATCAGGATGTGTGAAAGATGAGACGGGAACTCCTGTCGAAGTGGCCAACGTCATATTGCTTCACTCCACTGACAGTACGTATCTGGATGGAATGATTACCGATACGAATGGTTGCTTCCAGTTGCAAGAACCTAAAGGGAACTATTTACTGCGTATTACCCTGTTGGGCTATCAGGATTTGTCGTTGCCTCTTACCCTATCCAAAGATACTGATTTAGGCAGTTTAGTATTGAAAAACTCGTCCATAGCGATGAGTGAGGTGACTGTGACAGCCGCCAAGCCCGTTATCAGGCGTGAGATAGACCGTGTTGTCTTTGATGCGGGAAACTCTATTGCCAGCGTAGGCGGTAATGCATTGGATCTCCTTCACGATGTACCCGGCTTGCGCGTGTCTCAAAGCGGGGTCGACATCATAGGAAAAGGAGGAATCAAGATTTATATCAACGACCGTGAGACCAAACTCTCCGGTGAGGAACTCATTAATTTTCTTCGCTCCTACAGTGCTTCTCAAATTAGCAAGGTAGAAGTGATTACCACTCCTCCTGCCCGCTATGATGCCGAAGGCAATGCCGGCATCCTTAACATCCGCCTCAAGGAACGTGTCAAAGACCATATCGGAGGCAACGCTTTCGGTTCTTATCTGTATGGTGAGAAATATAACTATGGGTATGGCGGCCTGAGCCTACAGTTCAATCGCCAACGCGTAACCGCTTACCTGAACGGTAGCGGAAGTTACGGTAAAACCGGCTATGTGGAGCGTAACGGGCGTTTCTATACCGACCAGACATGGCGCAGCCGTTCCGAAAGCGATTATTCTCTTTCTTCCTTTTATGTAGACGGAGGAATAGATATCGATATGGGCAGACAATGGAATATAGGTACCCAACTTACCTATATCAACAATGCTCCCAATAATGTAACCGACAACCGTACCGAAGTGCACGACATTCAGGAACTTCGTACCGATTCATTCATGCTCGGCCGTGATGATAAGGACTATTCACAGAATCGTGTGAATGTAAACTTCCACGTCGATAAGTCATGGGGAGATAAAGGACACAAGATGATATGGGATGTCGATTATCTGAAAGACAAATCCAATACATTCTTCGATTTTGATTCTGAAAGCCACCTGCCGACAGGAGAAATAATCCCCGGCTCGGAGTTTAATTATGATAAGAATCAGCACCGTACGGTAGATGTAATCTCTTCTGCACTCGATTTCATCCTTCCCGGTGACAGTTACAGCTTCACGACAGGTGCGAAAGCATCTTTCACCGACACGCGCAACCGTCTGATGTATGATAACTCCAATGTGTCTTTCACTCAAAATGACTTTTTCCGGTATAAAGAACAAATCTATGCCCTTTATGCCGACTATAGCCATAACTTTGGCTCCCATTTCTCAATGAAAGCCGGTCTTCGTCTGGAGCATACCCGGACAACAGGCATTTCCGAGTCCCAGCAGACAACGGACAAGCATGACTATACCCGCTTGTTCCCTACTTTCTATCTGATGTATAAGCCGAATGAAGATAATGTGTTGAATATGAATATATCCAGCCGCATTTCGCGTCCGGCACAGAATATGGTGAACCCTTTCCTTACTTACGAAAACAAATATAGCGAACATCGCGGAAAAGAAGACCTGAAACCCAGTTATCGCTATAATGCAGAGCTCTCTTATACCCTGAAGAACAACTTGAATTTCTCTATATTCTATTCGTATGCCACTGATGTATTCTCGCAGCGTCTGATGCTGAACGAGGAAACACATGTTCTTTCCACTTTGTGGGACAACTATATGAAAAACCGTTCTTTCGGTATTACCAACTCTTATACGTTCCGTTTGGGGTGGTTGCAGACGTTTGCCCAGCACACGTTAAAGTATAACAGGACCACTTCCAGCGCGCCCGAAACCCATCCTAAAAATTCCGGTTGGGATTATAACATCAATATCCGCAACACATTCTATCTGAATACAGCCAAAACGTTGGTTGCCAGTCTTTCCGGTTACTATTCCGGACCGGGTCATGGCCAGGTGATTCATCGGGAAGGTTCCTATGGAGCCAGTGGAGGTATCCGTTACAGTATGTTGGGCAACAAACTGAATCTGAGCCTGAATGTAAGCGATTTTTTGGTGAAGAATATGCGCGGAACCAGTTACTCCAACGGACTCTATACGAAGTTCAACAATACCTTTACCTATACGAGCTTCCGTATCGGGGTAAGCTATAACTTCGGTGCCGATATCAAACGTAAAGAACGTAACTTGAGTAACACGGATATCCAAAACCGCCTATAGTAGGGGAGACGGATTTCGCTCTCTTTATGCCTTTGTTTTTGTCACAAAGGCGGAGAACAGCTTGTCTTTCTGCTTATGGCAGGCAAGTTCGGTAATCATGTTGTAAATAAGAACGGTTAAGTGGAAATGAGATTCTTTCCTCTTAACCGTTCTTTCGATGAAATGGGGGATTTTAGACAGACCAAAGAAATAAAACCCCGGGAAATGAGATTTTTCCTCTTGGGGCGGTTAAAGACAGAGGTGAACGCCCTGTAATCATAGCGAATAGTCCCATTTTATAAAATACCTTATGCCTTCATCGTTTTATCTTCTCAATTGCAAAGGAATAAAAAAACAGACAACTTATCTTTGTCGGATGCTGTTAAGTCAGAAAAATAATTTAAAGATTAGATTACGATGATTACAATTAACCTAAAGAACAGGTGTTCAAGTAAAAAATCCCTGGCACTATTTATGCAGACGAACATTACTCATTTGAGAGAGTCGGAACAAGCTCGTACAGGTGAAACCTATGCGGCTGCATTTAATAGTTTTATGAGATTTACGAATGGCGAAGATGTATCGCTAAGTGAAATGGACTCAGACATGATGGTGGCTTATGAAGCCTATTTAAAGGGCAATGGAGTGAGCATGAATACTGTCTCTTTCTATATGCGCATCCTTCGGGCAGTGTACAATCGTGCGGTGGAGCAAGGAATTACCTTGCAGCGCTATCCTTTCAAGCATGTCTATACAGGAGTGTGCAAAACCATCAAGCGTGCCCTTCCGCTCAGTGTGATAAAGCAGATAAGGTTGCTGGAATTGCCTCCAAACTCGACTTTGGATTATGTACGCGATATGTTTTTGTTTAGTTTCTACACTCGCGGAATGTCTTTTGTAGATATGGCCTACTTGCATAAGGAAGACCTGTCGGAAGGTATTTTATCCTATAAAAGGAAGAAGACGGGGCAATTGCTCCATATCAGGTGGGAGAGATGTATGGAAAATATTGTGAAGAAATATCCCTGGAACCGCACTGTTTATCTGCTTCCCATTCTCAAAAACAGTGGTGTGGACGAAAGAAAGCAGTATAAAAATGCCATCACTCTTATGAATCGCAGGTTGAAGGACATAGGCAGGATGGTAGGGCTTACCCATCCGTTGACGATGCACTGTGCGCGCCATTCATGGGCTAGCGTGGCGAAACATAAGCATATTCCTTTGTCTGTCATCAGCGAGAGTATGGGACATGATTCCGAAGGAACGACCATGATTTATTTGTCGTCGCTGGATACGGCTGTCATCGATGAAGCCAACAAGCAAGTATTGAAAGAACTTTTCTAAAAAAGTCTGTATCTTAACAGGATATTGGCTGGCCTATGGTTTGATGCATATCAAACAACGATCCTTTGTAGGAGTGTAGTACTTGCGCCCATATTCATCTCTGTCTGCAATATGGGAATAAAAAATCTTCAAATTTGTCAGCTTGCGCAGAAATCTGGTGTTTCGGCTGACGAATTTGAAGGAAAACACAATGCTAGAGCCATGGAGAGTTTTTCGAGCAGTGAGTATTGTTTAAGAGTGGTGGTACTATCCCTTCCATGTGCCCGATTGCATTGCTAAGATTCTGGGACATTCCTATCTGTAGTGATAGATACATTTGGGCAATTTAAAGCCTCTGCATAATTCTTTCTCAGTTTTTCTCCGACTTTTTGTATATCATTGTCATCATCAAATAATGAATGTAAATCAATATAACATTTAATGTATTTCAACAATGCATCATTTATTGCTTGTTTACTATTAAGTTCTATGTTGCTATTTGTCTCCAAAATGGGAGCTATATATTCGTCAAAATGCCGATTTATATACAATCTGAACACATCAATATATGTGATATGGCATGAAATGGTTCTGAAAAAATGTAATGCATAAAATCCATCCCAACCGCCCCCTTTAAATGTTAATGGACTATTTTTGAACGTTTCTATATCGGGATATTTAGACTTAATCTTGGTTTTGTAGAAGTTGATGATATTATTACATTGTGTATCTGTAGTTTTGTATACTCTATCTATTTGTTCAATGAATGCCCAGTTCTTACTATTGGGATTTATGTAGTTTAGCTGTGCTAAGGCTTTTACTCCGTTCTTTCCGTTAACTTTGCAGGTTGACATATATTCAAAGTGTGAGAGAATATACTTTAAGTATATGAAAGCAGTAGCATTCAATGATATACTTACAGAACTAATTGTCTCTTGATCTTTACTGGAAAGTTTGTGCAAAGATCCTCCATTATTTTGAAAACGTTTCAATATGCGAACTTCTTCTGTGAAATCAAAATAATATTTGTCTCCACTTCTTTGATAATATTTACCATAAACTGTAATCAAGTGAGTTTTGCTTGAAGAATTTAAGTCTAATAATTCATTAATACCAGTACAATATTCTTCCGGATCGATAATATCCATAAGTGGTTCAAATCCTCTGATAATTGAGAATGGTTCCGGTTTCTGTTGGTTCAATTCTTTTTTATCCGATTTGAATCCTGTTGGATAGGACAAATTGGAAAACACAATGAGCATCATTCTTTTTATGTTGGCATATGGTTTTTCTTTGTCTTTTTTGTCTTTCGAGGTTAGTTTATCAAAGAAGCATTCAGATGACAAGTACTTTATGATACAATTATATAATATTCCCCTTTGGATATAGATGTACTCCTTTTCCAACTTTTTATACAAAGGAACAGAAAAGTTTAATAACTCATTATTGCTGGATGCTTTTAGAGTTATCAAAGCCTCTGATAATTTCCGTATATCATAATTAAATAGTGGAAGCACCCTATTTGTAGAAAAATATGGATCGGAATTCAAAATTATTTCTGCTACTGATAAGATTTCATCATTCTCTTTTTTTAGTTCTTTATATACTTCTAGTCTTTTCAATATGATATCTTTCCCATTCTCTGGATAAATTAGTCTAGATTGCTCAATAAATTTGCCTTGTAAATCATTTCTTTGTGCACATATACACCCGAGATTAGCTTCTCTGAATACTAAAATAAAAGTTAAATTTTTCTGAAAATCAAAATCTAGATTTAAGTCCTCTCCAATTTGGTCTAAAATTGTATTTAAAGTAATAATTTGCTTCCACAAATCAGATGTGAGATATTTATAATCTAGCTCGTCTAAATTATCAAAACAAAATACATAAGATTTCTTTCTAGACTCACCGCTTTTGATGATATTATACATTTTGCTAAAAATATATAAGAACCAGTTTTGTTCTACGGATAAACTATATAAAAAATCCAATAAATTAGTCTCGTTTTTTTTCTTTGTATCTAGATATGAGTCTATTTTTTCACGATCTGTCTTCTTGAAATAGTCATAAAAGATTATACCCTTCTCGCTGATTAGCGTTAATATCTTATCGTCTTTTAATAGTTCTATATTATTGCGTATAATACTTCTCGTAATCATATTATCTCCATCTATGGGATTGATAGGGAATGCAATTAAATTAATGATATCAAACCAATAATCTTCATTCTCTAAGACTTCCTTACACCAATGCACAAAAGTTGTCTTACCGCTACCGCTATACCCTGAAACTATATAAAATCTTTTAAATAAATTACTTTTTGGATCAAGTGCCTTTCTTAGCTTTTCCAATTCTGAATAATATGATTCAGGAGTAATTCTTATTTCTTTAAAATCATTGATATCCAAATATCTCCTTAAACTTCGGTTAAAATCGTATGGACTATAACTTAACCAATCTGATAAAGTTATATTATTTAATTTTTCTGCTTGCATATATTATAATTTCTTTCGTTGTTTAATTACTGCCTTTGCATAACTTTGTAATTCATTAATCCATTGACATTCAGATTCATCATTTATTTTTTCAGTATGAAATTTTTTTAACGAGCTCAAAAGCAACTTTTCATTATCATCATTTTCATCTAATAAAATAGTTAGTGATGCTTCTAGCACTTTGTGCTCGTCATTAATATATTCATTTCTTCGAAGTTGTCCGCTGTCTTGTCTTATGACTGCTATATATTTAGCAAGAGTAGTTCGTAGAGTTTGCAATTCTTCCTTTACTGTTGTTTTTTCAAATAGGAGTGAAGTATTATGTATCTGTTTAGAAGTAGTCCAAGCAATGGCTATCGCGGAAATTATACAGCCTAAAACTGTACATATACATGGAAGCCATATCTCTAACCAGCTTTTATTAGTAGGAAGAGTCATGAATGTAATTGAATTGTCCAAATATGTATTGATGTCATTAGACAGTAATGCAAGTATCATGGTTAACAAAATTATGTGTGTTTTGCTTGTCTTATATACAATAGGTTGTTGAATTTGATTCAAAACTTAACAGACTACTGCACTTGTAATTAGTATCATAAGAAAGTGGGGAAAGAACC
>ULNK01025767.1_pt1 | contig 20300 bp, 20 predicted proteins | sample 1951911 | NCBI WGS metagenome assembly ULNK01 (sample SAMEA4835576, study PRJEB28245) | human gut metagenome | biome: gut microbiome; material: fecal sample | place: Denmark | collected 2008 | reverse complement strand
GCGGAGATTCATGATTTCTGGATGAGCGTTTATACGGAAATAGATACGATTCCCAACAAAGTAGCCCAGATACAAAAAGCAGGCTATGTTCCCGTTGCTACGTTTATTCTTCCGGAAAATTGCTGGACAAAACATTATTTTGCTCCACAAGCTAAAGCAGAAGAAATATTCCTTAAAAAGCATGTGGGAAACAAAACTGCCGAAGAACTGGTGGCATCCAATCATCATGAAGCCGAACTGTACAGCAAGTATAAAGAGTATTACGGTTATGCTTTTTTCATCGCAAAAAAGATAAAGTAATGATTGGTTCAAGCGGAAAACATGACTTTTTCAGCTTTGGAATACGAAAAACGTAAAAGTTAATAAACGAAGCGTAAAGCGTTTAGGTAGAGGTTGTATCAAAAATACGATACCACTATTCTATAGTTTGTCATTCTGAGTAATATAAAGAATCCGTAAATGGAAAAAACAGATTCTTCACTAACAGAATGACAATATAATGGAATAGTTTAGTAATGATACAACCTCTCTTTTTTCTCATTTATGTAAAATTAGCAAGATTGAACAATGCTTTATCACCACGAATTGCGTACTTTTGCTTCCACAAATAGACAGTAAATACTTTTTTGTGGTATGGAATGGCTATTTGAAATACACCCTAAAACAAGAATCATGGCAGAAAAATACGAATGGAGAAAGGCAGAAAAGAGTTATTATAGCCCCGACACAAAGCCTCAATTAGTAAAGACTCCTTCCTTTAAATTCTTTACATTATCAGGAAAAGGAAATCCTAACGATGCATTCTTCCCAGAATACATCCAATGTCTTTATTCTTTATCCTATGCGCTGAAAATACAATGGAAAAAAGAGAATGGTTTTGATTATGCCGTTTATCCATTAGAGGGTATTTGGGAGTTACCTGTACCAACCAATCCGGAAAATGGATTTATCAAGGATAACCTGATTTTTAACTTGATGATTAGACAACCCGATTTTGTATCGGAAGAATATGCCGCCACTATCATACAGAAAGTGAAAATCAAGAAACCGCATCCCCTATTGGAAAAGGTAAAGTTCGTAACAATAGAGGACGGATTATGTGTGCAAATGTTGCATATCGGTAGTTATGATAATGAACCGGAATCATTTGCCAAGATGAACGCATTTGCCCAACAAAACAACCTATCGAGAATAAATGCGGTACATCGTGAAATTTATTTGTCCGATGCCCGCAAGGTTCAACCTGAGAAATTAAAAACAATATTACGTTTTCAAGTTAAATGAATCATGGCAGAAAAATATGTAACATTGGATAAAAGCAACATTGATAATGAACATATCTGTTGCGCATTTTCTGATAAGAAATGCCAAGCGGGTTACGCCCTGAAAAAAGAATGGTTGAAAAGAGAGTTTGACAATGAATATGTTTTCAGACGACTGGATGCGAGGGCTAAAGTTTTTCTGGAATATGTTCCGGCAGAGAAGGCTTGGATTCCTGTAGATGCTCCCAATTACTTAATGTTGAACTGTTTTTGGGTATCAGGACAATATAAGGAAAAAGGGCACGGAAGGGCTTTGTTGCAATCAGCCATTGATGATGCCAAATCTCAAAGTAAATACGGTCTGGCAACGGTAGCGGGTATAAAAAAGCTCCACTTCATGAGTGATACAAAATGGTTGCTGAAACAAGGCTTTGAAATTGTGGAAAAATTATCAAATGGTTTTGCGCTGCTTGTGCTGAAATTTGATGATGCCTGTCCCACTCCTTCATTTAAAGAATGTGTGAAGAGTGGAGAATGCCCGGAGAAAAACGGACTGGTAGCTTATTATACCCATCGTTGTCCGTATACGGATTATTATGTAAACGGCTCTCTATGCACATTGGCGCAGGAACATAAGATCCCGTTGAAAATTATAAAAATTGGAACAATGGAAGAAGCGCAGTTATCGCCTACACCCGCTACGATATTTTCTTTATTTTATAATGGGAAATTTATCACGACAGATCTCAGTGTATGCACGGATAAACAATTTGAAAAGATGCTGAGTAACGTATTAGTAAATATTGACAAATAAATTTAAGAATAAAATGAAGAAAAAAAATGATTATTCGTTTAATAACTTCAAATGAAAATACAGTTGGATGATACATGAAAAACCTAATGAAACGTGCCATACCGCTTTATACATTCTATAAGAATAAATACGGAAGCGAACTATTGATAGATATCGTGGAGTTGAAAGATATAAAGAAATTTATAGCCGGAAAGCAGGCTCATACCTTGTCTTATTATGACATTACTTTCATAACCGAAGGAGAAGGGGCCTTCAGCATTGGCAACCAAACGCATCATGCCGTTCCCAAGGACGTTTTTTTCTCCAAACCGGGAGAAATCCGGAACTGGGATATTCATCATATAGACAATGGCTTTGCCTTGATTTTTGAAGAGGAATTTCTCTCTTCTTTCTTCAAAGATTCGCTGTTCGTGCAGCATCTCGCCTTTTTCCAGCCCGGTACCACCTCTGCCAAACTTCACTTGCCCGAAGCGCTTTATGTCCGTTTTCTTTCACTTCTCCAAAATATAAAAAAAGAAATACACGCGTATCAACCCCGTGACGTGCATGTGCTTAGGGCGTTGCTCTACGAGGCACTCATGTTGCTCAACCGCGCTTATCAATCTCTTCCGGCAGATGACAAACAAAAAGAAACCGGGAATCCCTACATAGGGCGTTTCATCCGGCTGGTAGATGAATATGCAGAATGCGAACATTCCGTACAGTTTTATGCGGAACAGCTTTGCATCACTCCTAATTATCTGAATGAGCTGGTCAGTACGACATTGAATATCAGCGTCAAACAATATATAAGAAATAAAATAATGGAACGAGCCAAGAATCTGCTCGTTTATACCCAGCAACCGATATCCGAGATAGCAGAAACGCTCCACTTCTCTACGGTTTCTTATTTTGTCCGCAGTTTTCGTCAGCATACGGGCACGACTCCCCTGCTCTATCGCATGGAACATCAACCATGAAAAGTGACATTTCATCCTTGGTTTTTATGCCTGTGCATCTCGCCTGTTTCTCTATCTTTGCAGGCAGTTATTAACCCATAAATAAAACAAAAAAGATGAGAGATGCAGAAAAAACAGTAGGCAATATTGTTGACAAACAGAGTGTTTCCTTCGTTGGTTCCATAGACGCAAACGGTTTTCCCAATATGAAGGCCATGTTGCAGCCCCGAAGACGGGAAGGTATCAGGACGTTCTATTTCACTACAAATACGTCTTCCATGCGTGTGGCCCAGTATCGGAACAATCATCGTGCTTGTATCTATTTTTATGACAAACGTTTCTTTCGCGGGGTGATGCTTATCGGCACGATGGAAGTGTTGACAGATAGTGCTTCGCGTGAGTTGATTTGGCAAGAAGATGACACGATGTACTATCCCGGCGGAGTGACAGACCCCGATTATTGTGTTTTACGTTTCACGGCTGTTTCGGGCAGGTATTACAGTAATTTTAAATCGGAAGATTTTAAGGTGGAAGAATAAAATGACCCATTGTAGGTGGGATAGGTCATTTTTTAGGGATGTTTCAAAACTCCGATAGTGCTATCAATTATTCTGTCATTCTGAGCAAAAGCGAAGAATCCGTATACACAAAGTGATTGAAAACAGATCCTTCACTAGCGTTCAGGATGACAAAATAATAGAACATTTTAGTTTTGACCCTGCTTATTGATATGCATCAGAAATCTCTTTCAATAACCGGTTCAGGCTTCTGATATCAATTCCCAAATAGGAAGCCATATCTGCTTTTGACAGATTCAATCCTTGTCTTTTTTCTATCGTAAGCAATTTCGTCAACGCATATTTTATGGGATATAACTGTTGATATACAGCCCGGCTGCTTGTATTAATCATTCTTTCTGCCATTTCGGACAACAATATCCGGCAAAATTGAAAGTTTGTATCGCAAAGGTGATTAAAGAAAGAAGCCGGGAAACAGTAAACCTGTACGTCGGACATAGCTTCTACCGTATTGAAACAAGGCGATTTTCGGAGTGCCTCTGCTTCCCCGACTATTTCGCCCTCGCCAAAAAACTCAAAGGTGTAGCTTTTTCCATTTTCTTCATCATGGTAGCATTTGGCGATTCCAGCTTTTATAATAAAAACTTTATAATACGTTTCACCTTGTTTATATAGAAGTTCGCCTTTTGCGAATTTTCTACATACGATATTACTTTCCGTCTGTTTTTCATACAGGCTTTCGATGAAAGATAAAAGTAGCGTATTGGTGCGTAGCATAATTTTTTTATACGGTTAGGACATTTGTCCTTTTATAGAGTTGATTTTCGAGATATCTTTGCCGTCAAAGATAATAAAAGTAACCGAAAATGGACCTTGATATAAACGATAAAATAAATGTAATAGCATTCGATGCGGATGACACATTGTGGAGGGAACTTGATAATTATGAGCTTTTTGAACATACCTATTGCTGCATTTTGAAGCAATATTATTCCGAGGAACAGGCCATGCGGATGTTGCAGGAAACAGAGAAGAGAAATATCCCTTTTTATGGTTATGGGCTGAAGAGTGCCATGCTGAGTATGGTTGAAACGTTGTGCAACGCGAACAATAATGTTGTCAATCCCCACTGCATAAAAAAGATAATCGAGTTTGGGCAAACCTTGATGAAACAACCGGTTGAACTGCTGGCAGGGGTTGAGGAAGTCTTGCAACAGTTAAGTGGAAATTACAAGTTGGCATTGGCTACGAAAGGAGATTTGCTGGACCAACAGAGGAAAGTTGAAAAGTCAGGTTTGCAGCATCTCTTCTCACATATAGAAATCATGAGTTATAAAAATAAAGATGAGTATAAACAATTGTGTAAAAAATTAGATTGCTCTCCGGAAAACTTCCTGATGGTAGGCAATTCTCTTAAATCAGATATTTTGCCTGTTATAGAACTTGGGGGGGTATGCCGTTCATATTCCTTATCACATAACATGGGTAGAGGAACGTTATGACGAAAAGTTTACGCATCCCCGTTTGTTTCAACTATCCGATATAAAAGAGGTGTTAACTATTTTGTAATATCAAGCAAAGCTTTCAGGGGAATGTGTCAAAACTGAATTACCGCCGCCAAGTTGAAAGACGCCTATCTCGGTATCGGGGACGTTTACCCGATAGTGTCGGTTCTTTTCTCAGAAGCAGAAAGGTAAAGACGTTGAAGCCCTGCAATACAGACATATAGCCATTTATTTCACTGAAAAACAATAAAAAGTGCCGTTCATCATTCCACATGAACGGCTCTTTTAGTGATTTTGTATATTAAATTAAATCTACCACAACCCGGTTTCCGTTGTTTTAGAACATTCCAACTCCAATAATCCTTTTTTTGCATCGAGACCTCCTCCGTACCCCGTGAGTTTATGATTGCTGCCGATTACCCGGTGGCAGGGAACAAAGATAGAGATAGGATTGGTGGCATTGGCCGATGCGACCGCACGCACAGCCTTCGGGTTATGGATGCGGCGGGCAAGCTCGCCATAAGAGATGGTCGTTCCATAAGGTATTTTCATCAGCTCTTCCCATACGGTGCATTGAAATTCCGAGCCGGTAAAGACAACGGGAATGTCGAATATCTTACGGTGCCCGGCAAAATATTCTTCGAGTTCCCCGATTGCCCGTTCGATGATGTCGGAAGTTCCTTCTTCGTACCTCGCATTCAGATGTCGCTGTATGCGGCGGTCTATCGTACCTCGCCGTTTCTCCACCGCCCAGTCGCAAATACACAGCTTGTCGCCGTAAGAACCGACAAGCATCTCGCCCACGGGCGATTGATACCGTGTAATCTTTATAGTTTCCATATTGTTCTGTTTTTTGTTATAATATTCTTTCATACATATTTTGCATGGCCTGTATCCGGCTTGTAAAGCTTCCTCAAGCGTATCATAAAACACAATGTTCTTTTCCAGAGGTTTTGCCTAATGCAAGCCACTTTTTTGAATGTAATGCCGAATTGCTGAAACTCGCACGGTTGCTAAATCGTTACCCTGTTTCTCGAATACTCCGCTATAAGTTTATTTCTCAGACGGTTGTATCAACCCGATGGAAATCTAAAATAATAGCATCCTTCAGTTTTTGATATGCCTTCAGCCGAAATGGTTAGAATTAAATGTATTATTATCCATAGGGGAATTGAAGAAAATCTTAGTATGCTTAATCTTCCATACCTAAAATCTTTTTCATTATTGGTCGAAAATTATCTCCCCAACTTTCAAGCTGTCCGATGATGGGAATCAACGTTTTTCCCATTTCCGTAATGGAATATTCTGTATGAGGCGGAAGCTCGGAAAATATCTTCTTTTCTATCATCCCATGCATTTCCAGTTCTTTCAATTGCTGATTGATGACGCGAGGACTGGCATCATCAAAGTGGCGATGTAATTCGCTTGGACGTTTGGGGCCGTTGTTCAATTCCTGTATAATGCAACTTTTCCATTTTCCGCCAATCACTTCCATAGCAATTTTCACTCCACAATCAATATCGAAAGGTATTTTCTTTTCGTACATAGAACATCGTTTTTTTGCAAATGTAGCAATATTGGCATAAAATAGAAATATCAGCAGAATACTATTTCATTTATAGGGATAAATTTATCAGTATATGAATAATTTCTCCCTACTTGTGCAATTGCTTACGACCGGCTAACTTTGCCGGAAACAAAACGAAATAATATGAAGAAATACCTATTATTAGCAGTATTATGTTTGGCATGTGTTTCTAATTATGCGCAAAAAAACAGATCAACAACTAAAAATAAAACGATGGAAAATAAAGTATCAACTATTCGCTTAATCTACCCTCAATGGCAAGGTGGAATGGTAGACCATTGGATGCCGGACATTCCGGCGGAAGATGCATCAAGAGGATATTATCTGGGTGCTCAATTGCTCAATTTCCTTGCTCCGGAAAGTTCTCAGGAAACAATAGAAATACCGGTTTCGCTAGACATAAACGACCGGCAAACAGACAAAGGGGTCAGTGCGCGAAGGGTTATCCTGAAACAAACTAAAGCAGCATTGGAAAAGCTCTGTGAAACCAATCCTGAGAAGATTGTAACTTTAGGTGGAGAATGCTCGGTAAGTGTAGTTCCATTTACCTTTCTGGCCGGAAAATATCCTGATGATGTTGCTATTGTCTGGATTGACGCTCACCCTGATGTGAATTTGCCATACGATAATTATAAAGGTTATCATGCGATGGCATTAACAGCGTGCCTGGGAATGGGTGATGAAGAAATTATCCGTACTTTACCCGGACGCTATGATGCCTCGAGAGCATTGATTGTCGGTGTCCGTTCATGGGACGACGGGATGAAAGAGCGTCAGAAAGAATTAGGTATAAAAGGGTTGTCACCGGAAGAGGTTGCCGAAGATAGTTCTGCCATCTTGGAATGGTTGAAAAGTACGGGAGTCTCAAAAGTGGTTATACATTTTGATCTGGATGTGTTGGATCCGGCTGAAATCATTGCAGGAGTAGGCGTTGAACCCGATGGAATGAAAATAAATGAAGTAGTCCGGGTGATTAATGATATTGCCTCAGAATATGATTTAGTAGGACTCACCGTAGCTGAACCTATGCCTCGTGTTGCTATTAAAATCAGAAATATGCTCAATCAATTACCTCTAATAAGATAGACATAAATTCTCCGAAAACTTCCGTTAAATTGAATCAATTATCAGTCGTTCGAAACGAAAGTTTTCGGAGAAATATAGAACCTGTTTAAATTTCCATCAGTATTGTCATACTAAGGAAACAAAATGAAAAATCTGAAAGCTATTTACAGTCCCTTTGCGGTGCTCAGAAAGACACAGGCAAATGGTTTCCCCAATCAAATTTTTAACAGACTCTAAATAGGATTCTGATATATCGCAAACAAAGTAGAATTGAATTATCTTATAAGTCCATTTTTATGAAAATCATAAAACTCCTCAATCTTCTCCGGTGTATCGACTTTTAAAAGCAATAATAACTCACGAGTGAATTCCAAATATCCTGTCCCATTGGCTGTGACAATATTCTTATCACTTACGGCTTGTTTTTCTATGTATCCGGCATCATTTGTATAACTCTCTCCTGCCCACTGTTTAAGATATGGAAGAGTATTACTGGTATGTTTCACCTCATTAAGAAAACCATGTGCACCCATAAAACAAGATGCATTACAGATAGCACCTACGATTTTTCCCTGCTTCAAAGCATCTTGTACTAAGGGAACCACTTGTTCCGCTTCCGGTGAATTCCACTGCATACCGCCTATCAAGATTAATGCGGCATAATCAATAGGCATTGTTTTAAAACTATAATCAGGGGTAACACGAAAACCACCCAGTGAATGCACTTCTTCTAAAGTAGGGGCTACAGTTTTTGTGACATATTTTATTTCACTACCCGGCATTAAACCGGCGTTTAGCGCACTAGAAAGGAAAGCAGCTTCCCAATCAGCGTAATCATTCAATAAGATAAATAAGACTTCTTGTTTCATATTATTATTCTCCATCATACAATGCAAAATATTTCCAAAGCGGAGCAGCCATCAGTGCCTGTTTCACTTCATCATTCATTAATAATGTTTTTACTTCTTCCCGGCTGAGTAAATGCATACTTAAATCTTCCGTATCTTCCAAATGCTGAGTCGATATGGGTTCCACATCTGTAGCCAGATAACAATGAGTCATATTAGTCATGGTGCTGGCATTACCGGAAATTGTCATTAGTTTGCTCCAGCTTCCATTGCCATAACCGGTTTCTTCATATAGTTCACGTTGGGCGGAAACAAGCGGCTCCTCTCCTGCCTCACATACTCCGGCACATATTTCATATCGGGTTTCCCGAATCCCATGACGATATTGGCGAACCATCACAAATTGCCCTTCGCAAGTAATGGCAATGACATTTACCCAATCAGGGTATTCCAAAATATAATACTCAGGGATTTCTACTCCCGTAGGAAGTTTCACCCGGTCCCGGCGTGCAGTTAGCCAAGGGCGCTTAATGAGGTATTCACTTTCTATAACCTCCCACTTTCTATCATCTTTTTCCATAAGGATTGTTTTTTGTTTGGACGAGGAACAAAGATACTATCTTTGGAAGTTAGAACAACTATAAAATAGGAGTTTTTATTCACCTATTTCCAACTTATAAATCTTACCTTTGCTTTCGATAATAATACTGTCATCATAACACATAAATTATGGAAAACCATATCAGCAAAAATTCCTTCCGGCAATTGGGTCTGTACTTGTTTTACTACCCTTCCATTTTGGCAATATCCTTTTCAAAATGAAAAGGGGACAATAGCAGAATATAAATAAACAATTGATTCATAGGTAGTTCCTATTCTGGTACACAATTTGTCTTTCTCTCAGATAAGAGATAATATGCTATAAAGATAAAATGGAAAAAGAAGAAAACATAAAACACTTTTTGGATTTAATCAAGCGTTCAAGACGTGGAAAGTTCAAAATCTACATTGGGATGATAGCCGGTGTAGGAAAAAGTTACCGAATGCTGCAAGAAGCACATGAAATGCAGGAAAATGGTGTTGACGTCCAAATCGGTTATATAGAAACACATGGAAGAGCCGGAACGGAAGCTTTATTGGAAGAGTTGGCAATTATTCCTCGCAAAAAAGTATTTTATAAAGGAAAAGAGATTGAAGAAATGGATTTGGACTCTATCCTCCGGTTACATCCCGAATTGGTCATTGTAGATGAATTAGCACATACCAATATAGAAGGCAGTCGCAATGAAAAACGTTGGCAGGATGTTATGGAACTGTTGGACGCAGGAATCAATATCATTTCTGCTGTCAATATCCAACACATCGAAAGCCTGAATGAAGAAGTGAAAGGAATTGCCGGAATAGAAGTTAAAGAGCGTATTCCTGACAAAGTATTGCAAGAAGCTGATGAAGTGGTAAATATTGACCTTACTGCCGAAGAATTAATCAACCGTCTGAAAGCCGGAAAAATATACCGTCCTGAAAAAATAGAACTGGCATTGAATAACTTTTTCAAGACTGAGAATATCCTTCAGTTACGCGAATTAGCCCTTAAGGAAGTCGCTTTCAGAGTTGAGAAAAAAGTGGAAAATGAAATCGTTTCTATTGACAAAGGAGTGCGTCATGAAAAGTTTCTTGCCTGTATCAGTAGCAATGAGAAAACACCACGACATATCATCCGTAAAGCAGCACGGCTGGCTTCTCGCTATAGTACTGTATTCTTTGCCCTTTATGTGCAAACGCCGGTGGAAAGCACAGAACGCATTGATCTTGCCAGTCAGCGACATTTATTAAATCATTTTAAATTGGTTACAGAACTGGGAGGTGAAGTACTACAAGTGGCGTCTGCGAATGTTTTAGATGAAATTATAAAAGCTTGCCAAGAGAAGCAGATTACAACAATATGCATGGGGCAACCGGCATTTAAAATGCCTTCTACCCTATTCTGTATTTCGAAATACAAAAAATTTCTAGCATCTTTGGCACAGATGGATATAGATTTGATTATACTTGCATAAAAAATAAAGTCTATGAATATAAAAACAAAACTTACCCTTATTATCGGCATACTGGTAGCTATGATTGTATTATTGGTTGTCCTGTCAGTAGTGAATCTACAAATATTGACAGCAACAGACCCTGATAGTCCTGCTGCCGGTCCGGGATTGCAAAGAGCATTATTATGGATTTCCATTGTAGGGGCAGCATGTATTTGCGTAGGTATCGGTATATGGTTGCGCCTTCCCGCATCCATCAATAAACCTATTAAAGAAATAACAAACGGTATTCAGGAAATAGCAAATCATAATTACGGAAAGCGCCTTGACTTAAATGACAACCAGGAATTTGCTGAAGTATCAAAGAACTTCAACCGAATGGCTAAACGGCTGGAGGAATATCATGCTAGTACTCTTTCTGAGATGATGGCCGCTAAAAAATACATGGAAACTATTATTAACAGTATCAATGAACCCATCATTGGCTTGAATAACGAAATGGAAATTCTTTTCATCAATGATGAAGCCTTAAATGTACTCAACTTGAAAAGAAAGGATGTGATAAGACGTTCAGCTCAAGAAATCTCGATGCGTAATGACTTACTCCGCAGATTGGTTCGCGAACTAATAGATATCCCGTCACAGCAAACAGTAGATGACAAAAGTAAAAAAGAACCATTGAAAATATATGCTGACGATAAAGAAAGTTTCTTTCAAGTAAAATATATAAGTATCGCTCAACCCAGTAAAGACGATATGATACCAGAAAAAAGAGGATACGTCATTATGCTAAAAAATATAACGGAATTTAAAGAACTCGATTCCGCAAAGACTACTTTTATCTCTACCATTTCGCATGAACTCAAAACGCCTATATCAGCCATCATGATGAGTCTCCAGCTATTGGAAGATAAACGCGTAGGTACACTGAACAACGAACAGGAAGATTTGGCAAGTAGCATAAAAGAAAATAGTGAACGTCTGCTGAGTATCACCGGAGAACTACTGAATATGACCCAGGTAGAATCAGGGAAATTACAACTTAAACCCAAAATAACCAAACCTATTGAATTAATAGAATATGCCATTAAAGCCAATCGCGTACAAGCAGAGAAATTCAATATCCAGATAGAAGTAGAATATCCGGAAGATAAAGTAGGCAAATTATTTATCGACAGTGAAAAGATTGCATGGGTTCTGACTAATTTGCTTTCCAATGCTATCCGCTACTCACCGGAAAATGGACATGTAGTAATCGGCGCCCATCAAACCGATGACAATTACATTGAAATGTATGTGCAGGATTTCGGGAAAGGAATAGATCCGCGTTATCATAAAAGTATCTTTGATCATTATTTCCGCGTCCCCGGAACAAAAGTACAAGGAAGCGGTTTGGGACTTTCCATTTCCCGTGACTTTGTGGAAGCACATAATGGAACATTGACCGTACAGAGTGAATTAGGTAAAGGCAGTAAATTTATCATGCGGCTAAAAGCTTGATATGATATCTTCTAATATAATATGGAGGATTGTCCTCTAAAAAAGAAAAAGACATCCTCCATACTAGCATATTTACCAACTACCTTTTATATTACTGCTATTGATAATTACTCAATTCTATGTACTGTTATGTCATGAAAATCCTGCAATAAAGTCAGTAACATACCTTCATCATTGTATTTTTTAGACTTTATTACCATCGTGACATAGTAAGTGGTCAGTTCACCCACAGTTTTTTCTTCCAGCTGGTAAGACACTATATTATAATCTTTTGAATTGAACTTTTTTGCCATTTTATTCAATGTTTCCTTGTTGTCTGTTGAAAACTCAACCATGGAACTCTTCATACCGATACTCTTAAAAAGATAGCTCAATGCCTCCAAACCTATTAGAGTAAGAATAGTGGCCGAGATTCCCAGCCAATACATTCCGGCTCCTACTGCCAATCCGATACCTGACGTAGCCCATATACCGGCAGCCGTTGTCAATCCACGCACAATCTGTTTCTGAAAAATGATAGTTCCGGCACCAATAAAACCGATACCGCTCACCACTTGTGCAGCCACACGGCTTGGATCTAAATCTATCCCCTCTATCTTTATAACTTCCATAAATCCATATTGCGAAACAATCATTATTAGTGCACTTCCCAATGACACAAGAAAATGAGTGCGATAACCAGCTTCTTTGGCACGATATTCCCTATCCAATCCGATAACAGCACCAAGTGCTCCTGCTACAAACAGCCTTAAAATAAAATCCCATGTCATACTCATATTTTTATCCTCCGCTTTTTATATATCAATCATCTTCATCTTCCATTAGTTCGGGCAAATGCAGCATCTTCTGGCTATCCTCTGCCGGAAGTGCTTCCACTTGTCTTAGCTTGCGTTCAATAGCTCGGGTACGTTTGCCCATCACCTCTTCCAGTTGGTCGCCGGCACTCTGCAAATTTTTCTGAACCTTCTCCAACAGGCCACCAAACTTGCCGAACTCCGTTTTAACGGCTCCAAGTACATTCCATACTTCACTTGTACGTTTCTGAATAGCCAATGTACGGAATCCCATTTGCAGACTGTTAAGAATAGCTCCTAATGTAGTTGGTCCCGTTACTACAATCTTAAACTCCTTTTGCAATGTCTCTACCAATGCTGTCCGGCGAATCACTTCCGCATAAATGTTTTCAAATGGCAAAAACATGATGGCAAAATCTGTTGTAAATGGCGGATCTACATATTTGTCATGAATATCTTTTGCCATTTTCTTTATCGTTATTTCCAATTGTCGTGAAGAAGTATCTATTAATGCAGTATCACCGGCTTCGTAAGCATCTTGGTACTGTTCATAGATATCCTTTGGAAATTTGGCATCAACCGGTAAATAGACAACTTCATTACTATCCTCTTTCCCGGGTAATTTAATGGCGAATTCAACAAATTCTGTAGCGTTCTTTTTAGTTTTTACATTGGCTTCATACTGTTCAGGACTCAGCATTTGGTCAAGTAAAGCCCCTAATTGCACCTCTCCGAAGGTGCCACGTGTTTTTACATTACTTAATACTTTCTTTAATCCGCCCACATCTTGCGCCAGACTTTTCATCTCTCCTAACCCTTTCTGTACATTTTCCAGCTGAGTACGAACAATTTCGAATGACTGGCCGATTCGTTCATTCAATGTCTTCTGCAGTTTTTCTTCCACCATTATACGCATATCATCCAATCGTTTTTCCGTACTCTTTATGAGCGCGTCTTGCTGTTTTCCCATTGCTTCAAACTTTTCCCGTTGCATTTCATTGCCTGTGAGCAAATTTTTATGCAAGGTATCTTGCATTTGTCCAACAGAAAAATTTAAAGTCTGGTTCAGTTCCGAACGAAGTTCACGGATGCTACGCCCCAGCTCTTCTCTATTTGCCTTCATTTCTTCGTGAAGCAATGATTCTAAACGTTCCGTTTGCAAACGGTTATTTTTAGTAAGTGTAACTACCAAATTGGCAATCAGCAATATGAGGACAATTATTATTAAAATCAGTTCCATAATTCTTGTTATTTATAGCAAATGTAGCAAATAATAAACGATATTTCTTATATTTGTCTCAAAATTCACCTTAAGCACTTTTATGAAGTATAAATTACTGGCATTAGATTTAGACGGAACACTGACTAATACCAAAAAAGAGATTACTCCTTACACACGACAAGCCATTATTGAAGCCCAACAAAAAGGAGTGAAAATAATATTGGCAACAGGACGTCCTACCTATGGGGTTGCTCCCATTGCCGAGCATCTTTGTCTGAGAGAATACGGTGGATACATTCTTTCTTATAACGGAGGAAGAATCATCAATTGGCAAACAGGAGAAGTGATGTACGAAAACCTGCTTGAGCACTCCGTTATTCCATTTTTATACAACTATGCAAAGAAATACGGTTTTACCATCATCACTTATCATAATGAGTTTGTCATTACCGAAAATCCTGATGATGAATACGTACAAAAGCTTGCATTGCTAAATGTTATGACAATCAAAAAAGTCGACAACTTCCTATCGGCCATCAAGTTTCCTGTTGGAAAATGCATGATTGTAGGTGAGCCGGTTAAACTTGCTGCCATGGAAAATGAAATGTATAATGACTTAAAAGAGCTATTGGGGATTTATCGTTCAGAAGCTTATTTCTTGGAATTGGTTCCCAAAGGAATTGATAAGGCACAAGCTCTTTCTGTTCTATTAAAAGAATTAGGCAAGAAGCAAGAAGAACTTATAGCGATAGGTGACGGATTTAATGATATCTCAATGATAAAATATGCCGGATTGGGAGTGGCAATGGCAAATGCCCAAGATATAGTAAGGCAAAATGCCGACTTCATCACCGCCTCCAATGAAGAAGACGGTGTGGCGGCTGTTGTAAAAAAATTCATTCTCTAGATTTATTAAGGCTTCCAGAGACTTATTTGTAGGTTATTTTTTTAGCATTAAAGTCTTAAAATTAGTCGGATATGGAGTTTCAAACTGCATCACTTCACCTGTTACAGGATGATAAAAACAGAGTTTGAAAGCATGTAGTGCCAATCGACCTAACGGATTGCACTCACTGCCATACCGTTCATCTCCGATTACCGGATGGCCTAGCTCTGACATGTGAACGCGAATCTGATTTTTACGTCCTGTTTCCAGTTCCAACTCCACCAAAGAATAACCATTCGCACGCTTTATGGTTCTATAATGTGTAACGGCATATTTTCCCTCTCCATCGTCATAAGGACTAGAGCTGACGTATAGTTTATGATCGGTCAGCCACGATTCAACAGTCCCTCCATCTTTCTCCATCTCTCCCGAAACAATAGCCACATAACGACGGTCAGTAACAATATCCTGCCAGTTATCGCGCAATGTGTTCTGTGTCTTTTCATCCTTGGCATACATCATCAGCCCCGATGTTTCACGATCTAACCGATGAACAACAAATACGCGGTTATTACGATGCGAGCGTTTTACGTATTCATTCAGGATATGTTGCGCAGTACGCTCCTTTTGATGCTCAGTGCTGACCGAAAGCAGTCCTTCCTTTTTTTCCACTACAATAATATAAGCATCCTCATATACCAGTTTTAACATCGGATTTTTGAACTCTCGGTTGTTTTTAGCTTTGCTCACCTGAACCTTCATACCGGGTGTCAGTGCAAAATTATATTGTGTGGTAATCGTATTGTCTACCAATATTACCCGGTTGGTTAGCATTGTTTTTACTTTGCTACGGCTAATTCCTGCCATTTTCTGCATCAAGAAATCCATCAGCTCAGCGGGTTCACTTACATTATATATTGTATACTTGGCAGCTGCCCGTGCAACAGGTCTGCCTGACTTATTATTTCTACCTCTTGACATAATTATCTTTTTTCAAGTAAAACCACATTCTCTACATGGTGTGTATGAGGGAACATATCTACCGGTTGAACGGCTGCCACTCTGTATTTAATATCCAGTAAAGACAAATCGCGTGCCTGCGTTGCCGGATTGCAACTGACATAAACAATACGTTCGGGCTCGGCAAAAAGAATCGTATCAATTACATCATTGTGCATACCTGCACGTGGCGGGTCGGTAATGATGACATCAGGACGACCATGCTCATTGATAAAATCCTGAGTAAGAATATCTTTCATATCCCCCGCATAGAACAATGTATTGGTAATATGGTTTATTTCCGAATTTACTTTAGCATCTTCAATCGCTTCCGGCACATACTCTATACCAATCACCTTCTTTGCCTGTCGGGACACAAAATTTGCAATAGTTCCGGTTCCGGTATAAAGGTCATAAACAAGTTCGTTCCCGGTCAGCCCCGCAAAATTGCGTGCTACCTTATATAGATTATATGCTTGTTCAGAATTGGTTTGGTAAAAAGACTTCGGGCCGACCTTGAAACGCAAACCTTCCATCTCTTCAAATATATGGTCATTTCCTTTAAATACCACCACATCCAAATCATTAATCGTATCGTTACATTTATTGTTGACCACATATAATAAGGAAGTAATCTGTGGAAACTTATCGGCCACAAAAGCCAATAATTGCTTCATCAGTTCCATTTCGCTTTCTTCCACTATTTTGCATTGAAGCAATACCATTAACTCTCCGGTGCTCGATGTACGAACCATCAGATTGCGGAGCATTCCCTCTTGCGAACGGAGATTAAAGAAAGAATAATTGTGTTCATAAGCATAGTCACGGATAGCATTACGAATTTGGTTGGTTATATCATCCTGCAACCAACATTTCTCAATGGCAAGCACTTTGTCGAATGCGCCCGGAATATGGAAACCCACCGCATTCATCTGATCATACTTCACATCTGCTTTAACCTCCTCTTCGGTCAGCCAACGCTTGTCTGAAAATGTAAATTCCAATTTATTACGGTAAAACTCCGTTTTAGCAGAGCCCAGAATAGGAGAAATCTCCGGTAATTCCACCTTTCCGATGCGAACCAAATTATCCGTTACCTGCTTTTGTTTATACTTTATTTGTTCATCATAAGGCAAGCACTGCCATTTACAACCACCGCACACACCATAATGCTGACAAAATGGTACTGCTCTTTTAGGAGAATATTCATGGAAGTTCACTGCCACCGCTTCCGCATAATGGTTTTTCTTGCGTTTCACCTGCAAGTCCACCACATCACCGGGCACAACATACGGCACAAATACTACTAAATCATTTACTTTCGCCAAAGCTTTACCTTCGGCAGCTACATCTGTTATGGTTACCTTCTCTAATAGAGGGAGCTCTTTCTTCTTTCTTGCCACTTTCTAAATAAGTTAATTTGGGGCAAATTTAAGCATTTTCCTCGAATTTCTCCCTATAAAACAGAATATATTGAAATTGCAAAGTAGAAATTGCAATTTCCACTAAAATTTTTCATTAATTCGTTTGGAGATAAATAAAATATGTATAGTTTTGCGATTACAATTTTTGAATGAGTTAACTTTAAATACATTATTTATGGAGAAAAAAAGAGTTTATACCTTCGGAAACGGAAAAGCTGAAGGTAAAGCAGACATGAGAGAGCTGCTTGGTGGAAAAGGTGCTAACTTGGCTGAAATGAATCTGATTGGTGTACCCGTTCCTCCGGGTTTCACAATCACTACCGAAGTGTGTACAGAATATTACGATTTAGGAAAAGATAAAGTTGTAGAACTGCTCAAAGAAGATGTTGAAAAAGCAATCGCCAACATCGAAAGCCTGATGAATTCTAAATTTGGTGATGTAGAGAACCCCCTATTGGTTTCTGTACGTTCCGGTGCTCGTGCTTCTATGCCGGGTATGATGGATACCATCCTTAACTTAGGTTTGAATGATGAAGTAGTAGAAGGCTTGACTCGCAAGACCGGTCGTCCTCGCTTTGCATGGGATTCTTACCGCCGTTTTGTTCAGATGTATGGTGACGTTGTTTTAGGTATGAAACCTGTAAACAAAGACGACATCGATCCATTTGAAGCTATTATCGAAGAGGTAAAAGAAGCCAAAGGTGTGAAACTGGATAACGAATTGGAAGTAGAAGACCTTAAAGAATTGGTAAAACGCTTTAAAGCTGCCGTTAAAGAACAAACCGGTCAAGACTTCCCGACCAACGCTTACGAACAACTTTGGGGTGCTGTTTGTGCCGTATTCCGCAGTTGGATGAACGAACGCGCTATTCTTTACCGCAAAATGGAAGGCATTCCTGCAGAATGGGGTACTGCTGTAACCGTTCAGGCAATGGTATTCGGTAATATGGGAGATACTTCTGCAACAGGTGTTTGCTTCTCTCGCGATGCCGGTAACGGTGAAGACCTGTTCAATGGCGAATATTTGATTAACGCTCAAGGTGAAGACGTTGTTGCCGGTATCCGTACTCCGCAACAGATTACCAAGATTGGTTCTCAGCGCTGGGCCGAACGTGCGGGTATCTCTGAAGAAGAACGCGTTGCCAAATATCCTTCTATGGAAGAAGCTATGCCGGAAATCTACAAAGAACTGGATGCACTTCAGACTAAATTGGAAGACCATTACCGCGATATGCAAGATATGGAATTTACCGTACAAGAAGGAAAACTGTGGTTCTTGCAGACTCGTAACGGTAAACGTACCGGTGCTGCTATGGTAAAAATAGCCATGGACTTGTTGCGCCAGGGAATGATTGATGAAAAGACAGCGTTGAAACGTTGTGAGCCCAATAAACTGGACGAACTGCTCCATCCTGTATTCGACAAACAGGCATTGAAAGAAGCCAAAGTATTGACTCGCGGTTTGCCCGCTTCTCCGGGTGCAGCTACCGGTCAGGTTGTATTCTTTGCCGAAGATGCTGCTAAATGGGCTGCAGATGGTAAAAAAGTGGTAATGGTGCGTATTGAAACATCTCCTGAGGACTTGGCAGGTATGGCCGTGGCACAAGGCATTTTAACCGCACGCGGCGGTATGACATCTCACGCAGCCGTTGTAGCTCGCGGTATGGGAAAATGCTGTGTATCCGGTGCAGGTGCTATCAATGTAGACTACAAGAACCGTACTGTAGAAATAGAAGGTGTCACTCTGAAAGAAGGTGATTTCATCTCTTTGAACGGTACTACCGGTGAAGTATATAAAGGTAAGGTAGAAACCAAAGCAGCGGAAGTATCCGGTGACTTTGCCGCACTGATGGATCTTTGCAACAAATATACTCAATTGGTTGTCCGCACCAATGCCGACACTCCGCACGATGCAGAAGTAGCCCGCAGTTTCGGTGCATGCGGTATCGGTCTTTGTCGTACAGAACACATGTTCTTTGATGCAGAAAAGATTGTTGCCATGCGTGAAATGATTCTGGCTCCCGACGAAGCAGGACGCAGAAAAGCATTGGCAAAACTGCTCCCCTACCAGAAGGCTGACTTTAAGGGTATTTTCAAGGCTATGGACGGATGTCCGGTGAATGTTCGTTTACTCGATCCTCCTTTGCACGAATTTGTTCCCCACGATTTGAAGGGACAGGAAGAAATGGCTCAGGCTATGGGTGTAACCGTACAGGAAATCCAGAAGCGTGTAGAAAGCTTATGCGAGCATAATCCGATGTTGGGTCATCGTGGTTGCCGTTTGGGTAACACATATCCATGTATCACAGAGATGCAGACTCAGGCTATCTTAGGTGCTGCCATTGAACTGAAGAAAGAAGGTTATGACCCACATCCCGAAATCATGGTTCCTCTGACCGGTATCTTGTATGAATTTGAAGCTCAGGAAAAAGTGATTCGTGATGCTGCTGCCGAGTTGTTTGAAAGAGAAGGAATGGAAATTCCGTTCAAGGTAGGTACCATGATTGAGATTCCACGTGCTGCGCTGACTGCAAACCGCATTGCCAGCCGTGCAGAATACTTCTCATTCGGTACAAATGACCTTACTCAGATGACTTTCGGTTACTCTCGTGATGACATCGCTTCATTCTTGCCGGTATATCTTGAAAAGAAGATTCTGAAAGTAGACCCATTCCAGGTACTTGACCAAAACGGTGTAGGCCAACTGATTGAAATGGCTGTGGATAAAGGCCGTTCTGTTCGTCCCGACTTGAAATGTGGTATCTGTGGTGAACATGGAGGTGAACCTTCATCTGTTAAATTCTGCCACAAAGTTGGTTTGAATTATGTATCATGTTCTCCGTTCCGCGTACCTATTGCCAGATTAGCAGCGGCGCAGGCAGCAGTGGAAGAAGCTTAAAA
>ULNK01010409.1_pt1 | contig 20570 bp, 19 predicted proteins | sample 1951911 | NCBI WGS metagenome assembly ULNK01 (sample SAMEA4835576, study PRJEB28245) | human gut metagenome | biome: gut microbiome; material: fecal sample | place: Denmark | collected 2008 | reverse complement strand
CATTTTTGTTCCTGATTTGTTTCTTGTTTCAGAAATAAAATTTATAAACTACTCATTTACAAATGGTTAAATAGTTATATATTAAATTTATCAGGTATAAATTGATTATAATCAAACATCAAAACTGGACCAACATGAAGCCAAGGAGTTTTACCGGTTAGTTCTTCAATAACTTTCATGCTATTCTCGTCACGCACAGAAATGGCATCTAAATCATGCAATAAACTTGAGACAATTTCCTTTTTGCCGACAAGTTGTAATTTGTCTGTAGTAGTCGCACCAAAGGATGCTGCATACGTAATGATCCGACTTGCATTCAGTCCTTTCCCAAATAATTGAGACGAAAAACCAAACCAAGTCTTTTGAGTACAATTAAATACTTCATCACTTCCAATAACCACTACATCATAATGTTTTGTATTTATTCCTTTTTTTACTCCCAAATAAGGTAGGAACTCTTTTCGAAAACGATTCTGAAAAACAAATATTGTTTGGAAACGTTTGTAAAAATCCCATCCCCATAAGCGCTGGAAAAGTAATTTAATATTGTAAAAACAACTGGTCTTATATCCTTCTAATTGTTCTCCGGGAATAATATTTATAAATTCACAGGTATGACCTAATGACTCAATATTCTTTTTTAAAGAAAAGGCTTGAAGAAAAGAACCGTAGTTCTTAATTTGCTGCATGGAGAGAATTGCTACTTTCATAAAGTTCTGTATTTGTCATAAACGATCTTTGCAAAATCAAACAAATGATATTTAGATGCATATTTCTTGATTCTTCCTTTAAGACTATTATCTAGCAAATGATATTCTTTTGATATATCTTTCAATGATTTATGTGGATTCAAAAAAGATTGGATAATTTCATTGCGTTGAGGATGTAATGGTGAAGGATGAATGATATTGAGATTCTCTACCAAAGATTCCTCCAATGTACGTTCCTCTCTAAACACATTTTCCAATTTCATTATAGCATCCATTCCTCTCGCATTATTCACCAACACTAAAGAAACCCCTCTTAACACATTGTGCTTAAAAGGTTTTCCATGACGCCCTATTCCCCAAAAATCCGCAATAGAACAATCTCCTACTCTTGGTAACTTTGCAAATGGACATATATAGCAAGATTGACGAAATAATGCTGCTTTTTCAAAAGCACACATATATAAATTTTCAATATCGAATATAGGTATCAATTTACCTCTATCCGAAATGGATGGGGAATAGCCCCATCCATTTCGGCGGCGAAATTCAAAAGATGATATTTTGCATTTTTTCAGACTTCTTAGTTTCGACAAATAGGATTGAAATACCGCATTTGAAGGTGTACCATGACAAGCTAAATCTAATGTCAATAAATTATCATAATCTTTATGCAAATAAGCATAAAGACCGGCTATTTGACAAGGAGTACCAGTAAAAAGAACCTGTTGACCATTCTTTAAACAATCCTTTACCTCTAAGAAAATACCATCCAATTCACTTTGAACATATTTACTACCTCGTAAAGGAGGCAATTCTTCCAATTTGTCAACCTTAATATGATGACATCGCAATTTTTCATCAAAAGCAGCTCCAAATACAATACCACCATTATCCAATATTTTCCTAGCAAAAGCCGAAAATGCCCCTCCTGAACTGCTAACCGTTCTATCCGGAACGCTCCATAAAGCAAATGCTCTAGGAGTTATTGCATTATCAAATGACAATGGTGATAGGACAGGACATCTTTTTTCACAAAGACCACATCCAACACATTCATTTTCATTTATTATTGGATACAAGAATCCATTGCAATCTTGGACTATTTCAATAGCATTGTAAACACATACATTTACACAAACCGTACAACCTGTACAAGTTTCTTTAGAAGCTAAATTTATCATTTGTTTCTTTTCTCGTGACACCATTCTTCTAAATAAATTTTTCTCAATTCATCAGCTTCTTTCTCTATATTATATCCGGCAACAGTCAAAAGTCCGCAGTTTTTAATACAACGTTCTCTTCTGGTATGATCTTTACTATAATCAATAATATATTTAGCCCATATTCTAGGAGTATTCTGTAGTGAAAGAGACATAACATCTTCCCCTATTTCCACATCTTTTGTTATACAATTAGAAATAAAACACGGCAATCCGGCTGCCTGTGCTTCTAATACAGACAATGGCATACCTTCATAAAAACTAGGAAGCATGAACACGTCAAGGCTCTGTAACAATTGAGGAATATCCGAACGTAGACCAACTAATATTACACAATCCTCTACATGAAGATTTTTTACCGCTGTTTCTACCATTCCCCGTAGTGGTCCATCTCCCACTAGTAATAATTTACTATCAGGTATAAGCCTATGTATTTCTGCAAATACAGCAATAACAAAAGGATGATTTTTTGCATCCATAAACTTCCCGACATGCCCGACAAGGAAAGTGCTATCGCTAATACCTAATAACTGGCGTATTTGCTGTCTCACACTTACGTCATAATGAAAACATGACACTTTGATAGCATTACGCAATATTTGATATTGTTTATTTCCAAATAACCATTCACCTGCCGCATCTGAACAAGCAATAGCCTTGGTATAACTCATTAAAAAGAACGGATGGAGCAACAGATTTATCCACGGATGCTGTGATCTGCTTGTATGGTTATGTACTATCCGCCTTTTTACACCTGCCCAGTTCGCTGCCATAAGTTCCAACACAGACGTAGAACTATTACCATGTACATGTAAAAGATCATAATTTTTACACAATCGCCTTAATCTATAAAAATAGAATACTATTTTTTTTCTAGGCGGCAACTGGTAATATTCACTGCCTTCAACATGTATTTCATCAAGTAATGATTGTGATGGAACATTAGTCGAAGCAAAATCTATTTTTAATCCTTCTTTATTCATCGCCCGATAATAATTCATCATTACTGTGGTCAGTCCACCAGTGGAAGTAAAAGCTGTGGTAATAACAACAAGTATCTTCATATTATACAGTCATTTCACTCAGTTCCACAATACGTTTACAACTATTGGCATCTTTGAATTTATAAATAATATCTGTTATCCTATGACGTTTTTCTTTATAAATATCTTTTCCTACTGCAAAGTCATCAAGAAATTGCCAAAAATCATCTTTGGACTTAATGATATGACCGCCCATATAATCTTCAGGATTTTCAAAGACAAAACCTCTCATTTTATCATACTCCTCAATATCAGGAACAACAAAAGCCATAGGTCTATCCAAAAGTAAATATTGTAAAGATGCTGATGAATAATCACCTATCAATCCATCAGACTGCGCAGTAAGTAAAGCCAAATCATAATTCTCTTTTAAGAACTCTTTATGAGAAAAAATACTCAGATGACTGAAACATTGTATATTATAACCAAACTCTTTTTGAGCTGGATGAAGTTTTACTATAAGCTTTATATTATACTTTTTTAGGCGCTCATTTAACTCCAAACAATCTGTTTCTTTGAACAAGGGAAGACTATCCAACTTCGAATCATTGTAACTTAAATAATCTGACTGCCGAAAAGTAGGCATCCATAAAAGCATTTTGTCATATTGATGAAAATCATACGTGTTTCTACCACTTTTAAGTAAGGCATCAGTCATAGGATCTCCGCAAATTTTTATATTGCTTGCTTCACATCGGTATTCTTTTACCATAATGGGTACATAATACTCCGAAGGAGCAATCATGTAAGTAAAATAAAATTCATCACCATTATTTATATTGGTTAAAGCTCCCATTGTCTTGAAATTGGCATTGCCATGATCCATGTGAATTACAATTTGAGACGACGCCGGCTTGACAGGAAGCTGCCCTGCTGTATAAAATACATGCTTTGCTCTTAAAAATACGAGCAAAGTTTTACCCCCCGATATAAAAGTAACACGTGGCTCATCTTCTGCATATTTTAAATGTTCTATGCCACAATATATTTTATACCTTTCATTAAAATGATTATCAAGCAAATACTGTCTCAATGGTAATAAACTATGACGGATACCCATATTGGATATATACAACAGTACTATCGAATCATCTTTCTTTACTATTTTATTTAACAGCGTTATTATAGGAAAGACTACATTCTTTATCATCTTCTTTAAAATCACATTACGTATCATCTCATCATCTGTTTACATTGTTCATCAATTTCCTTAAAAGCATTCACAAGTTTAGCGTTATCTTCATGATTCCGCACAGCTATCCTTATATATTGTTTACCATCGAATCCCTCTTTGTCACTACACTCACGAATAAGAATATTATAGTGTTTCAACATCGTCATAGCAAGCCAGCCAACATTACAAGGAGGAAGAACTTCACATAAAAAATAATTAGCCTGCGATGGCATCACACGAAGGAAATGAATGGAACAAAGCTCCAATTCAAACAGATTACGTTCTGAAATAAATTTCTCACAAGCACGCTTATAATCCTTTTCATATTTGGAGAATATCTGCATAAAAAACTCAGCAAAGGAATTTATATTCCAAATACTCACTGCCTTTTTCATACGAGTAATAAGTCCAACATCCGCCGAACACATAATGCCAAGCCTCAAACCAGGTACACCATAGCTTTTAGAAATACTCTTTATTACAATCATATGTGGATAGGTTTCAAGCACATTATCGTAAAGTAATGAATTGTTCGTCCACCCTTCACTAAAATCAACAAAACTCTCATCAACGATTAGACGTACTCCATGTCTTTCACACCACTTGGCTAAAATACAAACATCCTCCATCGAAATATAATTCCCCGAAGGGTTATCAGGATTAATGAGTAAAAGAGTATCTACGGGCTTGCTGCCAAAAAAATCCATCAAATCTTGTATATTGTAACGATATTCATTATTTTGAGGAATAAAAGTCACAACAGCCTGCAATTGACAACGATTGGGATACTCCTCAAATGTAGGACGAATAATTCCAAGAGTCCCTGTTAAGGTTTCCATTAGTTCTTTAATAAGTTCTGCCGCACCGTTTCCACAAATAATATAATCCTCCTTTACCCCCCAACATTTACTGGCAAGAAGCGTGTTCACCTTCATTCCAGACGGATACTCTGCAACAAGTGTACGAAAGTTCGCTTCCATTTCATCAATAATTTTTGACGAATGAAAATAAGGGTTCACCAAATAACAAAAATCAAGCATTTGGGGAAATCGCCAAAAGCCACCATATCGGCTATAAAATTTTCCAAGCATGTTTTCATCACCAGCAAAAATAGTTTCTGCTATATCCAAATCTTGTTTATCATCTATCTCATACCATTTTTCGTTGGTTATAGGCAATGCTTTTAAATCATGACTATCGACAAAAGATATGATACGAAGAACATTTTCATAATATTCATTGTTACCCACGGCTTTTGTATAAGCTTCAAGAAAAGGGACATACTTTTTTTCCGCGAACTCTTTAGAGAATTTATATATATTCACAGTCTTATAATAATCCTTTATATCACTATACTTGAAAGCTTCTTTAGGAACAAAATTCACTATGTTATTATCTTCATCAATGCGTACCATAGTTCCATCCATCCAAGTTTCATATTTAGCAACAAGTGCAAGATTTGGATGTGGGTTATTAATAAGAAGATCAAAGATTCCATCATCATAAATAAGGTCACTCTCAATAAGTAATGAATCATCTTCTTGTAAATGTTGTTTCGCTAGCGCCAACGAGTAAATGTTATTAGTTCTATCATATATAAGGTTTTTTATATACTCTATCTTTAATCCCATGTATTCTTTTCCGACATAGTCTATAAGTTCTTTACCCTTATAACCCACTACTATAACAATACGATTTAACCCTAATTTACTCAGCTGTCCAAGCAAACGATCAATCAGTGTGACACCATTCACTGGTACCATACATTTCGTACAGTTTTTTGTATATTCACCAAGACGTTTGCCCATACCGGCTGCTAAAATAATTGCTTGCATATATTTATAAAATGATTATTGATTACAGTAACTATCTGGTTGAGTAAGAAGAGAGACTTTCTCCCTCCCTTCCTTACAGAACCCGCTTGACAGACTCATAGTGTCTTTTACGACATTATTATATTGCTCTTTCATTAACTCGCCCTTTAAACATTAATATTTTACGACTTCATACTTCTTGTTTCAATCCAATATTATTTTTTATTTATACTATCATAAATTGTTAGAAGTTGCTCTCGTATGGCTTTATCATTATAGTTTTTATCGTAGTATTCTGCTTCACAAATTTTCAAATTCGAAGTATCTGAGGACAACAATAAAAGAAGTTTTTGCTTCAAGTTTTCAAGATCCCCCGCTTTGAACAGCATACCTGCCCCTGCCGATTCAATAATACTACGAAAAAAAGGTACATCGCTTGTAAGTGTCGGCGTACGGAAATAAAATGCTAAAGATAGGACACCACTTTGAGTAGCAGAAATATAAGGATAAACTACACAGGCTGCTTGTTCATACATATATCGTATTTCCGTATCTTTAATATAACGATTTATCATTATAACATTTATTTCGCCTACAGCTCGCTCAAATGGCAACGTACCATTGCCGGCAATTACTAATAGATAATTGTTATACAATTCGGGAACTTCTGTAAACGCCTTATAAAGAAGAGTTATTCCTTTATATTCTTCTATACGTCCAAAAAATAATATATAAGGTAGTCTTACATTTCTCAATTCTATAGGAATGTCCTTGCCTTTTTTCACATCCTTTGATACTAGGGATGGGAATTCATGATAAAATAGATTTTTGTCGGGAAAAAGTTTCTGTAATTCCACATATTGGCTTTTACTGTTGGTCAAGAGATTATGACACTCCCAAATTGCAGCCTGCAGTCGGCGCACACTAACCCTATGACGAAGCATTTTGTGTGGAGCTTTCTTTACTTCATGAGGATACAGATCATGTACTGTACCAAGTACCTTTATCCCCATACTTTCTAGTTTACGATTAAAAGAACATGATCCGCAACCATTAATAAAATGTATAAGTTCAATCCTTTTCTCATGACATAAATCTAATATATCCTTTTCATAGACCCAATGTCCAAAGATAAGGTCATATAACTTATTCCATATAGAATTAGCCAACTTATAAAATGTACTACGCGAATGAAGTTCTTCTTTCACATTCTTCCTAAAAAAAAGATCATCGTAATCATGAAAAAAATAATAGACGTCATCATTAGGCAAGAAAGTATTCACAATACCACTAACATAAGGTCCCATACCTGCATAGGAGGTAGTAGCAACTATAAGTACTTTTTTCATTTAGGCTTTATTTCCGAAGAAAAAATTCTGTTGGTGACGAATTAATTCTTCTTGTGTCATTGATGTTTTTTTAGAATAAGGCATCTAAGTGAATTTTTTAGACTCCTCAACCATTTTTCTTGCATAATCTTCGGTCTTCATAATAAATTTAGCTGGAATGCCACCCCACACCTCTCCATCTGGAATGCGCTTAGTCACTATGCTGCCAGCGGCAACTATAGAGTTTTTACCTATAGAACAATTAGGCATCAGTATTGAATATGCACCCACAAAAGAATTCTCAAACAGTTCAATACTGCCAACTTTATCTATATCAGTTCGTTTCAGACCAAGATAATAAGCAACTCTATGAACACTCACATCATGATTAATAAATCTAACTCCTGATGCACAGACCGCATTGTCATGAATACTTATGAGATATGGTTCGGTTCCAAAATTCATAGTATAAAGTTCTACATTCTTTCCTAAAAAATAGAATTTATTTCTCATCAATTCTGCCCTGTCATGTGGAGAAGCTTTCCGCAATTTAAATCTAAACCAATGTTTCTTAATTAACTTAATTAAGCCAAAAGATATCATGCTTGTTTTATTTATATTTTAGATTTCTATACTATACTTGTTACATATATCAATTAGGGATTTCACTCTACTAGATGTATAATGTTTATCCATAAAAGTTATCCCTTTCTGAATATCAAATTCATGAGTACGAAAATAATCAAGCCATTTTTCGAAATCATTGTAACTATCAACATTTGGTACAATAGAATTTAAATTATACCAATTCGTATCATACGAATTAGGATAATGTCCTATAACATGACACTGATTACAAAGCATTTCAAACAAGCGAGGAGTAACTTGATTAAAATTAGATGTTTCTTTTTTGGATTCATCAATACCAGGCGTGGTGTAGCATGAAATCTTTGTTTTCTGTATCATACTCAAATAGGAGTCGCGTCCTGTATCTTCCGCTACTACTTTACCTTTATTATCAATATATTGACGATGGTTAATGTCACTATTATTACTTATATAATAGAAATCAGGATGAGTGGAACAATATTTGTCTAATAAACGGACAAAAAAAGGATTGGGTCTACCAATAAAGCAGAACTCATATTCCTTTTCTAATCTTTTATTACTTATCGAATATTTATCTGGATAAGATAATGCCCAATGCTCTATTGGAATAGGACATTTATGCTGTTTCAAAAATTCATATACCTCTAAATTAGTCAACAAAATCAATGGAACTTCTTTGTAAGCCACATAAAAAGCGGGTAGTTGTTCTTCTTTTAGCCAGAAATCTATAATAACAGGAATAGTGAATTTATTAATATCACACACTTTAATATCCTGAGCATTCATTATAAACCGAAGTCCTAAGTTCTTTCTCGTGACCAATATTTTCCATAAAAAGCTCATCCCCCATTTATCAAAATGCGCTTTTATATATCGAATAAGCCGGTTATCTCGATAAACGGGCAAACCCGTTTTCTGGGATAATACCTCTTCCCATTCTTTCAGAATTTGCCATGATGGTTGTCTCGCATTAGTTGAATCAATCCTTGTTAGCTTCATATCTTATTGTTTTACAAAGATCCATAGCTGCCCCCATTGCTACATCCATATTATAATACTCCCAGTCTGCAAAACGACCTGTAAAGTAAAAATTACTTTGAGTAAGATAAGCCTTCAATGAGTGAATCATCCTTCGTGTATCGGCATCTTGAATAGGATATGTGCATTTATTAAACTTATGGTCAAGGTATTTAGGATGAAATGGCATACGATTAATATTATCTTGAATAGTATCTTTATCTATTTCATCCGTAAACTCTATGGTAGCAGTAATTCGATCTGAAGATAAATTTGCAGCATTGTTGCTAATTGCAAAGTTGCCCGTACAAATAATACGATGACTCTCATATTCATGACTTGGCAAATAAATCCAACTATAAGGATTTCTATCTATTTCGCAAAACACGGTTGTAGTCCCATGATATTCTAAACTACTAATTTCTTTTTCATACATGTCTATATCCACACCTTTAATAAGAGTAGGTAGCTGCTGAATATTTCCGCAAAAAATAACTTTTTCAAACTCTTCGCCGCAAACACTCCACTTTTTTTCCGTATAAAGAATAGATTCGATATTTGCATTATAGTGGATATTTATTCCTTCTGCCAGTTTATCTGCAATATACTGAGAACCATTCATTTTCTCATACCAGAATGTTGCATGTACAAATGCCTTTTCCTTTATATGATTAATATTGTTGAAAATAATTTCTGCAACGGTAGGCATAGGAAGTTTTCCTGCAAGCCATGAAAGAGGTATTTGTACCAAATCTCTGCGCCAAACTTTCTCATTATATGGCTTAAAATACATTTCATAGAGAGTTTTTCCAAAACGATGTTTTAGGAATTCCTCAAAATTAGTAGGTTCATTTCCTTCATTCCTTACTATTTGAAGGAGGTCATTAATGAACTTCTTTTGTATGTCTGCATCAAAAAGATACATATGATTTTCAATGGGATAAGGAATCTCTTTTGCATTATTCATATATACCACCGAGTTACGGTCAGCTTTAGTAAACTCTTCTTCAACTTTAAACTTCGACCAAAACCAGTCGAGTACATCTTGACGTTTTGAATTAAAAATATGACCACCACATGTATGGAACAGATTATCACCAACCCGTTCACAACGAATCAATCCGCCGGGGGTAGATTCTTTTTCAAATACAGTAACATCATAATGGTCTTTAAGAAAATGAGCAGAACTTAAGCCTGAGATACCAGCACCTATTATAGCTATTTTTTTCATGTTAGAGTTGATTGTTAATTATTGAACTGAATTTTGAATAGAGCGCACTTATAAGATTAAGAAGTACATCAATATATTTGAATTATCTCATCATGGTACTTTGAGTTAATTTCACACATAATAAATTGATTTTAGTTAGGTAATATTCCTTGATTTACATCGAAAGATTTCCAAAACAATAAGATCTGCTTTATAACCGCTATTCAATTTTACTAAAATGTATGTTATAATTGCCATTTCAACAATATTTTCAAACCAATAACCACCACAAATCATTGATATGATTATAAAAATAAGATATATCTTTAAAAAGAAATACTCGCTCGGGATCCTCACTGTTAATACACCAATAAACCAAATCAATAAAGCAATCAAGCCAATTAAGCCAAAGTATACAAATATCTCCGCATAGCCTACATCGCTTTCCCAATAACCTATTTCATGAGCATAATCCATCAATTTCCCGTAGGGACTTAGATCATGGGTATATATACCATTCCCAAAAATATTCTTAAATATATCACCCTCATTTAATTCTGTAAAAAAATAGGTTGCAGAGATGACACGAATATCATTTTCTCCATATTCTGCCTGTGTCGATGTTATTTCCAACATATTGTTAACAATATTTCGCGTAAATGGTATGTTGTAAATTAATACACCTAACACAAAGAATATTACAACTAATTTTACTTTTTGTGATAAATTCAATGATTTTGATGTCATACATAACAGAAAGGAACAAAGCACTGTAACAGCTAATGGAAAACGATTTCCAATTAAGAACAAGCATACAAACAAAAATAATAAATTGGAAATATCCTTGATGCTCATTTGTAATTTGGAAATTTGAAAAAATATGAAAAATGGTATTAGCATCTTACAGGGAAGATTGAATCTCATAACGCCTCTGTTGTCTGCCTCTGATAGCATGTGTTTAATTGCATTGTCGTATGATGGCATTCCAAATAAAAAATGAGGAAACAATATATAGCAGATAACAGTTATTAGTAAATAACCTATAAACATGTATCTAAACAATGCAAACAGAAATTCAACCTTTATATTATAAAGTCTAAGATAATAATAAAAGCCCCATATCAAGTATAACATCGAAAGTTGTTTCAATGCATATAAAAAATTCTGTCCTTGATAGGAGCCCACAATCAAACTGCCCCAAAATATAAGAAATAGAAGGCTTACACTTTTCTCCAGCAACGAAACATGATGTTTTTTCTTATACCGTATATAGCAAAAAAGGAAATAAAATGAAAAAAGCATGTCTATAATTAAAGCTAAATATTTGAGGGCTTGAATTTTGTAAATGACACAATTATATAATCTCAAATAATGTAGTATAAAAAAAACAATGAATAACGCATTGCTTTTTTTTATAAAGCTAGGCAATAATATATTCATGAGTAACATTATATTTCCAAATCAGCATATATTTAGAAATTATGAAGCAAATATCCGTAATTAGTAATTTGTCCATCAGAAGTTTTACTTTTTAGTTTTCCTTTATAAGTCAATTTAAACAAGTTAGTATTGCTAAGCCATTCAGACCATTTTTGGGGGTCGAAAGCATCATTAAAATGAATACGTATGTCATGACTATGCTCATTTGTAAAAGGCATATCTTCTAATAGTTGTGTAAATATTCTATTATTAATAGCCTCATATTCAAAACAATAATCTATTAGTAAATAATTTATTGATCTTTTGTTTTGTTCCCAAAAAGCACAAAACAAGTTACGAATATGTTTCATAATATCACTATTCTTTGAAGCATATACAAAATTGACAGCCCAGCGATACTTACATACAAGAGCATTAGAATGGACATTGTTTTTTATAGAAAAAAAACGACTTTCAAAGATACTCTCATCTAATGGTGCAGTGATTAAAAAAGTGGCGTCAACCCAAAGTCCACCATAAATACTCAACAAATTAAGACGAATAAAATCCGAATATGCAATAAGGCTTAATCCCTTTCCAACTTTATTCATTATAGTTGGTGAAACAGATAAATAATCATTCAAATTATTCCAAGTAATAAGTATTACTTTATGTCCATTGGCATTTTTCTTTAAATTGTTATAGCAAATCCTCACCACTTTAGGCATAGCACTTTCCCCTTGCAACCAACATACCCAAATATTTTGATCATCAATATCATTTTTGACGGCTCTACATCCAGTATAGTCCATCATTCTATGCTGTTTCAGATTTCTATCAATGTAATCGTACATGATTTTGTGCTGTTCTTCATAAAGATTCCACAATTCAGTACCTGTAGCATTTTGTATCTTACATTGTAAATCAACTAGATGGAAATAGCCCTTCCATCCGAAAAAACTGTGCGAGTGAAACATTCGTTTCAGATATCTCAATCGTTCTATCATAATTTTGAAACTATTTTCTGTTTTATCATTGAAATTATTTTACTCCTCTCTGTTTTATCAAATCCGATATAATATATAGAGATGGTGATTATGGAAAAAGAAGCTATACATGTCGTAATAGCACGTCTCCACCCCTCTTCCATGTTATAGTGTATAGCTGCTAGAATTAAGGCTGGAGGTAATAATGTAACAATAGATTTAATCACTACTTTTTTTACAAAGAATATCTTATTAATATGAATATACTTTCCTATAAAAAGAAGAAAACATATTACACCAATAAGTATAGTAACAAAGTGGACGATAAATGGAATTAGAGCATTGGAAGTCATGAGCAATAATCCCCAAGAAACAACAAATGACAGCATATACAGAACTCCTACGGACAGATTAACTTGCTTGACGCAGCCTATAGCATTACATGCCGTTGCCATAGGCCTCTCTGCACACGAAACAAACGATTCCAAAACTATAATTTGACAAAAAGCAGTTGTATATTCAGGCACTTCTTTCAGCCACAATCCCAATATGAACTTTGCTTCGAATAGCACAGGAAACGCCAAAAAGGCAAATAAAAACACAGAGAACTTTATGCTTTTTAGCAGTAAATCATACATAGATTCGTATTCATTTGATGCATAAGTTTTTACTATCTGTGGATTTACAGCAATTGTAAAATTGGCAACAAAAGAATAAACATAATTATTGAATGTCATTGCTAATCCCCGTGCTGCATTTACAGCTGGACCAAAGAATATATTCAGAAGAATGTTTATTCCTTGATTAGATAGACTACCAGCTAAGCTACCAATCAAAGCCCAACTAGAAAAACTAAGCATTGATTTATAAATCGACTTATCTTTTACCGCAAGTTTACCCCTGCACACTTCAATATTTCTGCTACATATTATTCTGTACAACAAATAATCTATTAACCCTACCAAGCATAATGTCCCGCCATAAACAATTAATCTATCTTGCATTGTCACCAAAAGATAATAAGCGAATAAGAATTTAGCAAATGTGCTTACCATAGATAATATGGCATAATATCCCATTTTTTCTTGAGATATTACCATTGCTTGCAATGGAGATGTATTAATCGAAAGAAATACTGTAACAATAGAAAACTGGTATATCACATTTGCAGCGAACACTCTATCTTCGGGTATAGTCAGAACTGTATTCATAAACCAGAATCCAATAGTTTCAGCTAATAAAACGATTATCAATGATAGTACATGGTGAATTTTAATAGCTGCGCTGAATACATCTTTTGTATAACTGGCTGAACGTTCTCCTAAAGACATGTTTATATACCGCTGCGTACTTGCAACCAATGTAGCATTTAGGAAATTCAGAATTATTACAATTCCCCCTACAACATTATATATACCAAAATTTGTTTCTCCTAATGCTTCTAATACAATGCGTGACGTATATATTCCAAACAACATTGTTACAAACATACGCGCATAAAGAAACATTGTGTTCCTAGCTATTTTTCTGTTATTTCTATTTGATGACATATAATCTTTGATTTCAGAGGGTTGATCTAGAAATTATTCCTTTTTTCTATCAGTGCTTAAATTCAAAGTATCCCTTGTCTATAAAGTTAGTACTCAATTTAGGGCATATCCTTTTTATAAGACACCCCAATAAGTACCTCACAAAAAATGTTATCTAAAAGATTGATTTTTAACTATTAGCATACAGCCAAGTTCATATTTTGCGGTGCCAGACTCAAAAAATCTCTGCAACCGTTATTCATCAGACATATCCTCATAGCGGTTAAAAGCACGACGCGAGAAGGTTTCCCGCGCCAGAAGCTCGCGTTTCTGAACTATCAACTGTTGTAATTTGTCCGTATCCTGCTTTTTGCGATATAAATATACAAAAAAACTTGATACTACCATATTAATTACCTTATCCTTAACAATTTAACTACGGGATTCTCTAACAGTAGGACCACATCCTTCAAGTCTATCCGATAGGAAACCTCGTTACCTTCGTCATCTCTGATTATCCGCATAAACTGATAGCCCGCTACAAACTTTTTCTCGAAAAGATTATAGGAACGGTTATCATAAGCGAACAGGCAAACTATACGGCGATCTTTCGACATAACAATATAAATGTCACCGTCTGAAGGCTCACAGTGCAACTGTTCATGAATGACGGACAGAACACGTGAATGCTTACAACGCATATCCATAAAGCCACGCAGGTAATAGAAGCGATTTATACCCGTCATACTCAACTAGACCCTCCAGTTTTGGAATCAGACGGTACAGACTCGGATAATCCAGATCTTTTTGGAGGATATGCATGCCATTGTTCAAGGTCAACTCCACGCTACACACGGGAAAAAGCCTCGGGCCTTTGCACTGCTCCGGTCTCTGTGTCCTGCATGGCGAGAAGGACTGTCCTCCTTGACCAAGGGGGCTCCTAAAGAAGAAGACGGCACAGATTCCGATGTTGGAACCGAAGGAACACCGTCCACCTGAACTTCCACTATTTTTCTGCGAGTATCCTTGTACCATTTATAAAAAATGTTGTAAAGAACATTATTCGTTAAACAAAATGACTGAAGAGACACTACATGAGGAACAGCCTCTGTTTGGTACTGAAAATAAAATCTTTCAAGATCTTCGCTACTATACATAATTGTTGGATTTAATTTCTAACAAAGATATAGACAGCATTTTTGAGCCCTAATTTGAGGGCTTACTAATAATCTTACAGCCCACACATTAGTAACATGTCACCCCATACGTTACTAACCCTTAAAAGATCCTGTTCTTTTCCGAAAAGAACAAGGTCTTTAAAAAAAAGAACAGGACGTTTTCATTGAAAGAACAAGAGCTTTTAAAAATTTGACCTGTTGTTTTTTCCATAACGGTATCTACATGCCGAAACGCCTTACTTTTCCTTCAGATCTTTCAGCCACTCCGCAAACACCCTGCCTGTCGGCATTCCGGCTGAAGGATATGCATTGTGAAATGTTTCAGCCGGAAAATATCCTTCAGGAAAAACGATTCCCTAAGAATCGGAGGAAGATCAGTTCGGCTGAAACATTCCACCCCCAGCTGAAGGATTCCTGAACCCAATCCTTCAGCCGGAATGCCCACGGGTAGGGCGTTTGCGAGCAGGCTGAAGCTTTTGAAGGATTTTTCAGGGTATTCCCTATAGAGCATGATCAATAACCATATTCCACTGAAAAAAGTAAGATATCTTCGTGAGCAAAGTAATATATGTCCGCAGACAAAGTAACACCACTTACTTGGCTCACGAAGTCCACATACTTTTCTTTACAACAAAACAGACCTCACAGCCATCTCATGCCAATGACGATAATCCCCCATCGGCAAAACATGCTCCGACCACACTTTCCGGTAAATTCCATCGTGCAAAATGATGTACTCACCCAAACAGCCCTCCGCCTCATCGGCAGGAACAGAAACCATCACCACATATTCCACACAATCCGGGACACGAAACAAAGTCAGCTCACTTTTAGAAAACAAACCGCTCAACCTACAGGCGGAACGCTCGAAAGCCACCCAATACGCGTCAATGTCATACAGATGAATGAATTTATCATTATTCTTTTCCCTGGCTAAAATTTCCTTATACCGATTCTGAATCAGCTGCTGGAGCCGGATGCCTGACGGCATGGATGTGGTTCTACACATTATTATACATAAGATTTATATTATCAGATCATTTACTTCCCCATTAATCAAGGAATAAGAATGTTTAACGTAGCAAATGAAGTCATCTCTTCTTCGGCTCTTCTATCACTTCTATCAAGTCCGGCGAAAGCGTCGCCATGGCCATGGCTATCACCCCTTGCAGACTGATAACCACACGACGGTCTCTCGCACCTTTCACCTTTACAAACACCCCCTCGTAGCCCTCGAAGTCACCACCCGTAATACGGACTTTCGTACCTTTACGCAGGTTCACCTCATCGGGACTGAAGAAGATAAGATGCTCGTCATACGTTCCAGCCACAGCGATAAACTGCCTCATCTGATCATCGGGCACAATGATTTTCTGCCCGTTGCGGATATCAATCATATATTGAAAATACGGAAGTTTGAACTTCACCTTCTGAAGTTCGGACTGGACGGCATGAACAAATATCAGATCACTGATAACGGGAACCAGCTCACGCCTCTTGCGCCCGTTCCTTATACGAACTTCGTAACGCATGGGGATGAAATTGTTGATTCCTTCTTTATCCAACAAAGCCTTGATCTGCATCCCCCGGCGATAAGTGGCACGCATGGCAAACCATTGCATTTTTTCACTTGAGAACATAGTCATGGAGCTTTGAATTACAGATATCTATCTGTATTTCAATCAATTACGAGAAGTTTCGTAAAATACAAGAGGAATCGGCCTCTTGTGATTAAGCTGACCAAAGAAAAGCTATTTCAACAAATGGAGGATGGGAATCCGCACGATGTAGATGCAGCCTGTCGGGTCAACCGATGACCTTCCGCAGATTCCCGAACCGGACGGTTCTTATGTGTTAAATCAGAATTGTAATACCTATATATAAAAAAAGCGCGGGAATCTGTACCTGTTACTCGTCCCGCCCTACAAGGCCTTCGCATTGCCCAATCCAGTCTGAACGAGCAACGCAGAAGCCCACGCCGATATGTATAATGACACTTGAATGCACCTTTGACCGGCAAAGGCGCACCAAGGATATAAACATACCCCGCAGACACCTACTGTTGCTTTGTTTTGGCTGGATTTTAGAATTTGCGAAGTTCTGTAGAGCCAAGAACAAAACGTCAAGTAAACGTCTTTTCTATATATGTATATTTCCCACCTCCCTAACTTCCTTGCGGAAGTACCGGCGTGGAAAACGTGGCAAAGATAGCAATTTAATAAATAGGACGAAAATATATTCCGCTATTTTTAGTGATGTTTCTTTAAATGTCAACTGATGTCGGAACTGAAAAACGGAAAGCTGGTGCAATAACAATATGGCATTATTTATCTTTTGGTCATTTTATTCTTCAATCCATTCTACAATTTCTTGTGAAAGCGGACTAGTAGTAGAGCCGATTGAGGCAACCCATCTACCATTTTCATCAATCAGAAACTTATGAAAGTTCCACCCTATCTTAGCATCCGAAACCCCGTTTTCACTTTTATGCGTAAGCCATTGATAAAGGGGAGCTATATCTTTCCCCTTTACAGATATTTTAGCCATCATAGGAAAAGTAACTCCATAATTCAACGTACAAAACTCCTTGATTTCTTCATTCGTTCCGGGTTCCTGATGTAGGAAATTATTGGCAGGAAATCCGATAACGACAAAATCATCTTTTCCATATTTCTCATACAATTCCTCCAACTTGGCGTACTGGGGAGTGAAACCGCATTTAGATGCCACATTGACTACCAATACTTTCTTACCTTTGAACGTGGAAAGTGGCAAGTCCTTCCCGTCAATAGCCTTGACCGTAAAGTCATAAAAACTTTTTTGCTGTGCACCAGCTACCGATGTGATCATGGTTACAATTATGCTTAATATAAATGTCTTCATTTGAAATGCTATTTTATAATAGAACAATTCATGAACTTGAAAAGTTTTCTCTGAAAGAAAAGATTGACGAGAGAAAATTGTTATCTTTGTTCTTCTGAAAAAGAACAGAAGATATTTATGAGCAAACAAGGAACCATCATAGTAGTAGATGATAACAAAGGAGTGCTGTCGGCAGTAAAGCTATTGCTGAAAAATCATTTCGAACATATCGTCACACTGCCCTCACCCATCACACTGCCCGCTGCGCTACGTGAAGAAAACGCGCAAGTAGTGCTGCTGGATATGAATTTCAGCAGCGGACTGAATACCGGGAATGAAGGTCTGTACTGGTTACACGAGATAAAGAAAATACACCCCTCCCTGCCCGTAGTACTTTTCACAGCCTATGCTGACATAGACCTGGCAGTGCGCGGCATCAAGGAAGGAGCAACAGACTTCATCGTCAAGCCTTGGGACAATGCCCGGCTGATAGAAACCTTGCTGTCTGCCTGCCGCAATTCCTCCAAGAACAAGAAGAGAGCGGAAGTCCCTAAAACCGTATCTTCTATGTATTGGGGAGAAAGCAATGCCATGAAGCAACTGCGGACGCTGATAGAGAAAGTGGCGCAAACGGATGCCAATATTCTGATTACAGGAGAGAACGGCACAGGAAAAGAAATGCTGGCACGGGAAATACACGCTTTGTCTGCCCGATACCGACGGGATATGATAACGGTGGATATGGGTGCCATTACCGAATCCCTGTTCGAAAGCGAACTGTTCGGCCATAAAAAAGGCTCGTTTACCGATGCCCATACCGACCGTGCAGGTAAATTCGAAGCCGCCCATGAAGGGACTTTGTTTCTGGACGAAATAGGCAACCTGCCCTATCACCTGCAATCCAAACTACTCACCGCCATTCAAAGCCGAAGCGTGGTGCGAGTAGGAAGCAACGAACCGATACCGGTCAACATACGTTTGATTTGCGCCACCAATTGTGATTTGGAAGAGATGGTGGCCAAAGGCAAATTCCGCGAGGATTTGCTTTACCGCATCAATACCATCCACATCGAGATTCCCCCTCTGCGGGAACGCAAAGAAGATATTATCCCTTTGGCCCAACGCTTTATAGACCGGTTCTGCAAACAATATGACAAAGGAAATATCCTTCTTTCTACCGGTGCGCAAGAAAAGTTACGGACATATCCGTGGTATGGAAACATACGCGAATTGGAACATGCCGTAGAGAAAGCGGTCATTATCAATGAAGATGGTATATTGAGTGAGGAACATTTTCATTTCCCCCGAAAAGTAGCGGCTCCTGCGACAGAAACAAGTGTCTCAACTCTGGAGGAGATGGAATTGCAAATGATTCAGAAGGCGATAGAGAAATGCAACGGAAACCTCTCGGCTGTAGCGGCACAGTTGGGAATTACCCGTCAGACGCTTTATAACAAGATGAAAAAATTCGGATTATGACCATTTTCTCATGTCCTTCCTCACTACAATCAAATTTTAAACAGACTCTAAAGAAGCATCAACGAAACAATAAATAATCAAGCTGTGAAACAATTCTTCTTCCGTTTTTTCACTGTACTGTTCCTAGGTATTGCCTGCACCTTACTAATCCAGCAGCGCAATTGGCTGTGGCTATGCATAGCCGTACCTTCATTCCTTGTTTCCATAGGCTGGTTTTACCGCCTGTACACTTTTAATACCCGGAAGATAGCCTTTCTGCTCGACGCCATCGAAAACGACGACCCCGCTGTTCGTTTTTATGAACATGCCTCCCCTGGCGATTCTTCCATGGTCAATGTCATGCTGAACCGCATCGCACGTATTTTGTACAATGTAAAACAGGAAACGGCACAACGAGAGAAATATTATGAGCTCATCATGGACTTTGTAGAAACCGGCATTGTGGTGCTGAACAGCAAAGGCTCCGTTTATCAAAAGAATAAAGAGGCCATGAATCTGTTGGGGCTGGATGTTTTGACTCATGTCAAACAACTCTCCCGCATCTCGGATGAACTGATGATTGCTTTGGAAAAAGCAGTTCCGGGTGACAAGCTGCAAATTCAGTTCAACACAGAACGGGGAACAGTACATCTTGCCTTACGGGTGTCCGGCATCCGTATCAAAGACGAGGAACTCCGCATTATTGCCTTGAGTGATATCAATCGGGAGCTGGATGAACGGGAAATAGATTCATGGATACGCCTCACCCGCGTACTGACTCATGAAATAATGAATTCACTCACTCCGGTGACTTCCCTCAGCGAAACACTACTGGCTCTTCCCGGAGCAGAAAATGAAGAAATGAAACAAGGGCTGGAAACGATTCACTCTACAGGTAAAGGATTGATAAATTTTGTCATGTCTTATCGCAAACTGACACGACTGCCATCACCTGAACCATCGCTGTTCTATGTCCGTCCTTTCCTGGAACGGATGATCCGACTGGCACAGCA
>ULNK01018766.1_pt1 | contig 21021 bp, 12 predicted proteins | sample 1951911 | NCBI WGS metagenome assembly ULNK01 (sample SAMEA4835576, study PRJEB28245) | human gut metagenome | biome: gut microbiome; material: fecal sample | place: Denmark | collected 2008 | reverse complement strand
CTTTTTTTATACCTGAATTGCGCTGGTTTACATGGGGCCAGCCGGGTTCTCCCACGGAAACCGGTAACATCAATCTCATCCTGCTACACATACGGTGGCATAAGCCTGTACGTATATATGTCATTGTGTTAGGTTCCGCCGCATCATAGGCATCTTCATCAGCCAATTCGAAAAGATCAGCTTTTATTCCTAATAAAATAAAGAACGGAAGTTTTTGAAAACAAACGGAACTATTCCCACTGAATTTCTATTAAAAATATAATCAGACTTTCATTTTCTCTTTTTCCAACGCCTCCTTCAATATTGTTCTATCAAGTTGCCTGGTACCAGAACGGATTATATACAGGGCACACCGCCGCACTACATTGGCTATGGAACCACCTGAAAGCTCTGTCCGGGCTGCCATATTTATCACTTCTTCAGCATCATTGTCCAACCAGTCGGAAGGAAGCATCTTGCGCCACAGTTCGGCACGGAGTTCCTCGGTGGGCATGGGGAAATAAATGACCGACTGGAAGCGGCGGGAGAACGCCTCGTCAATGTTCGAGCGCAGGTTCGTTGCCAGGATGATGATGCCTGGAAAATCCTCTATACGCTGTAACAGATAAGCCACTTCCTGGTTGGCATGGCGGTCATTGGAGGTGTTCGTGGAGGTACGCTTGCCGAACAGCGCGTCCGCCTCGTCGAAAAAGAGAATCCAGTTGCGGTTCTCGGCAAGGTCGAACACTCGGGCAAGATTCTTCTCCGTCTCGCCAATGTATTTCGATACAATCATTGACAAGTCCACCCGATAAACATCCATTTCGTTCCTTTTACCCAACAAGGTGGCTGCAAGCGTCTTTCCTGTGCCCGGAGGACCGTAGAACAGCGAACGATAACCGGCTTTTAGGAATCTGGACAGCCCCCAATCATCCATTATGATTTTTCCTGATTCTATCCATGTGCATATCTCGTCCAACTCGGAAGCGACCTGATAATCCACGACCATATCTTCCCACTCCAGTGCCGTAGTTATGCGCTTGGCAGGAAAGCCTATATTATAGTCCGGCTTGTACTCCTTATCAAGCATCACGCGGCTGAGGAATTCTTCCGACACCCTCAGTTGTCCGCTCAGGAAAGGCTCACCTTCGTTGGCTCCTTCCAGCCGGAGGATGTTTCTGCCGTAGAACCAGTGGTCTTTCTGGAACATGCTGACTACCGATTTCCGTTTCTCCACATCCTCTCCGGCGATGATGAACGAGGCCGTCTCGCCTGTAGGCAGGAAGCCTCCGTGCGAGAGTCCCTTCCAGCCGCCGAACTCCGTATATTGGCGGTCGAAGTTCTTGTTCTGCACGAAGAAGATGTCCAGTACCTGCGGACAGACATGGGGCATCAGGGCCAGCATCACGACTATACGTTCCTGAAAGGTTATCTGCTGTACTCCTGTCTTTTCCTCCATCCAGCCGTTGGCAGGTGGTTTTACTTCCGCCAGTGAGGTATATTCGCATTCTTGCTCGAAATAGAGCTGTATGGCAACCGTCAGAACTTGGTTGAACCAAGCAATATAATCATTCATACCTTTTCTATTTACAGACTGTTAGCCTTTGCACCCATCACATCCGCTTCATGTTCCAAACCGGCATTGTCATTCACAGGCATTCCGCCTATTTCTGTTGTCGGTTCCACACGTCCCGCCATCTGTTGTGCCACGTGCCATGCCTCATGGGGCAGATGCTGTTCCTGTCCGGGAGCCACGTGTATGTCCGTTCCCTGTGTGTAGGCCAGTGCCTGCACGGTGGCAGGTTTGTCCGAGTTATAATGCACCCGCACATCGTCCATCGCAAAGCCGGACAGATTCTCGACACCGGCTTTCAAGTTGTCCGGCATTCCGGTCTCATTCGGTTTCTGTTGCATAGTAGTGTCCGATTTCATCTGTGAAGCTTTGTCCTCGTCTTCCTCGCGTTGGATGGTTCCGTCAAATTTCCCTTGCAGCGTATCCTCCTCTTCATCTTCCCCCACACGTTGCACAGGCTGTTCGAACTTTCCCTGCAAGGCATCTTCCTCATCTTCGCCCACACGCTGCAACGCGGCATTCAGACTGCGGTTGTCAACGAATTGCAATGCGCCGCCACCGTCCTGCTTCTGCCGGAGGGTGCGTGCCGTCTTTTCCTGATATACTTTCTCTGCTTCCATATTTTTTATTTTTATAGTGGATAATCCGATTAAAATCTCTGTTTCTCATGCCAGGATACCTGTATGTATTTCTTCAGCCACGGGAAACGTATCTGCCGGAATGCCCACGGGATGGTGTCGAGCAGGATGTCGTACGCACGGCTTTCAATCGTCAGCAACCATTTCTCGTCCTGTTGTTCCAGCCGTCCGTCGCGCTGGATGAAGCACTGACGGAATCCGTTTACCGATGTACCGTCCATGGTCGACCAGTTGTTTTTTATGCATGCCAGCATTTTGTCGACTATCTCTTTTTCTTCGTCCGTCAATTCTACCCGTTTCGGCAGCGGAACCTGTGCGGGCAGGGCGACAAGCAGCCGGTTAAAGGCCAGTTCCTGCTCCCGGTAGTCTTTTTCTTCCGGGTTTACTAAATATTGCAGCAGGAACACGGCGCGGATTCTTGATGCGGTGTCCTTGAAATTTCTTCTCTCCTCGTCCTGATAACCAAGCAGGAAGAACAGTCGCGGGAACCAAGGCGAGAGCAGGCACAGTCCGGCATTGCCGACAAGTGTCACCTCCAGTTCATCTTCCTGGCTACTCTCCAATACTCTTTCTTCTTCCGGGGTTATCCCCAGACTTTCCAACATGTTACTCATAATTTCTTCTTTTTTATTTTCAGTTATATTTTGTATGACAGGAAGCGACAGCACGAATGAGTGTGTTACTTCCATTTTATCTACATAATAGGCGAACTTTACGGCATCATTTTCCGCAAGGTATGTTGCCACTGCGTATGTCAGCGTCGCTTCATCCGCCAACTTGCTTTGTTCCAGATATCCAACGACCTGCCGCAACAGTTCCTCCAAAGTGAGGGACACGCTTGCCGCCAGGCACAGCCATTCTGAAAGTTCGGTCCATTCCGTCCATTTATCCAACGGCAGCCTGCCTTGTGCCGCCAATCTTTGTATATAGCTCAACAGTTCCGTTGGACGTGAACGCATATAGCCGCGAAGCAATCGTTTCCGTACCTCTTCGGGCAGAGCGTCATCCGTAAGCATTTCCAAAGGAAGGCCGGTAGCATCCTCACTTCCATAAAGGTGTGACAGGAAGAAGACCGTCATCTGCCGGATGCTCTGTCTTTTCCAGTCCGTAGTACCTGTCCATAGCAGAAGAGCGTTCATCATGTCCGTTGCCGATATCCGGTCAGCCGACCGGATACCCAGCCATTCCATCAATTTTATAAAAGCGGTAGGATTCCCCAATCCGGATACGGAAGAAAGCACGGTTATCATACGTCTGAGCATTGCCTTGTCCGCCACATGGGAGATGCGCCGGATAACTTCCGTATCAGGATTATTCTCTGACAGTTTAACGAACGCTTCCGGCTCTTTATCCAATACGCCAGCTACAAGTTGATATAGTTCCGCATCATTCAACCGGCTGTATTCAGCCAGCAGTCTTTCGGAAGTCGCGTCCTCTGATGCCGGGAGTGCTGTAGTATCCTTGCCTCCCAAGCCCAGTCCATCGGTCACTTCGTCCTGCAAATGCTTCCATTCCTTATTGTCGTTGTAGTCCGTTCTCCTTGTATATACATAATACAGATGTTCCAGGAACTTCCCGACCACTTCCTGCTCCGTCAGATTCCTTCCCCTTAGAGTGTCTTCATCCTGCATGAACAGTAGAAACGCTTCCGACAACGCGGTTGTAAAGGACAAGTTGGTATGAGAGAGGAAAGCGAACCGTCCCCGCTCTTTCTGCAACCAGTCCACTGTCTGTGAAAGCAACAGAGCCTGTTTCGCATCCGCTTTTTCCACTACGCCCGACAACATTTCCATAGGAATACAGGTTGACATAAAGGAAACCGCTTCTTCGTTCTGTGGCAGCTTACGGAGTATCATGATCAGTTCCTGCGGCTTCTCCCGTGCCAGTGCCTGCAACAGCTCGCGTTTGGATTCGGCAGTGACCTCCGTACTTTCCAGCCATTCCATAAAGCTGTCGGAGGTATTCCAATCACTTTCCAACAACGTTTGAACAGTATTTGAATGCACCTTGATATGCTGCGACCATTGTTTAAACATGGATATGGCACGACGCACACGGAAATCCCCGGTATAAGACAGCAACTCCATCAGTTCAAAAGTCTCGTCCTCTTTCATTCCGTCAGCCGCAATGTCTTCGGCCATCCCGTATAATAACCACTTTGTTACCGCAGAAACATTTTCCTTTCCGAACAAGGCAGTTAGAAAAAGAGAGGACAGTACTGGGAACGGACTTGCTATACCTGTTTGTACTTTTACTTCTTTTGCCAGCCATACGAGCACCTGTACGCTCAGTGTCAGGGAGCTGTCTTGCAGGTATGCGGAAACCGCGTTTCCCTCGGCAAATAACCGGTCAATCAACAGCAGCAATTTTTCCGCCTCTTCCGTCCCGATGTGGCGGACAACCATCCGCCTGATGACGGATTCCGTTGCAGAAACGCTGATTCGACTGATTGCACTTGCCAGAACGCCTTGTCCATACAGTTCTTCTATCACATCCTCATAGTTGTCTTTATGCCGTTCCAGAAAAGAAACGACCAGCCTCCGTTTCACCGTCTCGGAAATATTTCCGGCAGCCAACAGCATTCCGAGCCGTCGGATGCTTTCCTTTATTTCCTCATTGTCTTGGCCGTCAAAAGCATGAAAGTCTTCTGCCTTGTTTTCCGATAAACAAAGCCCGTTCATCCATTTCTCAACCGTCGTCTCATCATTCTTGCCGGTTGTTCCGCTTATTTCTTTGTGCATCCATTGCAACAGGAACTTACTCTTTTCATAACCGGGAAGGGCATAGTCTTTGCCTTTTATCCAAAGCAGCACCGCTTTACGGAATGCAAAAGAAAAACTTTCGTGGGACAATCCGTCCGCCAGCCTGTTATCTTTAACAAGACCGGTCAGATACCTTACAACTCCATCCACCGTTTCCATAGCCGCCAACGATATGGCTGCAAGCAACCGTTTCCATGTCCTCTCATCCATCAGTCTTGCAGCAATAGCTATCAGTTCACCATCATCCGTGACCTCGCTTTTTAGCCATGAGATAAAAGCCTCCGGTTTTTGCCGCACCATTATGGCTATCAACAGTCGCTTGTCCGCGTCACTTCGCCTTGCATCTTTCAAGAAGGCGCTTACATTCTTCCTGCTGAAATCTGTCAGCGAAGAAACCGTCTTTTCCACTGAAACGGTTTCATCAGTAGTTCCAGTTCCTGACATATTCATGCCGGCAGAGAAAGCCAGCAGCGACAACTGCATGAACACACGATAAAGTTGAAGATTGTAATATCCGTCAGACGCAGGCGAACCGTCGGCACGGCGTGGTTGCATATTATATATAGCATTCAGCACCTCCTTGTAGTAGGTTGCTCCGAACACTTCCAACAGGAAGGCTGCGGTCAGTTCCGGCTTTGACAGGTAGAGCGTATGGTTACGTTTGCGGACAAAGGTCAGCAGCCGGTAGTGCAGGTGGCTGATGAAGTCACTCTTACCGCCGAATATGGCGACCCCGTTATAAGGGTAATACTTGATAAGCCATTCGTACAGGTAATGCCAGTAGGGTGGTAGGTCCACCTCGGCGTGCTCTCCGGCTTCCTCCTCCATAATCTTGCATACGGAACGGGTGCCGAGCAGTTCCGCCATACCGTGCAGTCGCCCGTCCTCCTCTGTCTCGTGGATAAAGCGCATGGGGACATCCGGCTGTATCTCCAAGAAAATCTCCATGAAGCGGCGTTTCCCGTCCTTTACGGAAAAGGTCCGGTCCATGGCGATGGAATACAGGCGGACAAGCATGGCGGCATGGTCTGTCTGCAACAAAATCCGTCTCAATACATACTCGTTTGCCATGCACAGTCCGGCAATCTGTTCCATATAGCGTCTGCCTTGTACCGACAGCGTGTCCAGTTCTTCCGAAAGGTTGAAATGGATATCTGCCCACTCCGTTTTCAGCACGCCGTGCTCCAGATAGTACAGCAGGTTGGCCAACCGTGAGGCAGCGGTGTCCGCTTCCTTCTTGTCCGCTTGCACCAATTGCAATGCCGGAAACACTTTCTGCAATTCCTCGCGCAACCTTCTTGAAAATTCCGAACGAAAATCCTCCTGCGGAATGCTGCCCAAGTCAAGGTCGAGCTTTTCTATTTCGTGCAGCACCTTGTCTTTGTCATACACGGAAAGGCATTCCTCCACTATATTCTCAAGACAGGTATGGCAGAAGCTGTCCCAGTCCGCATACAATCCTTGTGCGAATTGTTCGTCATCCATGACGAAATCCATTGATATACGCTCGATGCTTATCATACCTTACACTGTTTATAGTCAATGGATACTCTCAAAGAGATTACCTATCGTCTGGTATAGCACAGACTCGTACTTCTTCATATCCCCGTTCGCCACAGCCTTCATCAATTCATGGTAGCATTTCTCAAAAGTCTGCATTTGCCGCTGGTCCAGCCAATAGAGGTTGTAGGTGATATGTGCCGGTATGATACTTCGCAGCAGTTCCCCGCACATCTCACGGAAACGGGCGGAGTGGAAACGGTATGTCCACGCCGGCAGTACCATATCCAGTTCAAAAGGCCGGGTCTCGTCCACCAGTACAGGCTCGAACACATACAAGGTCTCGCTATCCCGGTTCAGTTTCCAGAGGAATCTCCGCAGCACAACAGCAAGGAGATTCAGTTTCTTCCTGTTCCTGGCGCGTCCGAGGTTGGTCCATCCTTTTCTTTCCTGATTACGGAATACAAGCATATAGTAGCCGTCACCGGCATCCACCACCCGGTAGTTGTCTATCCTTGTGCCGTTGCGGAAAAGGTCGCCGCTTATCTTGTTCTCGTTGAAAATGGGCAAGTCCTGACGCAGACGTTCGCAGTCGTCACGGGTGTCGCCGTCATTCCTTGCGATACCCACATCAATCAGCATCACCTTGTCCGCATCCAGCATCCGCTCCTCTATCAGTGTGGATTCAGCCTCCAGAGCCTCCAGTTCACTCTCGTTCTCTTCAAAAAGCCTGAGATTGTAGCTCGGCAGCACATTACCTGCCGCATGGTCCTCGTTCATATTCGCCCCCAACAGAAGGCAGAACCACTTTTTCACTTCCGCTACATTGTTCTCAAAACGGATATCCGTCATATTTCTTGCCTTTGACCGGCACTTGGTCAGTCCGGCAGAAGAACGGAGAAATGCCATACGCCGGAGCAGTGTCTCTTGGGGCGACTCTCCATAGTTCCCAAACTCATTGAGCCATCCGGGTTGGCTTTCCACGCCGTAGAGTCCGTCCAGAAAGTCCAGATACCGGCTTTTCAACCGTTCCTGCCTCCTGTCGGCAGGTCTGTCTTCCTCCCGGATGGAGAATAGTTGCGGCAACTCCTTTACCTCGTCCAGTCCTTTCCGTGCAACCCAATCGTAGAGTTTGAGATAGGCGTCGAACGAGGTCGGTTTTTCCCTGTTTTCGGTCAGTCCGTAGCATAAGGGGAAATCATGGGCGATGGGAGTCTGTGTGAATATATCCCGATAGGTGGTCTGCGGAAGCGGCCAGTTTATATCCTTCGCGTCCACATCTTTCGCCTTGGCACGCCTCCGGGTATAGTAGATGGTACGCAGCAGGCTTAGGAACCGTTTGAAATCCACCACCATTTCCGTACGTCCACAAAAGATGCGCACTTTCAGATCGCTTTTCTCTGTGGGGATATTCAACCCGTATCCGGCGGAGAAATCACTCTGCGGCTTGCCGTCCATCATCAGATAGCAGATACTGAAGGCTTGTACGCCCTCTGTCTCTATCAGTCTTTTGTAAAGTCCGTACTCCGTGCGGTGGAGTGTCTCCATTTCAAGGCGCGTGCCGTCCTCCGAACCTTCCAGCCATTCTTCGGGAGAGAGCCCCGTGGTCAGCCGTTCCTCCGGTGTGGAGATGTGTGCACCCCCGGAAAGATAACGGAGGATGGTGGCGTAGATACGGGCGAGCAGGAGAGTGGCGTCGCCGCCCGGCTTCATCTCCAGCTCCGCCTGAAACTCCAGCTTCTCCCGATGGATTGGCGATACATTCTTCAGCTGCTCGCACAGATTGCGGTGGGCGTGATAGATTTCCCTTATCCGGTTTATGATGTATGCCTCATTGTCATCCTCAAAAGGCGAGGGCGTGAAACGGATGTCATATCCGCATTGCCCGTCATCCCATTCCACCATGACATCCTCAATCTCCGGAATGTTGTCGAGCATCAGTCTGCGGTAATCCTCCGTAGTGACGGGGGTGGTGGTATAAACGTCCAGGGGTAGGAACAGACCGTGGCGTCCGGGGTCGAAAACGCCGTCCTCCCTTGTCAGATAGTCGGCTAGAGGGAATCCGAGTTTGTAGTCCAGCTCCGCGAGACCATAGTTGGCGACATCGGCCAGCGTCACACCGGGGTCGTGGACGTTGTAATCCGTCCAGCCATTGCCGGACATGCGTTGCACCTCTTCCAGTGTATGTGCCTGCAAACGAGAGAACAGGGCCTTTTCCTGTGCCTCCTGTCTGATAAACGGCTGTTTTCGTTCCTCGTGCATAATCTGCTCCTTTTTACAATTGAAAAATCAAATGAATAAAACCATACGTTCCCGTCAGACCTTGAAGGTCTCCACGATTCTGCACGTCACGTCACCTCCCAGTCTTTTCCGGGAACGCAACTGCAAGCGTGAGTCTCCCTGCCAGCGGATTTTTACAGCACCCGTCCAGCCCCACCAGTGTTTCTGGTGCGACCTGACGTGCTGATCGTCATTGCTCATCCATACCGCCGTGGCGTGAGTCAGAAGACACAGACCGATAGTATCGTTGCAGGAGGCATGGATGCTGAACACACGGCAGCTGCTCTCTCTTTTTGAGAAGTCCACGGGCACATCGTGCCATTTCTTGTCAGCCGGTATGGTGAAATACCCTTCATCACCGGCAGGCGTCGGCGTTTCTTCTCCGCCGGAGACAGTCACGGTCTTGTCCTGCGCCATTTCAAGGACGGTCTCTTCATTCTCGTTGCAGATGACCAGCCTCTTGTCACCGGTCACGCGCAATCTCCATGCAGGCTTTGCTCCGCTGTTCTCCGGTACATCCTTGTACAAGGCGAGTTCCATGCCGCCCTCATGCTGCGGATAGAACGCCCAGCCGTCTGGAGTGCGTTGCACCTGTCCGTCCTCCACGATGTTGGGCACCGAGTCTATCAGTCCGGCAAATTGTTCCTCTGTGGGTACGCCGCCTTTTTTGAAATAGCCTTTCAGCGTCTCTCTGTTTTTTCTGTTGGTATTTCTGTCCATCGCTTCTTATTTTATGATGAAACTGCTTCCTATCTCGGTACTCTCAATGCCGTCATCGGGAGAAAGCAGGATAATTTCTATTTTGGGGATGAGCACACTGTATGGATAAGTGCCCTTGATGATATAGTCACTGCTGTCAAAATCCACCGTACCCGGTGTATGACCGCCTACCGTCAGTTCCGCCACGGTCAGCAAGTCCTCATGGTTGGCCATGCGCGCGTGCAGTTCCTTGTAGGAGTAGGTCTGTTGCAAATCAGGCATCGTGCCCCTGCGTTTCCACGGAGCCAGATAGTTCCATGCTAATGTTATAAGGTTGCGTACCACTTTTCCCTCATCGGCAACCTCCTCACGCAATACCGCCTTGCAGACTACCTTCAGCTCCTCATAGACGGGATTCAGCACCTCCAAGCGCACGAACGGCGGGGCAAATTGGCGGAGCGCACGTTCTATTTCTTTCAGTTTCCATGACGGGGAAAGGTAATAGACGCTATCCGCACCGGCACTGAACACCACAAGACCGACCTGCCTTGTGCCTTTATCCGTACAAGGAATGCAGACCGCCTTGTCCACTTCCGGAAAATGTTCCAGTACGAGTTGTTCATAATCCTTCCTGTTGATTGCCCGGTGGCGGTTGCCGAAGCGTGCCCTCAGATGTGAGGACAGGTGGTTGTTCCCCTCAGCCTGCTTTCCGCCGAAGCCGGGCAAAGGTTGCGAGACGAGCGCTATCCGTCCGTCGGGCTCCTGCATGTCCTTTATCGTACCTGCCGCCAACGACAGGCCGTCTCCATTCTGTGCGGTGAGCGGAATGCAGTTGGTCCATACGCTCCGGATACCGAGACAGGAACCGGCATCACCCTTTACCGCAGCTCTCAGCCACGTCTTCCCGTCACGGTCGGTATGTTTGTCCGAGATCTTTTCGGGCAGTCTTATTTCTATGAATCCGCTTTGTGTGAATCCGCACGTCTCTTCCACGGTGATTGCTTTGGAGGGCAGTTCCATCCAACTATTCTCTTTTCTGTATTCCCATACCAGGCTGACAGTTCCATTTGTCTTTGGCATACCGTATGGTATATTCTGTGAAGGGATGGCCATATCCAGATACATGCGCAGGGACTGTAGTCCACGGGCATTGACAAATGCGAAATACAGCGACTTGTCCTTTTCCTTATCCATCCGGCTCTTGAAGCGCGTCTCTTGAAAGTCCGAGGTCGTAAACAGTTCCGCTTTGGGAATGTCCGTAAGCCTCTGCACTGCACTGTATTCCAGTTCCACATCCGAAAGGACGGGGGTGACAGGCTCCTGTGGCATTTCTTTCTGCTGCTTTTCCTTGCAACGGCTGTTGTGAATCATCGTCTCGGTATATTTTCTGCGATACGCCTCCTCTCCAAAGCCGTCTGGAGGGGATTGCAGCCTGACACGGAAGAATCCGTCCTTGTCGCGGCTGTATTCATAGTGACTCATCAGTGACCGGGACTGACTTCTTTGTTCTTCAAAATCGAAGAGAATATGGGCACGCCATGTCTTCTCCGTATCGTCGAAGGCGAGCAGTTGCTGTGGTTCTCCGCTACATTCCATCCACTTGCCGTCCTGCTGCCATTGGGTAATCACTTTAAATTGGGAGGCATTTATATCCTTATAATCTTTGTAACGTTCGTTGAATGCCTGTACGGTCTCCGGCATCTTTTGCCAGAAACCCTTCATCATGACTTCGGTCAATGGCTTCATTCCCATTTCCTCGTTGCCGAACAGGAACCATGCGCCACATTCCGCCTGTATGCCGAACGGTTGGAAAGGCAAGGTGGTATCTACTTCGCCCTGTTCGTTGTAGAAGGTAAAGTTGCGTATTCCAGTCACATGAACCTGTATCTCCGCCCCGCTGATTTCCAGCTGACTGACAGCATCGAGGGGGAAAGAGCTGTTTTCATGGGTCTGTATGCGCAATACGGGATTGCTGGTAGTCTTTCCGTGTATCTCCTCGTTGCACCCGGAGGGAAGAATGCCGTCCTGTTCAATGGTAAAACGGAAACATAGCCCGTCACTGGTCACGCTGCTCTGACCGCTCAATTCCTGCCATCCGTCCGCATGGCTCATATAGAAAGAGAATCCGCCGCTTACCTTGTCTGTGGATAAGGGGATGGTGTCTGCATGAAAAGTCACGGTCACTTCACGCTTTCCCTCATTCAGAATGAACATAGGGGACTCTATCTGCCAGCCAAAAGACAAGGGATCGCCTTGATGGGTGTCAAAGAGGGGGGCGGCGTTTACTATGTTATCGGGGATGATGGTCTGCCTGCGTATGCCACATATATCTCCCTCTTTTATGAGGTACACGGCATCCGCTTCTACGCATTGCAGAGGGCTGACGGTTTCCGCCTTGTCGGTGCGGTAAATCAAGTCCTCGCCCTCGGTATTCTGCCCTGCCAGAAAACCTTGTCCGGCTTTCAAGGTACATATTTCGGTAGGACGGACTACGATATAGGCTTTGTCCGGCACGACTTCGCCCGGCTTCACATGAAGAATCTCAGTCTGATAAAGTGTATGCAGTTCCGGGAGACGCTGGTTGAACGTATCTGCAAGGCTGCAATAATTTCTTACGTAGGCAATGAGCAGCGACAACGCCCCGTCCACATCGCCGCCGTTCTCTATCTGCTCCAGATAGTAACCGGCATGTTCCTGTATGGACCTGACGGTGCGCAGCATACGGTAATATCCGTGCTTCTCCGCTTCGTCTGCCATCGGGAGCGACTTTTTCAGGCTGTCCCTCAGTTGGACGGCAACCGTCACGGCGGGGCTTTCATTCAGTCCCGTCCTCCAGCTCTTGTCGATAAATGCCTCCAGCCGTGCCGTCCATCTTCTGATGTCGGTTTCCAGTTTGTCATAGAACTCCGATTCTCCGGTGGTTCCCTGCGCGTCGGCAAAGCTCTCGTCATAGCCGGACAGCCGTTTGCGCATGAGGTCGGCAACCACGGTCAGCACATGGTTCTCCAGCAGGGGGGCAAGCGTACCTTCCTGTCCGTCGTCATCGCGATACTCCAGCCCTTTGCTGTAGCGCGCCAGCCGGTGCAGCAGCCTTTGCCAGCTGCTTTCCATTGCCGGGAGTCCGTGCAGTTGCGCCGGGTCGGTCTCATAGTCTGTGCGGAGCGTGCCGCTGTGTCTGTCATCTGTTGCCATAGGCTGTTGTTTTTATCTGTTTCTTATCACTTTATATTTACTTCTGACTATTGGAAAAAGGAAACCGCTTTCCTTTTGCGAAGTATATCACAAAGGGAAAGCGGAATAATGGAGTGTTGTAGATTATTGGTTATTTTTTCCACAATGGTTCATCGAACCAATTCTTTGGAAAGCCCATAGCTTGTATATCTATCATGGGGAAGTCGGTCAATAGCTGTTGCAAATGACCTTTCATATCGTTATGCGGTGAAACGATGTCGATAAACCATTTGATAATGCAAATGTTATAGAAAATTCGTTTGGGTGAAACACTTGAAGCAATCCATTTCCCTTTTAATTTTTTGGCTATCAATGGAGGAATGGCATTACTCTTGTTCCATACACGCGAATGATGGCAACATGAGTTTCTTGTCAGTGTGATAACAGTCATCCAAGAGGTAAAAACAGGAGCTGTTAGAGAGAAACGAACTGCGACCTTCTTTCTTAGCGCATTGTCTGCCAAATTCTCATAGATGCGAGTCACAACTCCAAACGGCAGTATCTCTACTAATATCCAAACCGGTGGATAGGGATTGCTGTATGTCTCTTTGAAATGCAGGATAAACTCTTCCTTGGAACTTTTCAGTTCCTTGTTTATCAATGCCATTGTCCGGTTAAACTTGTCACTATTCGCAAACAATGTTGCATCTGTCATCCAGAAAATATTGTCCGTTTCCTCTGCTACGATATTTGCCAATGCGCTGCGCAGGGCTATCTCTACTTTCTCTATTTCGTTGAAGAGAAACAATCGCAGTTTTTTGTCAAAACGGTAGAGATTGAGTGCTTCTTGAAATGTGCTACCCGTTTTGTAACGATGTGCTTCTTTGGGCACCTGCAATAAGGGATACAGATAGGCACTAAGCCGATAATAACCGATGCTTCGGATATAATGTTCTGTCCGTTGGTAATCACCGACATCCAAACCTCTACCTTTCAGCAAGGCAACTATGTCAATAGGATATGTATAGGTCTTGTCAAATTGAATACTCATAGGTATAAAAATAAAGCGACCCCCGATTTGAGCATCGTTGAGAGGCTTGGGGGTTCTAGTGCTGCAAAAATACAACAACTTTTTCATACCCCAAAACTTCCGAAGATATTTCTTTCCATTATTCCTTTTCCCAATATGTCAAAGAACGCTTCTGTTTTTTTCTTTATTCAATTCTTATATAATGTCTTTCTTTATTCTTCGATGCTTGGGAAAAAGAAACCGCCTTGCTTTGTGACGCTTTGTAGTCATGGGGCAAGGCGGAATAATGGGGATGAAACGGGGACTTACAGCAAGTCCGTAATGGCTTTCGCCGGAATTTCCAGCTTGGAGAAGGCGAACATCTTCTTTCCTAAATCCTTCAGCGAGGCTCCGATGTGATACACATCCGTACCGTCTATTATCAGAAAGCGGTCGTGGCTCTTTTTGTAGGCATGTATCTTTATCGGAGGGTATTGGCTGTTGTGGCGGTTCAAGTCCAGTTGAAGCCGGCTGCTTATTGTCTCCGTATAGATGTCGGCTTTCACTCCGTTGTTTCGCTTGCTGAGCATCAGCAATACCGATTCGTCCACATAATTGTCTATCAGCAGGATGGATTTCTTTGCCGTCCGTATCAGGTCTGTGGCGAACTTGTAGGCATCGAACAGCTGGCCGTCATAGAATATGCCTTCTATCGGTGGCAGCGAGGTGCGCACGAAGAAGTCTATCTTCTTGGAGTGTTCTGCAACGGTGTGCTCCAATTCTGTCAAACGACGATTAACGGAATATCCCTTCAACAAATATTCTTTTAATACGCTGTTCGCCCATTGGCGGAACTGTGTGCCTCTTATGGATTTTACCCGATAGCCTACTGATATTATCACATCAAGGTTGAAGTATTTCACCTGATATTTTTTGCCATCCGAGGCAGTTGTCAAGGATTCCTTGACAACTGAATTCCTGTCTAACTCATTTTCTTTAAATATATTATTCGTATGCAGACTTACATTCTGTTTGCTTGTTTGGAAAAGTTCTGCCATCTGTGCCTGTGTCAGCCATACGGTTTCCTCTTCCAGCCGCACTTCCAGTTTCACCTCGCTGTCCGGCTGATAGAGTATGATTTCTCCTTGATTCTCCATTTATAATGTTTCTGTTTTGTTCGGAGGACAAGGGTACTATATTTTATCTGTCAGTCAATTGTCATTGCTTTCTTTTCCCTATTTCAACCCACCGGATTCATTGAAGAGAAACGGTGCATCCCTATCGTCGTATTAACATTCTTTAGTCTGTAACTTTTGCAAGGTTATCGTATTCTGCCGGATACCCAAACAACTTCCCATTATTCCTTTTTCCCAATATGTCAAAGAACGCTTTTCAGTTTTAGACTTAACAGGACTAAACTGTCTAAAGTCTGTATATTCTGTTTTCGTTCAATCGGATTTTTAATCCGAATTATTATTATTCCAGCATTATCATTTTGGATTGCAAATCCTAATACACATAACCGTCGGATTACAAATCTGACGTAATGGGCAATTTCGAATCCGCTGATTAGGGATATTAGAGTCCAAGTATATTCCTTCTTGTTTGGTCAAAATTATTACGTAATGCAAATGTCTGTGCTTGATTTTGACTCAAATATCTCTCACCAGGTTGCTGATTTGTTCGTGAAGAATTCTGCTCATTTGTTGGATATCTGTCATTCGGAGTAGCTCCTAAAACCATCTTTATTTGATCACTGTTAAATGAAGGGCTTGGACAATATTTTCTACACACTATAAAATATGCGTTATCGTAGATATCCTTTCCCTTTGGAATATTACAAATATCAGTATATCCGGCATGATCTGTATATTTTAATCCTCCAACACCATGTACTCCATCCATTATTTCATGATATGAGTGATGTCCATTAGGAGGAAGTAAATTAGCCATGGTCACCAACAAAGCATCTTGAATTGAAGGGGTGGAAATTCCTTTACTTGTTATCAAACAAGCATACGCGTAAATGAATCTGAATGCCGTACCGCTCGGTCCAGATAACGTAGGTTTCTTTAACGAATTAGCATTATCTTCATAAGGTTTGAATGTAATCAAATTATATTGTCTACCTGAATATGACTGCCGATATCCAGACTCCATATTAGTCATAGAAGAGATTGACGATGAATTATCTCCCGCGAGATTAGTACTCCTGCTTTCTCTTATGTGTATCTGAGACATTATCTTTTTTCGTTCATCCTTCGAATGACTTGATAAAATTGAAATAAACTCATTTTGTTTTTTATTACCAAAAATGGGAAAATGCAAATATGCGGCATAAAGATTTGCTTTGTCTTTTTCCTGCCACATATAGGGTTCAGAGTCTTCAATAGCCATGTCAAAAGAGAAATTTGGTATCATATTTCTCATTGCCAATACACTATTTGAAGGATAATTTTTTCTCCATTCAGTAGACATCATAGCCTCTTCGTACTGGGTAGCCGCATATACTTCCCCATCAACCGTTTTTAGGTTCTGCTTGGGGTGATAGTAATCTTGAACAAAGCTGTCCGCTCCTGCCCAAAAATGAGTATGTGGTAAAGCACCTTCTTTTGCTGGTATACAGGCCTTTATTGCGATTTTCTCATCCATATTACCATGTATTAAACTTAGATTTGAATGAATTTGGGTTGCGGCATTTAGCACATATCCATCCTCTAACAAAAGAGTTCCCATAGCATCTTCTAATTCTAAATTCTTTGAAATATCATTAAATCCATGAGCTGAACTCGTCGATTGAGACTGGCCGTTTCTTAATTTTAAAAATAATAATAAATTATCAACATATGGATAAATATCATTAATATGATAATATCTTTCAGATGTAATCAATTCTTCTATATAAGGTTTTATTTGTTGAAACAGAGATTGATTTATTTTCAATTCTTTGCAAACAGAACTAAAATCCAGTGATTTTCCTTCCATTGTTATTACACGCTGAACTATATCGGAAATATGTCCACTATTTTGCTTCGTTTTCTTTGAGCTATTTCCGGTAATAGTTCTGCTTATTGCTTCTTGTTTTTTACAGTATTCAGCCATCCTATATAAATTTTATAGAAATTATTATTATCATCTGTCATGGTTAAAAAATATTCCCTTCAAATCATTTCAAGGTAGCTACCCCAGTAATCATCGGGGTAGTTACCTTGAAGTGAACGAGGAGCGTTACACCGTCGGGGTTTTCTTCTTCTCCGCTCTTGTGCTTCTCCCTGCCAGCACCGCATTCGCCTGATCAATAATCACATTCACATGATCAATGAACGTGGCATACGCATCTTCGCCATTTACCAGCGCAAGCGCATTCACACGCTCCGCCAGCGCACGGAAAGCATCATCGGCATCATTGCGAGTCTGCTTCACAATGCCGGTGATGCGGAGGGCGGCTTCGGCATCACGGGCGGCGGAGGCGGCAGCGAACTCGTCACAGCGGGTCTGAAGCTCGGTGACCCAAGCGTCGATATAGATTTGCTTCTGCTTCTCGACACCGAGGGCGGCGAGGTCTTGCAGGAGATTGTGCAGACGACCGTACTCTTCGTTGTAGGCCATGGCGGTGGGGTTGCCGTACTTGGCGATGAGGGCGGAAGCTTCGGCGGCAACGGTACGGAGGGCTTCGACGGGATGACCCAGCATCGCCTTTGTCTGGGCATTGAGTCCGCTCCATGCGGCATCCGCCATTTCGTCGGCACGGGTCACGGCGGACGACAGAGAGTTGCTTGTACTGCCTTTCAGGGCATCATCGAAGGCGGTGAGGGCGGCTTTGTAGGCGGCTACCATCGGCTTGTCGGTCTCTACGGTGAGCAGGGCGGTTTCGGCCTCGATGCGTTTCTGGAAACCGAAGTCTTCTTCGGTACGAAGTTTCTTGATATTGAAGTTTTTAATCTTTGCCATAATTTTCTGTTTTTAATGGTTGTTTTTTTGATGTTATTTTAAACGGACAGGACAACTTTCTGCAAAGTCGGGCTGTCGCTGATTGTGATATAGCTTCTTTTAACAAATTCGGGCTGTCGCCGGTGGCGACAAGGTATCTTTTTACATTTCTGTACTGTCGCTGACAGCGACGAAGCAACTTTTAACAAAGTTGTGCTATTGCCCGGAGTTTTTATTCTCCACTGAATCAGAGTTCCCACTTCATGGGCTGCACGGAGTCCGTTTATCTTTGTCTCACTTTGCATCCCCCGAAGTCACGCTTCGGATAGCGGATTATAAATCCTTATACGCATAGCCTGCGGATTGCAAATCCGCAGGAACGGACGGGGGCAGTCCGTTCAATAGAATTCCGTTCAATCGGATTTATAATTCGGATTGCCCGAGTATAAGAATTTTCAATCCGATATATTCTCTCTATCATGTTACAATCACTTCCCTATATTTGTATATTATATTATGTCTATTCTTTAGCCATTGTGGTACTTTTAACGCTGAATTAGATGATAGTCTATTCCTATAATACTGTCTCGTTGTTGAGCTCATGTTGTTATATACACTTTCATCCATGTTAAATTCATTATTAGCAATAAAATCTAAAGTGGGTTCGCAAAAGTCTGTTTTATTTCTAAAAATAACTTCTCGTAAATCAACAACTACAATATTGGGTGCATTCCATAATGCATAGTTGTAGATTATATCTAAATTATTAGAATAAGTGTATTGTTCTATTCGACTATTAAATGTATTCAATGTAATTCCTATTTTGGTATTTTTTCCCAAAGATGTATCCCTTTCAAACTTATGATATGCTTTTGGGTTGGACGAGTTGTCAAACTTAATAATACCTGTTTCTGAATCAATTCCTACAGAAGTAGCTCCATTTAGCTTTAAAAGCAATTTATAATCAACATTTCTTTTGTATTGTTCCTCGTCTTTATTTTTTGTATAAGGTCTAAAATACTTTAATTTTTTTATGTATCTAAATTCCACTAGGTCTTTAAGTAAATCAGAACCATTTCCATTTATTTCCACCATGCTTTGACTATCATTCTCTTTTCTATATTTAAAGGCACCATCATTTGCGACATGTGCTACATAATCTACTCCACCTTTGATTTCCCCAATGTGATGCTTGCAATGGAAAATAGCCATAAGACAACCCGAAAAACCTTGTGATACTATTTTTTTTGTTCTGTCAGTGTATTTTTTGCATGAAATATTATTCTGTGAATAATGTACATTTAAAATTTTGTCTTTATCTTCATTTGTATTTGTATCTAATACTATATGTCCTTGAGGATCTAACTGCTTTCTTGTTTGAATAACTTCACATATCGACAATCTATATTGTTTATGCCTCCCATCTACTAATGGGAGAGTACGAGAGGTGAGTGCTTTCTGTTGTCTTGTTTCGTACATGGTTGCTTGATTTTTGAGTTGATACTATATCTCGTTTCTCTATGTTTCACTTTGTTTTTCCCGAAGTGTTACTTCGGAAAAAACAAGATTATCAATATCCGTCACTACTGCCAGAAGCCAGTGTATTCCCATTAAATGTGACACCTTCCCAACTTTGATTGGAGTAATTATTCGATGATTTCCCTACCTTATAACCCAGTACATTGAACCTATCGTTTGCGAAAAATGTACTTTCATTTTCGTTGGAGGTGATGGTTATAGGACCTATTGATTGTTGTTTGTTATCATTATTACTACCAAAACCAATGCCGGCTCCTTCACCTGTCACCGTGAGGTGAAGCTGGGAACCTGTAATGGTGATAGATTTGATAGTACCTCCATCATAAACTTTGCCAAAACCTATGGCTGCCGCATTGTCTTGCGCTGAGGCAAAGATGATACTGTTCTCAATTATGATATTCCCGCACTTAGCAGAAAATCCTGCACCTGTTCCTATGGCTGCACTATAATCACCGCCCTTATTTTTATTACCGGATGCTGTAAGAGTGATATTGGATATCTTGATGTTTCCACATTCATTATGTCCTCCATAACTGCCTATGGCAGGCGAGCCTGAACTATTATTTGTTGCATTAGGTACTGTTATCGTCAAACTACTTTTATCCGTGCCATCCCCCGCTATTTCTACATTGGCATCGCTTCCATCCAAAAGAATACCTGTTGTGCCGTCTTGCGTGGTGAGCGTGTTTGTACCTGTTACTTTGATGACTGGTGTACCACTGACGATTTTAATGGGAGTGTATGTATTGCTTGTCACATTCCTCAACTCAACATTAGCTGTTCCATTAATGGTAATAGTACCTGAGACTGTTCCTGTAATATATACATTGTCCCCTGCATTGATGGTGTAGCTTCCATCTCCGTTTGGTGTTGCTCGTTTTTTCTCCACTTTTACCTCGAAATTATAATATCTCGCAGCATCCAACTTAGTGAGTGTTGTCTCAACATTCACAGCAGTTCCATTGACTTGCAAGAAAGCGGTTTTGTTTATCGTTCCCGGTATCACATTGGCTTCCCAATACTCACTGTTCCCTTCCGGCTTTTTCATGGAAATGTAGCCTTCGGTGCCAGAACTTGAAACGACGCCTTCTGTAACGGTACATTTCGTGTAACCCTTTACGCTGACAGAAGTCACAGCAGATGCTTTTGTTCCTGTCAGTTTTACTCGTATTTGGGCGAGTTGATGCTTGAGTTTCAATTCCGGTTTGGTGTTGTAACTCACATTGCTTGCCTCCGATTTCAGCACATACGCCAACCCACTGTTTGGGTTGTTTTGGTTGCTGAGATCTACAGTGTTGTCACCGGCAGCAGCAGGGTAGCAATACCATGACGTAATGGTACTTTCACTTGTGGAATGCCAATAAAGTTCCTTGCCTATTACGGGGGCAAGGCTTTTTTTATCATCCATAGCCACTTGGTATTCCCCTGTTTCCGTATAGGTCGTTCCATCTGCCAGTGTGCCACTTAGCTGCACCGTTATTATTTCTTCGCCTACCCAATGGCTGCCTTTTCCATCCGTATCTTCCGCCACGCGTGTCTGTGGAGTATCCGCCCCCCACGGCTCGGCATTGCTTCCCGCCGTTATACTTACGCCTGCTATTTGCAAGGGGTATTTCCCTTCGGGCAAGTCCTGCACCGTGCCGTCCGTCAGTTCATCGCTTGCACAGGCGGCGAGCATGAGGCACGCCAAAGCGGTGTAGGCTGTCTTTATCAATCTTAGTCTGTTCATATATTTTCGTTTTTTAAATTTGTTCCTTCATTCAGATAAAACGGGTAAACCATATTGTTGCGGTTGTTCGTGCGGATAACCGTGTAGGCGAGGTGTATCAGCAGCACTCCCTGCTCCGGCTGTTCCTCGAATGACACTTCCTCCAGCGTGATGCGCGGCTCATAGAGGATGATGGCCCTCGTGATGTCGTTGCGCATCCGCACGGTGGTTTC